>Ga0210059_1008015_pt1 | contig 16748 bp, 9 predicted proteins | sample Ectturendosymbi2_FD_188042 | JGI IMG/M metagenome (GOLD analysis project Ga0210059, IMG submission 188042) | Ecteinascidia turbinata endosymbiont from Florida, USA - Sample 2 (SPAdes) (version 2) | ecosystem: Host-associated > Tunicates > Ascidians > Unclassified | place: Key West, Florida...
CCTTAAGCACTGCAATAAGGTTTTGCGTGCTTGTTTAGTTTGTCTTGTTATGATCTCGTGGTCACCCTGGCCAAGCTCGGGGATACTGTTTGGCGCGAATGTACCCCGGCTAATGGGGAACCTTAACCGTGGATTGAATTTGATGTTTGAGCAGGCATTAGGTTGACGTATTAAAGTATACGTGTAGTGATCCCAGGTAGTACGACTTAGTATTGGCTGCCGGTTTCACAGCTTTTTCATGCACATACAACTGAGAATGCCTTGCATGCATTTCATCTACGGATAAAAACGCGACAAGCTTTCCACAGCGTTCGGACATGTAAGTTGAGCGGTTGTCAGAACCGCACATTTAACGAACCGTCAGCAGGGCGAAAATAATCCTGGAAACCGCATGAAGTTCAGGATTTTGCTTTTTTTTCATGCATGCTGTGTGATAACATTCGGTGTGCACAACGAAATCCAAGTATTGTTTGCTAATAGCATACGGTCGGCAACAGAAACGCCAGTTATGTCTATAAAAAATCGTAAAAGACAAACTTCCTCTTAATACAGCAAAACTTCTTGTGAGGTGTTTATGCCTACAGATGTTTCAGTAAGAATGCACTTTACACATGTTTATACATGTGCTTTATGTATTTCGCTAAAATGCTTATCAGTGTGTGTAGTTGACAACTTAGCAAGATTGTCCGCAGTTCGAACCTTTTGCGGAACCTGCAGGTATTCAGTTGTTCCATTGCACGTCAGAAGTAGTAACACGACTTGCTATCAACGGCTTGAATTATTTTAACGTCTGTTAAAATCTCCTGCCACCTTGCTAAAACACAAATGCTGCAAAAATTTTTGGTTGTTGCGGGGGAAAAACAAAAAACGGCGGGGGGCACTCAAAGGCTTAAAAAGGAAAAATCCATTACCCATTTTTACTTAAGGACACCAACCACAAACAGGGACAGTCCCAGGTTTCCCAAATCCCACCAGCAGCAAATAAGTTCCACTACTCACCAAATCCCATCGCACGATCTGATTATCGGTGTGGAAATTTGAGTTGTTGGCCATTTGCGTCAAATACAAATTGAAAAAGTCGCAAAAATGGTGATACATGTTTCCGCCAAAGTCCAGTTGAACAAAGATCACCGGCTTGTCGACAACCACATCGCAGTATTTGCTGGTGTTCGACCACGGGTTGAACTTGAGCGCTGTGTACGCAGATAGCGGTTCACCCCTGCAAAGCAGCATGATCTAAACCAGGGTTTCTTAACGTGGGGTGCTGAAATTGCAGGGGGTTCTGGGATGGGCACATATGTGGCGGTAAAAGGAATACGTTTGTCTTTACTTTATCCTCATAGTAACCAGGTGTTAAGCAATGGTAGGGTGTGCTGGACTGCTTACGCGTAACCAAAAGGGGTGCTGAGGTAGAAAAAGGTTAAGAAACGCTGATCTAATCGGTGCATTTAACAAAGAGCTAGGTTTAAACCTGTCTGTACAAAGCGCAGTGGTGAACCATAACGATGAATTCGTATAAAGAAATCTTCAAAAGCGACGTCACTATAAAAAATGTTTCTTCAATTTTTGGTAAATTACGAAAATTAATGTAGCTTTTAAAAATCAAAATTTCGCTTTGAGTGGTGTTGCGCCGCTTACCAAGTACGAAATAGTGCGCAATGCTTTTTTTATAAAGAGCTACAGCTTGATACTACAAAATTATTTTGAAATAGCAGTAATTTTCTATTTGTTTAATCATCTGCATCATGTATACGGCAAAGAGTGGGAGACTAGACGAAAACCTCAATCGGCTAACAAGCGAAGCAAAGCGTACTTTACTAACAAGTGCAGCAAAGCACAAGTCTTACCAAGTTGACAGACGGCGTTTAACGTTTGTTTCTCGCTCCAGAGCGGCGGAGTCGAGTTGGCAATATCCACCGATCTCACCATTCAAGAGCGCCACGTAATCCCGATCGTGAACACGATCGTGAACTTTTCTCAGATCAAGGTACAAGTTCTGACTGGTGCACATGCCAGCATTTCTACGAAAGAAGCAAGCTGATTTCAAACCAAATGTACTGCAGATCTTGCCCTGCACCGATTTGTTTTTCAGCTTATTTCATAGCTATCAAACAGAGTGCATTTCTTAAAAGTCTGCTGTTACAGATTTGAGCCTTTGATCTACCAACGCGTTATACGTAACCAAATGCACTATCTTTCGAAATTGCAACTCTTATAAAAAATGAGTTTCGTAAAGCGAGTTTTACGAAAAGAATTTTGTTTCTAAAAGTTTTTATTTCTTTTTCTGTAGCAATTAGCTAGAAGCAACGTCATCCGAAGCGTATGCATACCTATGCAATTCATGTTTACAACTTTCGTCCAGATAACATCAATCAATATAACTTTTCTCTCAAATTTTTAGTTAATTTCCGGGGCTTCGTAGAATTGCCCTACTAAAACGAAATTTACTTCGTGCAACGTAAGAATCCCGTGCTCTTACGACGCGGTTTGCACAATTCACGTGACTTCATCTCGTCCAATCGCTCGCGTAGGTAACCGAAGTCTGCCTGCAAAAACGCAAGTAAAGGTAAAACCCCTCCTGACACAATTTATCCGCATGCAAAATCATCTAAACATCTACTATCAAAAAAAATAAGACGCAAAAGAACGTTTACCTTGCCTAAGGCCACATACACCTAAATACTCAGAAACTTGAAGCAAGCTGAAACACGTACCTCTCAAAACAGGGAAAAATGTATGTTACTCTCTAAGTGTAACAAGTCCACCAATCAAACACGTTGATTTATATTATTTTTTTGCAGCAGAGTTTATCGCAAGCCTTAGTGAATTGGTGTATGACTATGATTTTGTATTCTAAACGGTACTGTTCTACGCACAGTTTTGCGATGAAATAATTTTAAAAGTGTTAGTGTTTACGCAACCAAGACGACATTTGCATTGCGGGTCCTTAAGTATTTTCACATGTTTTCAAAGCTTCCGCACAACATCATCGGTCTTCCCTGCCCTGTATTTTATTTCTTTTGTATTATTTCTGTAAAGATTTAGAAGACGCTTTTTGAATTTTTAAAACGATAAACACGGCAGTGTTGTCCCATCATTTTCAATTTTGCTGAATGAGAAAACCATACAGCACAATCTGCAACTTGGCAGTGTAGAGAGATACCACCAGACGTTTTAGAAAAACAGCTTTTATCTTCAATGAAGACCATTTAGCCTCTAATTATTTTACCGGGTAAAACCTAAACCTAAGTTCTTCTAGAGGTAGATTAATTCCTGACATTCTCTAAGAAGTTCGCGGAGTTTTAGTATGCCTCGAGCTGTCGAAAACAAGTTGAACTAGATGTTACTATGCGAATAGCGCGTCTTTGAAAATTCACATAAAAAGTACACGTAATTGCTTCAAAATAGCAAAGCTCCATGGCTCTGACCAAGTAACATATTTTGGCGTTGATGGCTACTTACAAAAGCGAAAACGCGCCACTTACAGCCCATGAATGAAAACGTCGCTTATAGCGATCAAATGGAACTGAAACGAAAGATTAAGTTTCAAAATATTTGATAAAGCATGTTAAAATCTCCCCAACGAACAGAGTAAATTTTGATGGAACTCGGGAAAGTTGGTTCCACAATGCTTTTGCATAAAGATACCACGTAGCAAATGTTACAGTAATCAAGCAAAAGAACATCACGACGCCTGAGGCTTGGTGTGAAACAGAGAATACAAGCTGTTGCAGTGTTTGGAGAAAGGTCATTGTGAAATAAACGTTATCGAGGAGCATGAACTGCATCGAATCCTAATTTTCGATCGGTTTTTGAAAACCGTGCCTTGTGTGCTTCCAGACATGGGTGCAATGTGATATATACTGGACTAAGGCCTTCATAAGCGAAACAAAAACAGTTGGTTCATTGAAAACGTATCTAGTCGATAGCATGGTTTTCATCATTTCTTGTACGTTATTTCTTATTGCAAAGGATGGTAATAAAGCCTTGCTGAAAGGCGGGATAAGTAAACATAACTTCAATTTTTTAAATTATGCTGAATCTGACCTGTTTCCAATAAGCCTCGCGTGTGTTTTCATCCGGGCAGTCTAACCCGAGGTGAGGATACCCGAACCTCTTGGAGGATGTGCACCATTCTTCGTAGCCCCAGCACGAACCGTCACCATCCAGTAGGTCCTTGAAAAGAATGGTTTTGTTCAAAATATCGTGGCAATCTACAGAAAATGTGTCACAGCTCTAAAAATGTCCTTCGTGCGAATAATTGCATTTTCGTTTTGAAAGCTCAAAGCTCCTTTCAAATTTTTGAAAATTTCGGAGAAGTAAAATTCGCTAAATTAACCCTAAACGTTTGCGAATCAAAGCATGGCGAAACTTTGAATGCTAACGGCAAATCTCGAACATAGCGTTGGGGAGTAGTAGCTAGTGTGCGCATAGGGCATGCTCTCTTCATCTGTAATTTTTCTTCACCATGTTCTGTTTGTTTTTCTAATTGTGTTATTTTATTTCCAACTGTTGTTTTTCAACACTTGTAAAAAAGTGAATAACGGGAATGATTGACTAAATAACTGCCATGGTCCTTCACCAATCCTATGTGACTCAGTAGCACTCTTTGTTTACATTGATCAGTTATTTTTCCATTGTGCGTATTATAATTTTCACTGAAATTTGGTTACTTTTTTGCATGATGACTCTTTCTATTGTTTCTGTTTATTAGTTGAGTCATATGAAACAATAAATCAATTAATTTACGCTTGAAAATATTCGAAAGCAAGTCTACTCTAAGATAAATCTTATTTACCAACACTAAAAAAGCCTTCAAAAAACTATACATGGCTTATTTTGAGACGTTTCGGATTATTCTTGATCCATCTTCAGTCAAAAAATCATTCCCGTTTATCAATTTTTTACAAGTGTTAAAAAATCTTATGTAGGTTTTGTTTTACCACTTTCTGCATGGCTGTTGGTCCTGCTTTTGCTTTTAGCGAATTTGACAGGGTTGGCGGTCTTGGTTTTGCTTTTGACGTCTTTTGCGTCACACTGTTATTTCTTGCGTCACAGCGTCTTTTGGTTTTGAATTGCTAGCATTGCCAAGGGTTGCTTTATTTTTTGACTGAAGATGGATTAAGAATAATCCGAAACGTCTCAAAATAAAACATTTATAGTGTTTTGAAGGCTTTTTTAGTGTTGATGAAACTGTTAAGTCTATCCCAATTTTATGCTCCAAATCTTATGTGCTTCTTCTGGTCAGGTTTTTAATGCACAAGATCACGGAAGCATGCAAGTAGTCGAGATGATTGCTCGCCTTTGCTAAGTTTGATGGAGAGGCGATTTTATTGAGCATGTGAGCTAGTTTCAGCGGATTGCGTTTTGTCTATAAAGGCAACGGGTAACTTTTTCTTGGGCTGATTTAGATTAAAAAAAAGATGTGAACGAGCTAGCGCTTTTTTCAAATAAAGACAGTGTCCATCAAAATTCAAAATATAATAGTTCGCTTTGCGACGCATTGTTCCAAATATGTGGGTGACAGTTCGTAAAAATTACTTCCATTCATCGGCATTGCTCAACAGTTCAAACTAGACAAAACCTTGTAGCTCAGTCGAACCATCAACCCATTTAATGTGTTTATAGAATGCACTTTTTGAATCACAGAAAAGATACCTGCGCGAATAAAGCCTTTTGACCCAAAATCTTTCATTTGGCGCATTTGCATATAGAAACCATAGATCTTGAAGAAACACTCATATTTTTCAGAGCGGAATGTTCTTAATAATCATATATTTTATCTATTATGAAATATTCAACGGAGCATAGGTATACAGGATGGTTTTTCACAGACGTGAGGAGGTCGTTGTCTTTAGGTTTCTTGAAGAGATGTGCAGTCGTAGTAATTCTCGGATGTTTTCTTTGAAAATGTCCGAAAGGCCAAAATTATTCGTACATTGTTGACGTGCCATGATAAGACTCATTTTTAGCATGAAAATATCCACACGACAAAGAAACATCATCATTTTACTTTTTCCCTTATCATCAGCAGTTTTTGAGTTTTTCATCAGTTTTGAATAAGTCGAACACCATTTCCCTGAAGAGACAGTGTTCTAATTTCGTCTTCTTTGTCATAAAAGTCGACTGCCGTTAACCTGAAATCGTATCTTTCGCCCTGAAATCCACCAACGCTGCCCTAGTTCGAATTTTTAGCACGGCGCTGGGTTGGCCGAAACCCTTCTGCTTACGCCTATGCGTAGAAAATACGCCGTTCCACCTCGAAAAAAATAGCGGCAAGTGCAACACAGCTTGGTGCAAACAAAAATGACTGAACTGCTACACAATCAATACGTTTTAATACATTCTGATCAATAGTATTTTCACGTGAAAAATTGATCTTGTGCAGTACCACGGGAACCTTTCTTGCGACCATTGTTACATTCGATCCAAATGCATGTGATGGTATGTTTTACACTCATGCGAAATATATCTATAGGCTAAGATTGAACCTTGAAAGGACAGCTCCCGTCTTGCTTGCAGTTCAGCTTCAACTCTGGATGATGTGAAAACACGTATGGAATGTGACTCCGCAGAAGACGCAGCGTAAGCCAATCAAAACTCTCAGCAGATGAAAGATGAAGCAGTGAAGCGACAACAAATGCAAGCAACATCATATCTGTTAGGTTGATTTAATCTGTGTGGTAATTCTTAAATGTCTTGCAACAGTTCTGCAAGTAACTATACAGTGATATAATACAAAATTTCAGCGAGAATAACAACAAATTTACAACAAGCGCAGACGATACCAACTCTAAAACATATTGACGCATTTGTGAACCACTATGAACTAAATAGTGTCATTTGGTCGTGGTCAATACGTTTTAGCGCTGTTTGATGGGTGAGTTGTTTTGGTTCGTTGCGGTCCTACCCAAAAAATTCCAAGAGTGCCAATGTCAGGTACAGCGTTCCATTAAAAAAAGTGCATGAGTAGTTGTCAAAATTAATGCACGGATATGTTGTACCATGTTCCATTGGTCTCTACTGTAAGGTTGTTTGTGTGAACGTGCATGGCAGCAAATGTTAAGTGACCAGTTAATGAAGGAAATGTGACCTCCTTTGTCCAAATGGACGTGACGAAGAATAAATTGCAGTCAGTTTTTTACTAAAATAAGACACAAGACGGGTTTTTCATACTTTCGTACATTTTTATTTCAGGCTGTCACCAAACCTGCTCAAACAAGGTGAAAACAACCAGTGGCAAAAACTTTTAAAAATCTCTTGTCGTTTTCTGCACAACAGAATTGAATGTATTGCGTAGTTCCATTGCTTTTGAAGGACCTAACGGTCCCAAAATATAAAATATATAGCAGAACCTCACTGCATAACCACCACCAAAATACTCTAAAACCTCTCTTTACAACTAGCGGTTATCGGTATTCAGATCAAATAATTGCGGTCACTCAAAATGTCTTGAAAACAGTCAACAAGGTCAAGCCTCAGAAAATGTCATGCGGAGTACACCCAGCGATACCTATTTGCTGAGATGTGCTTTCGGCAGCTGCAATTTTCAACATGATAGCCGTCGTCGGACAACCAACGTTTACTTGTCAAAAAAGTTAGAGTCGGGGAAAAATACAGCTGTGAGCTTTTTTGCCCATCATCATCAAAAAGTAGCTTGGCGTAACCTTCACTAACATAAAGCCCACCCAACTGCTCCCAAAACTACGTGTGCGATCCTGTCCGGTTTGCTGAACCAAACATGCAATTTTAAAGTAAAGGTTAGGCTGCTCTTCCCTGGCTTCACCAACGCCAAGTTATCTAAAACAGAGCTTCTGTTTAAGGCCCCCTCAATGTAATGCTCAATAAACATTTTATCTTCATAAACAGAGTTGAACACACTACAACTACGCAACATAGTCTTTGTTATTGAAGACATAGGGTATCTAAATTCCAGTCGTTCTCACCACGTCTACATTCAGCGGCAAGAACAGCATTTGTGAAAAGTAAGTGGATTGCATGTTAAGAAGCACCTGCTTATAGCCGACAAATAAGTGCTTAAAAGCCGAGAACGCATTGCTCCTATGTCGTTGCTCAGGCCCATTTTGTATTGTGCGTACCTAGCATTTACTTGTGGTTGAAGAATTACCTGAATGAAAATTTTGTGGGCTGGTAGGGGAAACGTCAGCAAATACGTAGTTTGCGTAGCAAATACATCTCCAGAACACACGTGGACGAAACAGACTTCCGGAAGGTTCCACAATACCCGCAGCACACCTTCTAAACTGCATCCAAACTACAATAGATGACCTGTTAGCTGCTGATGCCCAGGCCCGAAAACATCTCGGATACTACTTAATAAGTGGCCCATCTCACCATGCTATGGTGATGAGTTGTTGCGCATTTAGTCGCACACAATTTCAAAGGCGAAAACAAACCCAGCACACATACCAGGACGCATAACGTGCATATTGCATATCTCAGAATAATGCATAAGACAACATCCGCGATAGCTGAACAAAATCTGTGAAAAGTGATGTGAAAATAAGACCAGAACAAACTTTAGCGCATTTGACAAAATGTATGTGGTTATGGCTAACCGCAAATGAATAGTTTCTGGAGTTGAAAGCTATACAATCTTGCTCATTTCCAAATAAAAGCATACATCTAGCCTGATTTATCGGAAAATCCCAACTCCATTCACTGGAATCGCAGGTCACATGCGACCTAAAAACGCAAATCATGGCGGCCACCATCGCTTGAAATAACTTTTCATCCCTTTTGTTCACTCAAGTGTACTTGTTGCCCTTGGTCCATGCAGGTAAAGAACTCTACCCTAAACGAAACTTAAGGGCGCTACTGTTCAGCTAAACAAGTTACAAGTAACCCATGCAACCTTTTCTGTTTGAGTGTTCGCACGGGAATAAAGCCACATTTTGCCAGACGCATCGTAAATTGTGAAACTCACGTACAGGTATCTTAGCAAGCCCTTCGCAATTCCGATTCTTCCTATGCACAAAAACATTTGTGTGGCTACAAGATCGGCAGTCTTCTCAAGCAGTCACTGCTTTCCGGCTATACTTCTCCACACCCAGCCACCTACCCTGCAAGGTGCTTACCGACGTCATCCTGCCGGCGTCAAGCGAGCCTGGCATTTTGCGCTCCAATGCGTCTGTTCGTAGCATTTCTATTGACAGTTACACCGTGTGGTTCAACGCAGTTGTAATACAGGAGCGTTTATCTGCGGAGCATGAGCTGCAGAAAATTACACCTACCGCAACAAAGTGAATGCAAATGGTTAAAAGTTATACGAATGGTGTTGCACACAAAGGATCAACATTTCGTGTTTTGTCAACGCCTGCTCAACACTGACAACAAAAAGCCGCGCAAGCAAGAAGTTAGGGGACCGTGTCGGACGAGATACAGATAAACGCTTTCAAAAGATTGTTCATGGCAAAGTCGTGTTAATTCTTTTTACGCATGAAGACTAAGGCTAATACTTATCTCGAGTATTTTGTTTGACGTGTTTGGCTTTGACACAAGGTGGGCTACATATCACGTTAGTTAAAAGAGTACAAGGGCACGGAAGTGTTTATATGCAACGCATCACAGCGTGCCCAGGTGTTAGTTGGTACACGTAGTCGATACTGAGGAGGAACGAAAATGAAACAAAGCAACACCAATTACTGCATTCAGTCATCGTCATACAGAATCGTTAAATTAGGAGAAAAACGAGGCTTTACAAAAAGCACCCGGCTGAAGCGAGCGGTTGAAAAAAAGCAATGCCAGGTAGCCGGCTACGACTACGCAAGGTCAACTATTTCGTTGCCGGCTACCACAAGATCAGAGCATGTTTAGGGGTTAAGTTTAATCACCACAAAATGAAAGTAAGTAAGGAAGTATATTGTTTTCTTGCGGCAAAATAGTGATTCACACAGTCAATAGATCACACAGCACTGCGTAGAATATCGGCTAATGCAGAAGCTATAGCATATTTTAAGGCAAATTTCTACACAAGCAATGAACATTTACTGGTTCCTTTGTCACAAAGGATTGGTGAAAGACCATGAGGTCATCTAGTCCAAGGGTCCGCAAACATGGGTGGTGGAACCTTTTTCAAAGTGGGGGGGCACAAGTGCACGTCAGAAAAAGTATAGAAAATTTTTTTGGGGTTCGAATTGGCAACTGTCACGTCACAATCATTGAAATAAGACGTCATTACCTATACACCATATGAAGGTATAAATTGCACTATTTTAGACTAAATTACACCAGTATGAAAACATATCGGTGAACCATCTTAATTCAAAAGGCTGTTACAGGGTGACCCAGGTCAACAGCGTCACTCGGGCTCATCACACGATTTATTCAAACTGAATAAAACCAATCGACGCTTGAGTCAATAAAATTTCCATTTGCTTTCATTCTGGCTGGCATTATCGTTGCCCTGTGACGTTATGTTATGTAACAATCAATGAGAAATTCTCGTGATAACTTTTCCATACGTCACAGAGCACTGAAAACGCCAGTAAGTCCTCTGCTTGCTAGATTCTATTTGAATAAGAGCTGATGTTGCCTATGTCGTAGGCGAAATATATACTCTGTAAGATCTTAAAGTGTCTGATTCTTTGCTGAGAAAGGATCTCTTTCCAAAGACAGTGTCTTGCTAGGCTCACTCATATTAGCCCGAGTTGCTGGACAATTTATCGTTCGTCTCAAATCATTCCCGAAATGGGAACCGTCCACCGGATTGGACTTCAAATCCAATGTTCTATACCAGGGGTGGCCAAACCTGCTCTCTGTATCAGCCGCATCGCAAAACCCACGTTACAAAGAGCCGAAACATAAAAATCTAAAAACACGAATTTATTTGCTATCTACACTTCTGTGACATAAGTCGTTTGGAATGACTTGCAAAAGTAATGCTGTACGGCACGCTAGCTACCACAGTACCATTTTACAATATTTCTACACTTTGCAATAGAAATAAAAAATAAAAAACAAATATATAATTTTTCGGAAAGCTCAAAGAGCTGCATGCAAAGGTTCGAAGAGCCGCAGATTGGCCACCCCTGTTCTATATATGTCCATTGCTTCAAAAAACATTCAGTCCGACATGAATTGTAATGCTTAATTGGATAGGGCAGCTCGGGCTCTAACGGATGAGCCCGAGTAAAGCGCGAGCGAACGAACAACGAAATCGAGTAAGCACCTACTACGAACGATATTGTCTTATTCAGGTCACCTGCGACATGAACGCGAAAGGCCAGACATGGAAAGAAAATATATATGAACAATGACAAGTCCCAAAGAAAAGAGCCCGAGTTAACAACTTAGTGAAGTGGTACCGATGGTGGTGGCACAAATATACAAAGCAGGAAAACTTGCGTTCTCCGATACACATCGTAATCGAAGACTCAGGTTAAGCCCGAGGAGCCCGTCAGCCGGAATCGCCACTGGGCTGTTAAAACACCAAGAACACAGCTTAAAAACAGGCAAAAATGACACAGCATTGATACCTGTATTAAACACATTCAAAACCACAACTTTTCCACTTCTTGAATACAGAAGCAACATGACTGAATACCCATTCTACAACTGCATTAGATACCGGAATGCAAAGACAAGACAAAGCATATGTAGCAACTAGCAAGTTGCCTATGAGGATGCCAATTGTGTTGCCAATGCAGAAATAAACATAACCAATTGGTGTTGCCCATACACAAACAAAAACACAATTGAAATTGATCTGTCCAATATTTCATTTTGCGTATAAGATTAAGCAAAATTTCCTTATTTAGAATGGTGTTAAAAGGCTTGAAATTACACCAATTTTTAATGGTGTGACACGAACGTTTTCCTCCACACGAGCATGGGTGTCGGAAGGGGGACAGGAATATGAAAATTTCAGCAAAAAAAGCTGTTTTCTTAGTTTCGAGTGGTCAAAAACAAATTTCACCACTTTTGGCTCCCCCTAGAAAAACTTTTGGAACAATCCACAAGTGCCCCCTGCGAAAAATCCGTTTGACGCCCATGCACACAACTATACAAAATTACATCATTTTTGTACAAAACTGTGCTGTATTCAGAGGCATAACAAGGTTAGATGGCGCCCAGGTCAAGATGCAAGTTTGGCGCCCCCATGTTCAAACCTGAGATCTTTCGGAAGCAAATATATGGTATTGAAGAAAATACTTGTGACATTGTTGGGCCTTTTTAGCGCCCCCCGCAGTGATTCTGCGCTCGGGGACTTGCGTCCCTCTTGTCCCCACTCGTTACGCCCCTGGTTGTATTGCACCACCTGGCAGCACTATTCAACACCACCAATGCGGTAAGCAATCCACAACAGCGTGACAGACGGTGCACGGTGTATTCTGCCAAACAATTACGAAATCCTACCAAATTACAGATAATATTGACAAAATACTGCCAAAATTTTGCAACATCTTTTTCATTAAACGATTTACTTTTACAATGGCCCCAATAGTATTTATGCCACTTAACTTATTTAGGCAAAATTCGAAATTTAAAAGTGGGGGGACCTAGGCCCATGTGGCCCCCCGGTTCCGCCACCTATGTCCGCAAATTGTGGGTCGCGACCCAAATTTGGGTCGCGAGACCTTTTACTCTGGGTCGCGAAACATTTAAATTTGCATTTTAAATTTGCCAATCTCATTAGACAGAATAATGCAATCATTTACTGTTTTATGTGCTAAGTTTCATACAATTTTGTCCAAGAAAATTGCTACTATCAATAGTAGTCTCAAAATGATATTTATTTATAAAGTATTTTTCACAAAATTGTATGTTCACGAAATGTTTCGGTTGCGAAAATTTACAACTATATTTTTGGGTCTCGCCAAAAAGTATTTGCAGACCCCTGTTAGTCTACCAACCCTGCAATACAACTTTCAGTACTATCAGTTTTTTTTTAAGGAAAATGTTAAGTACCCGGTATGGACTTGTAGGGACCCGATTTCTCTGATTCTAGGGACCCGATTTTCTCTGATTGTAGGGACCCGATTTTCAATACTAGGGACCCGAATCGGGTTTGAGTTGAATCTATTGCTTTTTAAACAAAACGTTTACATTTCTGCGTTTAACCAAGTTTAAGGGACCGAAACCATGAAATCTCGAGCCTTAACCGCCAGTATCGTTTGAAAAATGCCTGAGTCCTGCGACCATGAAATATGATCAGCGACATTATCTGCTCAGCTCAGCTTGCTTAGTCGCAGTCGGTTACCTAGATACTTCCTAAAAAACATTGAAGTGAGCAGATAAAAATATTGGATGATAATTCGCATCGTTTAACAAGGGGACACAAATTGTTTCTGATCGTGACATCAAATGCCTTGCCGAAATAGTACTGCAACGTTCCTGGGCACGTAATGCAAAATTTGACAGACCTAGTTGCAGGATGGATATTGTACATTGGCAGGCATGCCAATGTACGCCTGCCGGTTGCGGTGCCGCACAGTCTCGCATTAAATGTGCATGCGAGAATTGTGCTGTGAAAAAATCGAAAAGACTCAGATGAATGGTTGCACTGACTTGGAATGTTAATGTAATGACATCGATACTACATTCTCTGTCTGAAAGCATTAAAGTTGATGTGGATCTTTTTCAAAGTCGTATGAGGACGAAGAAACTATCGTGTGGTAGATTTGTGATTTCAAAATTTTTGGCATAAAAGCAGCGCGTTGAAAAGTTTAGACGTCTTTAACAAAAATAAAACCTAGTGAATTCAAATAGGCACTATTTCAACAATAAAATAACGAAAGCAACCTTTTCATTGTCAGATCTCCTGGCAAGCAAGTCGTTTTTGAAAGTGAATATTCATACAGAAAATACCCAAAATAATTTATAAAATTTTTCTTAGGGGAATATTCTGTCAACTCTGCTAAAAGCCTAGTTTTTTAGGTTCCATGTTTTTCCGTGTAAAGGTATAATATAATATTCAGTTTGAGTTTCTGGCTGATAAATTTAGGACAAGTTAACCAATGACACTTTTACGTGACAAGGAAACCCTGATGATTTGAAAACAAAAGCGTAGGTAAAGTCAGGCTGTTAAAACCTTTTGATTGTAGGATGACCTCTTCATAAAAGAAGGAAAGGGCAAATAAATGCGTGTGTAGGTAGTTAACATATTAGTTTTAAAATCAGGTTTATATTTTGCATGCGGAACAAGTGTAACGACCTTTGGGATGTTCTTCATGTCAGTTCAAATTAAAGAAGATGATAAGTATTTTCTAACATACTCAGGCCCGTAGCCACGGGGGAGCATTCGGGGCAGGCCCCCCCCAAATATCTTTTGTGCCCCCCACATTTTCTTGTTCCCAGAAAAATTCGTTTTAAAAATTTAATAAAAACAAAAATCTTGCCCTCCTAAAAATGCATTTTGCCCCTCCAAACCTCAAACCTGACTACGGGCCTGAACACACTACGTCTTTGAACTGCTGTGAAATTTCTAATTGACAAAACGCAAAGCTTTGCACTTCAAACAAATAAGAGTTTTTTGTCATATGAACAAATAAATGATACGTGCACACAAAATTTCTTCCACCGCCTGGTGAAAAAGAACGATGCTACAAATACAAACTGAAACAAAGATTTTCTTGGTAAAATTGTTACAAACATAGTCGATGAACATTCCGTAATTTGGAATAGCTGTTGCACTGCAACAAATTTTAAGAATAAACTCGCACACATTTTGCAACAATTGACAACATAATCTTTTTCAGATGCGTTTGAATCAACACTTTTAAGTGTTGCTGTTTGCCACGTCCTGTTTAAAACAATTTTCGGTTGCAAATTGTCTTAGTCTGTAGCTTAGAGGAACTTTGTTTGATAAGACATTGCTTGAATTTAGAATAAAATCACTTAGGGTGGGTAAACATGGTCAGTGGCATAACTAGAGGTTTGAGCCAGGAGGGGCAAAGTTTAGCTGAAGGGGGCCCACTAGTCAAAACTCAGAAAAAAGTTAGGAATGATAGTGAATCTCTGGATGTCGTGGATGTCCATACTTCATGAAAAAAAGAAAACATCCCAAAAAACGCAAAAAACAACAAATTAAAGAATACTAAATAACAAAATGTCAACTAAAGGGGGCCCAGTTTTTGCATTTAGCTTGCCAGGGGGGACGACTCGCCCCCCTGGCCTCCGTCAGTTACGGTACTGTACATAGTAATCAGGTTTCTGCATCAGGCGTTCATACTACCGAAGACAGCGTATCATTCACATTTATTTTAGTATCTCTAAATATTTTAAAAGCATAGTTTGTAGTGAAATCTAATTTTGCCCAGTTTTTATTCTTAGCATTTTCCAGAAAGGATAGTGTACCGCTACCTTTCGTAATGAAACCCAATATTATGAAAGAAGCCAGTGGCGTGCAGAGGGTAGGGCGAACGGGTCGACGGCCCCGGGCATGGGCGTCGGAAGGATTTTTTCCAGGGGGGGCGGCAGTAGCGGATTTTCCCAAAATTTTTTCCAGTGGGGGCCAAAAGTGGTGAAATTTGTTTTTTACCCCTTGAAATTGAAAAACAACCTTTTCTTGCTAATAATTTCAAAATCCAGGGGAGCCAAGCCCCCTGCCCCTCCCTTCGGACGCCCATAACCCCGGGCATCCAAAGAGTGAAATTATAAAAATTACATTTTATTAAAACACTGTAGTTAGATGCTTCTTCGTATTGTAATGCCACTAACACATACTGCATGGATCTAATGAAAATTTGCCTGAGGGAGGCATACAAATCTGTTGTATGTTAAGTGACCCGAAGGAGAGGTGAAGAACTGCCATCGTTATCTTAAGAGCTTACACCTATCTCTCTTCCTCCACTTGCAGGCTAGCCAATTCCTGCGATAGCCTATTTTTAACCTGCGACTTGATAGTCTTCAAAATATCTCTAGTATCTCTATAGAGCCTGCGATCTTAAAACTGGGGTGTGTGAAAAATTTGCAAGGGGATACGAGTATGGCAGCGACATATTGTTAAATATTAAATGCATTGCATCTATCATTCGTAAATTCATTATCATTTCACTATAAATGCCATAATCAAAACAAAGCGGGCAGTACAGTGAACCAAAGCCGATATCTCTTATTTGCTTGTTCAAAGTTGCATTTATGAGTAACGAACGCTTTATATTTCGATGGTGTCTCGTTTGCTTATCTTCATTTTTAGTGGCAATGCGAATTGTGTCACACTCACAGGACAGTATCATGCGCAACGATTTGGCGATAGATTCTTTGCTTTCAATTTGAAAACCCCTGGTTTAATGCAAGCTGGGTTTTGTTCACAAAAAGCAGAAAGCTCGAGTTACTAAATATTTCTTAATGGATTTTTATTTCATATGATTTAAAATTTCATACATGACCAGTTAATCTCATGCCGTAGCATTGAAGAAAGCCTCTATTAAAAGAAGTTGGCCCGTTCTTGACTGACATTTTCTGTTGCACATGATTTTTGTGATGATCTGTTATTGATCTGTAGCAGTTTAAAATTTAAGTCAGTGGTTCCCAACCTTTTGTGATGCATTCCTCCCTTGGCTCATTTTGGAACTTTTCATTCCTCCCCTATTACACAATTTCAGCAGGGCGGCTGAAAAGGTTCAAACGTCATTTTTGCGATGACTCAGATCGCACGTTGTGGGTTGAAGTATAATCCTAGTGGCGTTGTTGCGTCCTTTCAATAAGCCTTTATTGTACGATAATTAGCTCTGTTTGGTGGCTTCAAACAAGCAGCAAGTTTAACTGGGGAAATGTCAAAAAAA
>Ga0210059_1008016_pt1 | contig 16747 bp, 9 predicted proteins | sample Ectturendosymbi2_FD_188042 | JGI IMG/M metagenome (GOLD analysis project Ga0210059, IMG submission 188042) | Ecteinascidia turbinata endosymbiont from Florida, USA - Sample 2 (SPAdes) (version 2) | ecosystem: Host-associated > Tunicates > Ascidians > Unclassified | place: Key West, Florida...
CTGGTACCTTGATGATGGATGTATTGGTGGAGACCCACAGACCGTGCTCACCAACGCCACCATGATTAGAGAAAGTTTATCCTCGATTGGCCTGGAGATTAATAACTCAAAATGTGAGCTACGCCTTATCAATCACACAGACATCAACAAGCCCCAAACAAGCAAACTCTGTCAAGACCAATTCCCGTCCTTCTCTATACCTGACCCCATTGATTGGCAGTTACTAAGGTCCCCCCTGCACCTGGGATCTGTCCCACTACACTTAAAAGCGAAAACCAAAGTGCTTGACAGCATTACTGAAAATCTTGAGCTAATTGAACCGCATCAAGCATTCTTTATCTTGAAAAACTGCCTCTCAATCCCCAAACTCACATATCTGTTGAGTAGTGCCCCATGGTTCAAGTGCAAAGGGGGAACTTGAGGCGTTCGACACCGCAATAAGAATAAACACGGAAAAAATATGTAACATGACTTTTGGAAAAGATAGCTGGTCACAAGCATCCCTGCCAATCTGACATGGAGGTCTTGGCCTCCGTTCTGCCGTAGACCTGTCTCTGCCATGTTTCCTATCGTCGTCCTTCGCCTGCCAGGGCCTCGTCAACAGGTTGCTTCCCTTTCTCACATTGACTCATGGGGAAGTAATCAACGCAACTGATGCCTGGTCCGCACTTCATGATTCATCCCCATGACAAAATGAAACACAATCGGCTTGGGATGACCTTGCTTGCAAAGATGCACTCGCCGTGCTACTCAACACCCCAAGCCCTTGGAACCACTGCCGGCTACTCACTGCACAGAAAAGCCACACCGCTGCCTGGTCAGAAGCCTTCCTAATTGCTAGCGTCGGAAACCTGCTGAGCTCCGAATTGCAATTGCCCTGCGAACTGGTGCCAATATTTTCGAAAGCACGGAATGCCACTGTGGGAAGCTTGTTGACAGGCTGGGGCTTCACGGCCTCTCCTGCATTAAGAATGCGGGCCTCTTCCCTAGACATTCAGCCATAAACTCCATCCTCAAACGATCATTGACCGCATATGGTCTCCCCTCTGTCCTTGAGCCCATTGGCCTGACGAAAGATAGAAGGCCCGATGGTTTGACCCTGAACCCCTGGTACAGAGGCAGGAGCCTTGTATGGGACGCGACAGTTGTGGACACCTTTGCAGAAAGTCACTACATAGTCAGTGCCACTATACCAGGCAGTGTAGCAACTGATGCTGAGACCGACAAATGCCAGAAATACAATGACCATTCTTGACAATTATTACTTTCAACCAGTTGCAATCGAAACCACTGGTGTGTATGGCAAGTCCACTGCCCCCTTCTTGAGCTGTCTCACAAAGAAACTTGTTGAAATTTCAGGCGACCCCAGGGAGGGACAGTGCTCCACCAGCGACTGTCTCTGGTCGTGGTCAGAGGGAACACTGCTAGCATATTGGCCTGTGTGCAAGTTTGATCTGATTTTAGCCACCCTCAGTGCATTAACCAGTGTTCCTGCCCATCACTTGCCTCTCTTCAATGAATAGCCATCGCCTTCCGAATGTCTGTGTTTTCTGTAAGCTTTATTGTCTTCAGTATGTTTTTTATGCTTTCTGTAAACCCCCTGTGCAGTATTGTTTTTGCGATATGTTACATTTTTTTGTGACTCCGTTTTGGCTTGTTTGTGTGCATATTTCTCTGTCTTCTTCATTCAATTGTTGTGGTGTTGATCCCTAAGCTCATTGTCATTTTTTTGTAATATAAAATCTGATACACTCTGTGCTGCCATTTGTTGTTTTTTAATTTTCTTTGCAACAATTATACAACATGTAACAAAAGTGCCCACAGTCAAACAGATATTACATACAGAACAAAAACAAAAAACAGATGATGGTGGGCAAGTAGTGCATGGAGAGTTGAGGGGCATGTAGATGAATGAATGAGAGAGTCATGCACATAGGTGAGAGAAGTGAGGTTATAAATCAGAAAGCCATGCAGCAGGCAGACATTACAAATCTAAGGTACACTCCTTATAATCTGTTGGTTTGAGTCCAATGTCCACTTAATCTTCAAACTAATAGCAGTTGATTTTTTGATACCACAGTCACAGTAATTAAATCTGTAGCGATATCAGTGCCAATCATAGCAAGGTTAAATGAATGTCAATGCATTACATCAAATGTCAACTTTTGTGTAATTTAAACAAGGCGATATAGTACTTAATATGTTACAAGCACTTAATCAAAGCGATATGTTATGCAATTTATCCAAAATGTGTAGCCTACACTTTTACCAACATTAAATATAGCCTAGACCATAATCTTAGCGATCTTGTGGTATTTACAAGTGTCCGGTACAAACTGCTGCTGTTCAAGTCAATCCCTACGCTGGTGGTACAAACTCAAAACCGTCTCTTCATAAAAAAACTCCCTATGCTGGAGATACAAACAGTTGCTTTCTAAATCAAACCCTACGCTAGTGGTACAAACAGTTGCTTTCTCAAGCCATCTCTATGCTGTTGGTATAAACAGTTGCCTTCTAAATCAATACTTATGCTGGAGGTACAACTTATGCTGGAGATAGATCCCTACGCTGGTGATATTGATGCCGCTGACCCTTACTAATTCTGTAATGGTAAATGATATGTTGAGCTTGTGGAGTATTTCTTTGGGATTAAAGGCAATTTAATATAGTGATAATTATTAATGAATCTACGCTAGCAGGGACGCCATTGGGTTCTTCCGGATATGCTATAAAAAGTGAATTGGATAAATGAATAAATCTTTGTTTGTTGTTTCAAAAGTTGCAATCAGTTATATTATGTTTGTCTGCCATAATTGTTTTTCGTTCACTAATATAGAATACTTTTTCTTTATGATTTATTCAAAATGAGTCAACTATCCAATAGGGTGAGTCAACTAATCCCCCCTAAGTGCTAGTTGACTCAAATCATGACCAATTTTGTAAAGCACCAGAAATGTCAATTGTCGACACATCACACTGAAACAAAGCATGGGCCGAGGTAAAGAGTTGAACTTAACACTGTATAACATAAAGCTTTCTAGAAAAAACAAATCGGAGCTACAAGCTATAAAGTGAAAAATGAGTCAACTAGCCTGACTTTACCTTAAGCCTATCCTCAGTACAAGACGTAGAGCAGTGGTTCCCAAATTTGTTCGAACTGTTACCCAAATCAAGGTAGTGATTATGTCTTATTACCCTCAAAAATTTTTTTTGCATTTCAGGTCGAAAATTTCTATTGCAGTGATCACTCAAAATACAGACCAACATTGTTATTTTGGTTCCATGTTACCCACTGAAAATCGCATATTATCCCCGGTGGGTAATTTACTCCCAGTTTGGGAAACACTGACCTAGAGCATTAAAGCACGTAGACTTGTACAAATACCTTGGTGTAATAGAAACTAAATTAGGTACCACATGTTCAATGTCTTTGCAAAAAGTTAGCACAGTCACTAGGAATCATTTGAATGATAATAAGGTTTTCCACCCCAGCAAGTCTTTCCAGTAGCTACTACTCAATACTCATTTGTATGGTCACATCTAAATTATGGAATTGTTACAATAGCTGGGGCAGTGCTGGGGAAACAGCCTTAAAGCCACTAAAGCAAATGCATCAAAAGATAATAAAGATAATTGGATCTAAATCAATATCAAACTGCAGGTCTAACCCACCTTCCAAAAAATTTCAATAGTAAATATATATGAACTAGAAATTAGTAAATTTATGTTTCAATATCACAAGGGAAAACTACCAACCAGTTTCGCAAAGTACTTTTCTAAGCTAGATAAAAAAACAAATTTGAAACTATATTAAGTGATAAAGAAAACTATTTCCTGCCTCAATTTAATCTGAAAAAGACCCTGAAACAGCTAAGATTTACTGTCCCCAAAATCTAGTTCCAAATCACCTACAATATATATTTTATTTCAATCGTTCACAAAGTGGTTTGTGTGAAATGTATTTAACAGCATCTTCTGAGGATATCACTATTGCAATTATGCAAGTTGGTAAAATTGATGCAATATCTGTACTTCAATAAAATCAGCTGTCTTGTATTATGATTATCTTGGTGTGAAATGTAAACTGCAAACTTCAAGTGAGGCTACATTTATTGTTTTCATGTATACCTGTTACAGTGAAGGAGTAAAGACACCTTCACATTTTCATCACGTAAATAAAATTCGTGCTTGTAGTAACACTAACATTGTCACGTGTATTATCTTTTTTTGTCTGTATTTGGTTTTTGTGTCTCTGTTGTGTATACTTCTTTTTTATGGAGTGTTATGTTAGATTTTCTTCAAGTATCAATGGCAGTAAGTATAACACATGATAGAATAGTAGGAAGGGTGCAGTTAGACCAGGTGATCGCAAAATCTTTTGCTGTGCCATTGATAAGGAAATAGACATTTCTCAACTGTTCTACATGTTTTGAATGTTATTTTCTTTTTGGTCATTAAATTGTCATACAGCTATGAAACAATACAATACAATGAACAGGGCTTTTGCCTCACTGCCTAAGCTAAAAAAATACGTGGTTTTTCATGGGTGGTTCAGGACTGGAATCAACTAACGATTTTCAAAAAATTTACGGATCAGGACTGGATCGGATTCCATCTTTTCTGATCAGGACTGGACTTGGACTGAAATTTCACAGTCAGCTCATCTCTGGTTGGTGGTATGCTCTATGCTGCCTTGGGCTTGGTGGCATGTGTTTATAGATTTAAAAATGCCAAAGGTGAATTTCTTGCTAGAAGCCATACTATTTCTTCAAACAAAGCGCTTTCAAGCACATCTTAGCGTTTGTATTAATGCAAATGTGTGCACGTTAGAAAGAACACATGAGAGAGGTAATTGACATTGTGTTTTTCACTCTTTGCATGGCTTGCTCAGGTATAGCTGTTAGCTGGAATCGCCAAGATTGCAACAGGCAAAGCACTTGGTTGATTGGGACTGGACTGTGTCTAAATGCTTGGACACAAACCATTTGTAATTTGCTAAACAGCTGTTTTCTTGATTCTGGTCGTAAGAAATAACAAAAGGTCACCAGGTGTTAACAGCAACACCAGCAACTGCCTTTCCAGAATTTGTTTATATTACCATTGTTATGAGTTACGTTTCTGCTACTGTAATAACTGTTTGAACAAGTGATTGTTTTTTCGCTGTTTTTTTCATGGTAAGAGCTCTGATTCTAAAAAACTGCCAGATTAACCCACTCAAATAATTGGTAACTTATTTGGTTTTGTATACTTGATATATTTCATTTTCCATTCAACTTGAGGCATACTGAGACAATTGAAATATTAATGTGTAAAAACGAACAGAAGCCTGAGCTGGACCTAAAGCTAGAGCCATGCTATAAAAAGAGAAAGCTCTGGAGCCGAAGCCACACTCATGAAAACGAAGAGATCTGTAACTGGAGCTATGTTATGAAAAGAAGAGCTCTGGAGCCAGAGCTGTATCATTTTTTACAACAGCTCTGCAGCCCAAATCATGACATAGACACCATAATTCAGCTTTACAAAATTGTAGGCATAGGAATTAAACTGAAGCCAATGTCTGTGAGTTCCTGGACAGGAACATCATGCTGCTTGCCTTGAAAGCCTTATACTGGAGCAAAGTTTCTCAAGAGAGCAAATCAGAGCTTTGTTCGAATGTAGGTCATGACAGATGCATATGGCTCCCTGCGTTTTTCAGCCAGTTTTTGTTGACCCTGGTGCATTCTGGTGCCATCCCACCGCATGCTGTAAACACAAGGGGATTGAACAAAGACTTCTCAATGTCAGTCACTCTTTGGTTGTACTTACCCTTTCTCTTTTTCATGTTGTTGGTAGATCTGTGAAAGGGACTTACCAGAATAAGACTGGGAGGTAGGATGTGTGATTCTTATGTCAAAGAACGTTTTCTCACAGCTATTCCACAGTGCTCTTGCAGAAATATCTAACCTTGCATTGTCAGCAGTATTGACTTTTCTTTGAATCATTTTCATTGATTGGCAGAAGTGTGGGTTCTATCTGAACATCTCTACAGACCTCTCATTATCTGTGCCCAGAGTCTCTGAGTCTTTCAACAAGTTGTGCCTCATTGAAGTGTAACTGCCCAGTATGCAGGTTAATGACCTTATGAGAATATAGTAGATGGCTTAATGTCTGCGGAAGCAGCCTGCGTTTTTAGTGTAAGAGAGCCCATGCATCCCTAGTTCATCAACAATTTTGCCACAGCAGCACATTTTGGCACTGGTTTGGAGGGCAATTGCAATATGGAGCGCATCAGGGCTGAGCAGGATAGCTGTTGTGTTGAGAATATCAATAATACTTCACTTGTGGTTATAGAAGAGTGCCCTGTGCTACTGTATTATTAAAAGGTGGCTTTTGGTGGTTGCAATGTGAATTGGGCTACTTGTAGCTGATTCATTTACACTGTATTGTTAATACACAATTTTTATCCTATACAACATTTATGTACTGATTTTGTTAAAGCACTCTGAATCTTTGTAATATGAGAAACAAACTATAAGCGTTTGTGATTGTTAGGTTGTAGATAAAACCTTGGGGATGTGGACTGCAAAGGAACATCTTCTACGGTTGACTCAGTCTTTGAGAAGTGCAAGAAGCGTGCAGTTGCCCAGAGGTAATCAGAAACCGAGAAATCTGTTATGACTGTGTTTTAAATCATACATATATATGCATGGACGTAAGTTTGTTGTAAAATGTGGGGGTGACAGTTTAGTGTGAAGTCAATGAAGTCATCAGGTCGATGCAGAAGTTAAGTCTTATAAATGCAGATTTCTAGTCTTGTTTATAGAGGTGTTTCAAAAGCAAGACTAATCAAGTTAATACATCAATTGGGTTTTATCAGAGCTGTCAGTTGGAGTGCACTAAATGCTGAATTGCATTGGTCGCACGTGCATATCACTCTTATAGTAGAAAATATCAGTTTTCATGTATTTTATAAGAGGTGTGGCTGACAGCACGATTTGAAGTCTTTTACAAGTTGCTTAATGTTGCAAACACGATAAATATTTTTCTTGCACATTTCTGCTCTTTGTGAAAGCTACAAATATTTTCAATGCTACTGCACATCATGCCTGCAGCCCCACCCCTACCAAAATCTCCATTGATTCCTCCTACCAGGTGGTGGATGCATCCTTTCAATCTCCCTTTGTTGGCCCCTGCATACATACCATCTAGCCTACAATGTAATTTCTGCATATCTTATCGTTTGGTGACTTTTTTATGTGATGCAACTTAACTCAGTCTTTCCACAATCAATTTTTCAGGTTGAACATCAGATTTTAATGGATGAAATTGATGTCAAAGGTTTAATTCTAAGAGTTCTACTTGCATAACAACATGAAAATAGATTTGAGATTAAACAGAAATAAAAACGCACAACGGTGAATGGTTAAAAATGTACAAGTTTCACCTGATTAACACGAAAAGAATGGCCAGTAAAACTAGGTGTGATCAGGTATTAAGTTTTGGTGGGAAATACATTTTTACATGGACAAGATTTTAGTTTTAACTATATGTTTAAAGCAATTTTTTCTGGGCACTATAAAATTGGGGAGCACTGCCCCAAATGCTCCCCTTGGCTACGGGCCTGCCTGAAAAGCAAAAGTTTCGCACTTGGATGAAAATATTGCTGTATTATGTTTTTGGTTAAACTAAAACAGATGACTTACGAACCACTGCATTCAGTACGAGCACAAAGTGTAAGAGTCACAAAAAAATATGTTTTGGTTGTGTTGGTTACGATTGTCGCGACATTACAAGAAGTGAGGAGAAATGTATATTTTATCTTTGATTCCAAGTAAAGTCCTTATCAGGCCTGTAACCAGGGGGAACAGGAAGAAAAAAGCCCCCCTAGAAAATGTGTTGTCCCCCTAGAAAAATGTGTTGGACATAGTTTTAAAATATTGGACATAATTCAAAAAATTTGAGCCCTTCTCGGAAAACTATTTGCCCCTCCTGGTGTCCCAAGCAATAGTGCTGCTTTTGTCTTCGGCAAATGCTTTGCCGATATTTGCCTGAAAATGTAACTTTCTAACATTGTATACACTGAGGTTTAACAAATGTGCTGTTTTAGCCAGGACAGACCCGGTTTAAAGGCTTTATCCTGGTGTCCCGGTTGGTCAACCAAAAAGTCCCGGTTAGGCATTCAGTCAGGCAGCATAGACTACAGTACACAAATATTTGCATGCTATGACTAGTCTGTTTAACCAAGTTATTGAAGAATGATGTGTGATCTTGTTTTGTTGTTTTAGATGTAAAGGTATTTGATACGTCAATGTAGTGGGTAACTGGTCCAGTAATGAGTTGATGTTTTTTTTTTAATTTGATTTTTGGTGATGACAGTTAGCGGCAAGTCGAAGCCTGAAATTTGCCCCCTGCCAGTGCGATTGAGGTGAGCACTCTTGCCCAAGGATGAGTTGATTGTTAGCGTATTGGCCAGTTCAGTAAAGTTGGCTAGTAGGAGGCGGTGTTCTTTTTGTAATTATAGGTTATTGAAAGGATTTATTTCGTACCGGAACTTGTTTGATTTCCTTCTAAGGCTCGTTGTTCTGAAGCGTCCCGGTATGCCTATATACACTAGCATCATTCAATTTTACGCTGTCTATTTCTGAATACGTGACAACCAATGTTACAGCAACACATTTCTACGTGAACCAAATCCATGGTATACTGTGGTCTTTCACATGTGCAGATCTGAAACTATCACCGTTTCAAGAAAATAAACTTTCTAACAGTATACTACACAGGGTAAAATGTCAGACAGAAGCAGTAAACCATTTTCGCGGTCTCTAGAAACTTAAAAAATGCTAAATATTATTTTATTGAAGATAAAATTGATAAACTAACAGAATCCAGTGATACCACACCAAACTCTGTTTCAACATCAACTTGGCTATGTGTAACATCTAACATGAAAAGCACTTCACGCAAAACGTTGCAAACGTCACTGCTTTTTTAACTTCTCCAAATACAAAACCTGAAGAGAAAAAGTGGGAGGGATAGGCATATTATATCCCCCCACCTGAAAAAGTGGGGGACATGTCCCCCGTGTTCCCCATGAAATTGCGCCCATGGATATATGATAAGCTACACTATACAGCTTTAAGAAACAGTTTGAAGCATTATTCAATTCATCAAAAAAGTGTAATATTGACAAGTTTGAAACCCAAAATGTTAACAACCATGAAAATTTCGAAAACATCAGTAACCTTATGTGTAACACTTACATGTGTAACCTGCACAAGTTAGATGCAAAGCTGAACAAATCATAACACATAAGCTTCATCGCAGCCAGTAGCCCCAACAAGTGTAAAACAAATAACAAAGTGCAATTTTATGAGACGCTAGTCAAGTGAAATAACACTTCAAGATGGTTTTAGCAAAACTTATAAAAAACAAGCATTCAGAAAGTAATATCTGTTTTAGATCAGACAATATGAAAGGATAGTATCGAAACAACCTTCTCTGGTTTTCTGTTTCCACGCACTAAAAAACTGTATCTCGTATCCAGTTTTGTGCCAGATATACAGTTGCGTTCAAAAGTACAAGACCACCTGCCTTAAATGTGGATTTTTATAAGAAGTTTACAAAATTGTCTCATTTGCTTTGTCACATTGCTTTTTAGGTTGGAAGAACATTGTTATGTAACTGATGTCTCTATTACAACTTAAGAGTGAGCTTTCTAACAATCTGGTTGCTTTGGAAGCAAGAATGTTCAAAATTGTAGCAAGTTTTGCTGCTTAAAATATGGGCAAAAAGGGTCAGGTGTGGACAGGTCAAAAATTATTACATTGCATGAAGAGGGGTACTCAGAAAGGCAAATATCGTAAAAACTGAAGTTCAGTCAAGACTCCAATCTGTTAATGATACCTTCCTTCACTTTTAAGTGGCCTAATTGAGATAAGACTTTGCAAAGGTATTTCTCTTAGTTTTCATGGAAGGTACAAGCCTAAGTTTTCTGGCAGGTTTGTAAGCTCTGAGCCCAAGTTAATCACTGAAACAATGTTTTAGGGTAGATGTACTGACATCTGCATCTGTGAGCAACAAATATGATCAAATATTTTTACTCAAAGTAGTGGGTGAGTGCACTACCATCTTCCTTATCATGTGTGATCATCTCTTTGACTGGTAACCTTGAGCCTACCAGCCCTGCTCAAGTCCTGAAAACTACCAAACATCTTGAATCTGGTGACTGTCTGATGGATTGCAGTCTTGCTGTACTTTATTTTTTGAATAATGGCCTTTCTGAATACTTCTATTTGGCGCCTCCATAATGATTCGGTACCCGGGGAATTGAGCTTTCCCCTTGTTACACATTTGGTTTCTGGATAATGGAATCGCATTCGCTTATGCTAGCTAGCTGACAAAAAGGTATTTTACCCAGTAACTTTCTATGCAATGTAACTTACCGTGTGATCTTGACAACAGAATGACTTCATAGCAAGCCTCAAACAACAGGTGGCGAAAAATTTTTTTGGACTCATTTAGTTGAGACAAATTTAAGTGTTTGTGCTTACTCGCTGGTCTGAGTTACTCCTTTCCTAGCCTACTGTTCTGTTAAGTCAGCCTACTGTTCTGTTAATTCAGATGAACACAGTACAGCAAAACACTCGAACTGACTGAAAAACATGATATGCACGTTTTATAACTTACAGCTAGCTGTTGCTAACTTTACTAGCCATTAATTCCTATGCAAATTATATCATATCAGTCATATTTCCAGAATTTTACAACAGACCACTCTTCAGTAGGCCTACATTGTTTTACTCAAGGATTCTAACCAAATATTATAAAACACGTGATAAAGGACTGTCATATTCTTTTGCCTACAAAACAATGGTTTGGCAATGATCTGCCGTAGGCGAGGAAGACTTGTTTCAAGGCAATTTTGCTAATAAAGACACAATACGGTTGGAGAGATTTGTGACAGTTCATGATGAAAATTCACTAGGCTGAACTTGATGGCAACTTGCAATTAATGTTAACTATTGACGCGAAAGTGGATAAGATGATTTAGTGGTAGCAATGTTATGGTTGTTGGGGCATTTTTACTATCTTCAACAATGCTGAAGTTTTCCTCTTGAAAAATGGAGTTTGACTGATTGGGTATATTCTGATAGCTATATCAGTATTGGTTGTTATTAACCAATATAGATATAATAAACTGAACTAATGCATGCTATACGAGAAACATCCAAAACTCCCCGTGTTGATGTATACAGGCTGGCAAATGTTATTGCTTGATGTCCTTTTTGTGACGTTGATCATGCAACAATTAGGTTAACCAACTCAACAAATTACTCAGAGCAACAGTTTCTCTACTCATTTATCTTGTTTTGAACATTAGACTCAACAAAATACTTGCACATTCATAATCTATATGAGAACTGCAATGCTCGACTTCCACCCAGTCCCGTCGCCATGGGGGTTTGGTGGGCTTTGCCCCCCGAACAAAGATCCAAGCCCTCCAGCATGAAATATGAAACACGATAAATCAGTTGGGTTTTTGTCAAAATTAGAATACAAGCCCCCCTACACAAACGTAAAGCCCGTCTAATGAAGACTTTCTGGCGACGATTCTGCAACCAGTGACAATCTCAGTGATCTTGGATAGTTGGTGCAGTGAAGCGTTACACAGAATGATGTTAGTTTGATTGTTATGTGACCAGACCGATATGTGTTTTATAACCTTTGTTACAAACCATGGAGTCAAAGGTACATCTAATGCTTTGATTCCAAAGTAACAAATGTTGTGTTTTTGGAATCAATTCAAAATTTTAGAATGTTTCAACCTGCAGAAATCGCCCCTTGGAAACTGAAGCCCCCAAATCTCATAAATCACAAAATTGGCGTCCCCACAACACATAAAATCACCCCTGGGGGGTGATTTTGCCCATGTTGAAGTCCACTGGTTTAGTTTATCATGCAATACTATCACATAGACATATTACTTGCCTATGGATGTGTTTTTAAAGTGTTTGTTGTGGTCATAGGTAATGAAGATGCCATCAATATGCTTCTTCCCATGATATTTGCAAATCATCACAAGTGAGTGTTACTAATTTGTGGTGGTCAATATTATTGTAACCGTTTTTTTTCGCTGAGACAATACAGTCATTTGTCAGAAATCACTTAAAAACTTCTGTTGTTTTCAGGTACTTTTCACGACATTGTTTTCAAATACTTCTTACGACTGATAAGAGTATTGTGACCAAATTGACTTCACTTTTTTCGGCCAATAAAAAATTGGTCAGTGACTGAAAAATGCCTGAATGAAAACCCAACTATAAAACTTTATTGTGACCAAGTAGACAACATGAAAGAAGCTCAGAAAGTAATAGATATTAGAGATTTTTGAGATTGCAAAATGAATTGGAGTGAGCATACATGCCTACTTAATGCCACAAATAAAGGGAAGGATGGTTAGAGAGCACTAACTTAAACATTAGCACAGAGCTTTTCATGACACCAGGATTTGGTAGTGTGTTGTTTGCAAGAGTAACCAATGCTTGCGTGACCAGTGCTTGCATAAATTTAGTATCCTGTAGGTTTCATGTTGAAATCATTTCTAACCTATTTTGCAAAAAAACATTATCTGATTGAGCCACTTGACTGTCACTTAGACTGGCAAACTGCTGCTAGTATTGCGTTACTGTGGGCATTGTGATGTGGTCATTGGGCATTCCCAGGGGTAAAACAGGGTGTCTGTCAACCTGTTAACAGCAAATCTCTTCAATGACCACCTAACTATCTTGGTCTTGAAGTTCATGCTTCCTTATCCATAGCTGTATTGCTTTCTGTGACTGTGACAGATACAAAACTTGGTAAGTGCAATCTGGATTTGATAAGCCATAAATGTGATAGTTGGAAGCTTTTAAAGTTTCTAAGTGTCACTGATTACCAAGCTTTGAGTGTCCATTTGTTAGTACCATTAAAAGTAATTTAATGGCTCCTGCAGCATACTAAATCAAACTTCATCTGAGCACTGTTTCAAGATGCAGAAAACTGAGTTGACTTGTGAAATCAACTGATTTGGTATAAAAAAGTGATGGCACCATGTACAGTAGGACACTTAAAGGGCTAGCAAAGCTGAAATACTCCACATATTTGTGTCTGGAATTGTGCTTAAACAATTGCTGAAAAAAATTTGCTCTTGGGAGTCATATGCAATATTCATGACTGTGTTTTAATGCTTCTCAGGACAGTTGCTGATCTACTTTCTGGGGCAACGTTTGACATCAACTATACTTTTGGTCGTGCTGAACGAACCCTTCTACATATTGCTGCAAAGTGAGTTTAATTCATTCCTTACATTTTGCTTCCTCAGTCATTATTAGATATTTTAGTACTTGTAAAAATATAAATTTGATGTAAAGTTGTTATTTGCAAAAATAACAGCTGAATTGACATGCCATAAAGTTTTTTCTATTGTGTTAAAGTTTTTTGCACATTTTAACTGTTTGGTCTATTTTTGTTACACACATGATGCTTTGTTTTACAGCTGTGGTCATTATGAAAGCTTATTGTGTTTACTAAAGTGTGGAAGTGACCCTAATATCCAGGACATTTCAGGAACAACTGCATTGCATTTGGCTGCAAAAAATGGGTACATTGACTGCTGTTTTGTGAAGTCAATACAATTTCTGCAAGTGGTGTTTTGTATTGCAGCGAACAGTACGTTTGTTCATCCCCCAGTCACGAAAGAAATTTACGCCGCTGATACAGAGGGTACAATGACTGATGCATTAGTTTTTCGTGTCGATTTCTTGACTCAGCTTTAGCTCTAAGAGAAGACGATTTAAGTTTATTTTGAAATGTTGTACAGATACAGTACTTTTCATGTTGTTCTTGTGGAAAATTGTAGGTGTGCGCACAACAGGACGTTGATATAAGTTTGTTGCATTTACGGTCGGTAGTAGCTAGATTTCTGCACGCGTTTGGTTAACTCGCTCTGTTTTCGTACCCCCGTCCAAAAACTGCAGTTGGCCCACTATCTGCCGGGCGGACGCGTGTTACGGTGCTCACAGAGCGGACGTGGGTTGAAAAAAAATATGCGAAAAATTGTTTCGCTGGTTGAAAAAATGCACTGGTGCGTTGTTTTGTTTGCTCTTTTATACAATGCAAATGGTACTGATCTTTTAATTCTGTTCTCGGATTCTGCATTATTTATCTTTTTCAACATCATCACGGAGTACATAAACTATTATCTGTAACTGAACATCTGATTGGTCGTTGCACTCGGAAGTAGTTTGATGTTTCTTTTCATTGTGCATTTACACTGGTGGTGAAAGAGTTGTTTCCTTGAATGGGAAAGACTTTAGCGGATCATTAACTTCAGCCTTCGTAGCAAAGGAGACGTTTTTATTTGCGAGCCAAGCGTACTTAACCAATGGTATTATATATTTCATTTCCAGATGTAGTTTTTTAAAATAAAATCAGGCAACGATTAAGCTAGATTCTTGATACTAAATCACATCGCTTACTTTCACGCTTTTGCAGTGTTTTAAGATTATGAAAAGTAGTTTTACATTTTCTTGCTTAAAAGCAGTAGCAATTTTCAAAGGATTGTGTACTTATGTTAATATATAATTAAGGACAGTTGATGAGTCATGTGGAATACAATATTTGCAAAATAAAAGCGAAGGTACATAACCTGGCGTACGTGAAAGATCAGCTTTGACTGGTATTTACTGAAATCCTGAGAACTGCGGAAACAGCAGGGCGTCATCAAACCCTGTACACTGTGAGAGCTGCGTTTCATTTTGTTTAAAATGCATAACTTAGCACATAACTTATCAAATGGGCTTCATCATGCAAGCGTGGTATGATGATGCCAGAACCGATTGTTGAAAACAAAGTTGGACGGCACTGCGTTGGGTACTGGAAAGATTTGTTTCTGTACAAACCTCCGATCTTGTCCCACATTTGTCTCGGACATACCGATTTCGACGACATCGCTATTGACGCCATTGCATTTATTGACAGGCAGAAGCGCTGCATAGAAAAATTACTGGAATACGGAGCATGTCCTGCTTTACCAGCGAACGATGGAACAACTGCACTGCACTGGCTAGCGGTTAGCATATGCGTAGTCTGTTCATGAAATATGCCTATTTTATGCGCGAATAAATGCTGTAGGCCATGTTTGAGAATCTTTGCAAGAGTGAAAAGATGCGTTTCTGTGCTCTGAACTGAGCGATGTTGGGCCTTAAATGAAGCCTTGCAGAACAAACAACGCCCCGGTGTTTTTGTAGCAAAGGATAGTCGTCGTGCAAATCTTGTTCGAAGATAACCGAACACTGTATTTACCAGACCAATGGAAGGCATGAGTTGCTTGGATTGATACTCCCGTATACCAAGGAAATAGACCTGGAAGACAGGCAGGGTCATACACCCCTCCATGCTGCCGCTAGAAATGGACATCGGAAGGTATAGACTTTTTATTAGAAATCTGTTTAGTCGTCTTTTGATGTGTTTTTTAGTCGACCATCATAAAGTGTCTTATTTTTGCAGACAATGGAATGTTTGATAAACGCTGGGTCGGATTTCAATCGCGGAAACAGTGATGGTTTAACTCCTCTTCATGCTGCATGCTTTAATGGACAGAGAGACGCCATTAGTTTGTTGCTATCCAAATCAGCAACCCTCAGCAACTTTCGTGCCCTCACGCCGCTGGATCTGTGTTTGGAGGTTTGTCTCCCATATAGTGTGCTGCACGTTATGATGATGCTGGCATGATGTGTAACGTGTAGGTAGTGTTCTCATTACATGGTAGTAGCACCAATGCCCACTCTATGATTTAAGCCAACATTTTAGTAGAGTTGTCTTTACCACATTATTTAATGGATGAATGGTTTTGTCGTTGTGATAAGAACTTTGAGTATTTTGCTATGAATTCGACACACGACGACCAAATTAAAAATATACACGTTGATCGTAAACCTCGTCAAATTCGCTCTTTTACTTACTTCGCAAATTTCAAGTTTTTTTTATTTGTTGCAGGTAGTATCGGCCATTTAGTCGCTGGCGCGTGATAAGAACTAAAGTATTTGTGTTGTTTCCGAAATTGTTTCTCTGATTTGGATCATACAAGACAATCATTTGTTGTTTTCTTTTTTCTTTGTACTAAAACTGCCTTTCTTTACCTATGGAAGGAGCAGACGTCCTGGGCGACCCCGAATAACGCGTGTTTTTTGCCCGTCTTCCAAGTGTATTATGTACTTACCAAGACACAACTTCAGCAGGTGTGTCATGCAACCTAAAGCTTGCTTAACCTCAATGGCATTTTCCAGTTGAAGTATTTAGCAAAGACTGTTTTGCATTTACATGGCCAAAACATCGCATCGGGCATATCCTAAGCTGGAAATGTACGCGATGTGTCCGCGTGATCCTCACTGCTGTGCATGTTGTGCCGCAGTGTTGTGACTCGAAATATCCCATTCCGGCCGCTGATGCTCGCATAAGCGCACGAAAGAGCGTTTTAGCTGCGAGAGCGGAAACCCTGAAAAAATGTCGTGGATCTCTCGCCAGCCGCGATTAGGGCTGTTTCTTGAAAAGTGTACGTTTTTAATCTAAAATTTAATGAAGTTTTTAAAATTTTTTTTAAATATCAAGTGAAAGGCAAGAAGTCATCGTGTTTTTCGGAAAAGAGAAAAATCGGACAACGTCAGCGCCTTACCTTTTATTTCCCTAATTTTCTCTTTTTTACAAATTTGTTTTTTCGCTCCGCAACTGT
>Ga0210059_1008017_pt1 | contig 16746 bp, 8 predicted proteins | sample Ectturendosymbi2_FD_188042 | JGI IMG/M metagenome (GOLD analysis project Ga0210059, IMG submission 188042) | Ecteinascidia turbinata endosymbiont from Florida, USA - Sample 2 (SPAdes) (version 2) | ecosystem: Host-associated > Tunicates > Ascidians > Unclassified | place: Key West, Florida...
CCTTTCATCTTTTGTGTCAATTTCCGTTCTAACGAGACCATTGTTTGTTGACAATGAGATTTAATGAACAACTATCCAAACTCATGGCGCGGGGCCACCAGAGGCGCGGGGCCCAATACAACCGCATTGGTTGGATCGGCTTAAGGCCGGCCCTGTTGATAAGATCGGGCGCGCAGGGATAAAACTTCGTAAATGGTGGTTATAGCTGTTGCTGTGAAGGTGGTTGTGGCTGTGTGTTGTTCGTAGTGTTGCTTTGTATGTATGTAAACTTGTCGAACCCTAGTTAGTAGTTACTTGGCAGCGAATTTAGTGCTTGTTGGCTGTGGTCCGTTCTTGGCTCGTAACCTGAGGTCTCTGTGTGCTTGATTAAATCGGCATTGTTCCACGGGTGCGGACAGCACAGAGGTTCAGGTTTAGATAGAGTTGCGGTTGTACGCTGCATCTGAAGAGTTCTGCCGCTATTTCGCTAGTTAAGACTAGTTGGGTTTTTCTGTTTCGTAACCAGGCACCAGTGCAATCTCGTGCAGGGCCACGATCTTTGAACCCATTATAACACGCCCGATGCCTCCTTCAGGTCATTGACCTGACAGATAACACATTCATGAGATGGCAATTTGGCGACGATTTCTCTTAGGCTACAATGTTACCAGAGCAAAGCTAGACGTTGAGCGTTTTTAACTTAAAAAGATTAGTGCTTTTACTTTACCGCATGTCTTTTCTTCAATTGCTGCATTCCCTTCGTTCAACATCTGGCTTAAGCAATATAACAATAGTTCTGCAATAAAGCCAAGGAAACGCTTTACGTTTTGGTGGGGCACTTAATCGGAAGTGAATGCTACAACGTGCTTCTCACACATAGTGGTTCCTACTCTCCACTGTGAAGAACGTGTTACCAAATGATTTAATTTCTAACCGTCAGTGGCTTATACCTTGCTTTCGTTACCTTGTTCAAGGCAAATTGTGTAGTTTGTTGAAACAATCCCAGGAAAACTGCTTTAACAAATATGAAAAAAAAAAACACTGAAACTCACTAGGAGATCTACAATCTATTCATGCATTTCTTTTGTGTTTATAGAGAAGAAAGATTAACTTAATCAGGGATATTCAAAACATCGTGTAATAAGCGGTTTGTGGCCTGCTACTTCAATCGGCGCTCTATTAAAATTTGGGCTAAACTAAATATTATGAGCAAAAGACAAAGAGGAAGGAGGTATTGATGAGGTTTGTAATTCTCTGATTTATTGCGTTTTACGGCGCTGTCCGTTTAACTCTGCTGGAGAGGTCTTAGTGTCACCACATCGGGCCTCCCCTTTTCAACATCACCGATTCTGTCATTATGCCTTTGTGCACTCCATCAAACATTTCTACACTCCACTGAGTGGGGCACCGCAAAACTATTTCAAACTAGGCCTTACCCTTGCTAACGCCGGCCATGGTTCGGGTCGCAGTACCATGTTACAGTATGCTGGGATCCACATAGCACATTTAGGAATGTAATGAATAACAGATGTGCGTGACAGTGCTCAGTGATTTGGCCGAAACTTCAAAACAAAGGAGTATTTAAATGTGTGCAACGCTCTTATGTTAGATGAGCTTGAATGCCTTTCAACGTATGTGCAACGAATTTTACAAGGCCAAACGAATGAGACGTCCAATGTTGATAGAGTAAAATTCTGCGATTGCCTGCACAACATAGTTCATTTTATCAGCTAAAAAGTATGAAATTAAAAGGTGTTTCCTCGTTAAATATTGCGAAAACATTACTGCATTGTTTGTTTGGAAGACGTTGATCATTTTTTTAACATCACAGAAATACTTAGCGCCTTGAAGCAAGTGCTTGTAATTACGTTAGATATAGATATAAAATCAAGGAAATGAACTGATTTACCAAGGGCCAAGTCAGTGTTTTTTTCGCTGGCATAACAAAACAAGGTGGAATGGTTATCCTGGTCCTTGCAACCCTCCCCACAGGATACCCATGCGTGAAAATGAATGTCTGAGAATAAGTTGGGCTTCACGCAGTGACGAAACCACTCGCAGAAGACTTCATTTTCATGCAGTGACGCCCATTGCTCAGTATATACGTTTGATGTAATTGAACAAGGATATCTGGTTTATGTAACTACAACGGAAGTGTGCGTCATACAAGGAAACGTGGCGTCTTAACATGTCGTGAAGCTCTCACCGCGTTTGGTTAAGCTAGACATAGCGCATTTAAATGCGGAGTTGATTTACTGCAGCCATTCTAAGCAAGCAACTTGCACTGTTGCGCGGAAAATGTCGGATTTTTGCTAATTGTTGAAAATCGATCTGGCATCGACCATGCGTGGAACCGCGTCAGCATCCCTACATTCGCGTTATCAGTTAAGAGTTATTCTACAAATAATAATCAAGCTCAAGAAACGAGTAGGCTGGATCTTCTCAGAGACCATGCGTTTAGCAAAGATTTCTGGAAATTTGCTTCATTCTATTTCAACGCATTCCCTACTATCAAACGTCGCTGGCATTGCTGGTTCAGTGGATACGCATAGAATTATGTCCTCAGGTAATAGAACGATACTTTCATGCACGGGCGCCATTTGGTTGGGGGCACGGGGGGCGTGTTCCCTCACTTTTTCAGACGGGGGGACATAATATGCCATGTCCCCTTTCTCCTTTTAGGCTTTGTATTTGGAGAGGCTTCAAAGATAAAAGTGATGTTTGTCACGTTTTGTGTGAAGAGCTCTTCATGTTAGGTGGTAGGCCACATACAGCCAAGTTCATGTTGAAGCAGAGTTTGGTGTGGTATCGCTGATTCTGTTATTTTATAAATTTTAGCTTCGATAAAATAATTTTTAGATTTTTCAGGTTTCTGGAGACCGTGAAAGATGTTTAACTGCTTCTTTCCAACATTTTACCCTGTGTGATGTACTGTTAGAAAAGTTATTTTCTTGTAACAGTGAGATTATTACAGTTGCGCATGTGAGGCCACAGTACAACCATGATTTGTTCCATGCAGAAATGTAACTGACTTTGCTGTAACGTTGGTTGTTACGTAATCAAAAACAGACAGCGTATGATTTAATAATGCTACTATACATAATGTGAGAAAGTTAGATTTTCAAGCAAATCTCTGCGAAGCTTTTGCCGAAGACAAAAACCAGCACTTTTGTGGAGACTTAGTTTTGGGATAGTGGGTTTAACAAAAGACTGTTTTCAACCATTAGTGAACAGCATGGGCGCAATTTTGTTGCAAAATGTTGGGGGTACAGCCTGGTGTGAAACCAATATAGTCATCGGGTCGATGCAGAAATGGCCTTTTATATTTATAGATTCCCAATCTTATTTTTAGAGGTGCTTAAGACCAACACTATTTACGCTTTGCTTTGTCTTTGCAGATGATTTACATATCAATTTACTTAAATTTGTTGCTGGACACAATACTGTAGTTCAGCCTGCTTCCATTAATATCGTATTTGGATGTAAACAAGCACACCAATATAGTAGAACAAATCAATTGGGCTGTCAGTTGGAGTGCACAAAATGTTGAATCGCATTGGTTAGTGGTCACATGTGTATGTCACGCTTACAGTAGAACACATCAGTTTTCATGCATTTCATAAGAAGTGTGGGTTACAGCGCGATTGGACGTCTTGTTCAAGTCGCTTAACGTTACAAAGACGACAAATATTTTTCTTGCACATTTCCGTTTTTTGAATAAGCTACAAATTTTTTTAATGATACTGGGTACCATGCATGCAGCCTCACCCCTACCAAAATCTCCATTGATATCCTCTTACCAGCAGCAAAAACATTTGGCAAATTATTTCAATCTATTTTTACGGATGGTGGGTGCAGGATGTATCCTTTCAAAATCCGCTTGTTGGCTCCTGCCTACATACCCACATAGAGTTGTGAAAGGGCCTCATTTTGAAGCCTGAACCCGGCCCGAGCCCGAGCCCGAGATGTATTTTTGAAGCCCGATGCAGGTCTGAAAGTCAAGTTTAGCGAGGGAGTTAAGATATGAGCAATAGCAGAATAATAAAAAACGTTGTGTGCAGGTGTAGTTGCAGGTAGACTACACGGTTTATCACACCGAAAATAGCTACCACCTTGACCAAAACAATGGTATAATCTTGCACAAACGTAGCATGTTAGTCAAAGATAAAACTACGGAATATATTGTTTCTCAACAAAAAAGAAACTATCACGAAACTATCTACGATGGCGCTATAGGCATAAAAGAAACGTTCGAGGATAGCTTTATGGATATGAAAAGCCGGCTCATAGACTTTTTAAAACAAGCCAAGAATCGCGTGATTGACTGATATTTTCGACGCAACGCCATCGCGTGCTAATTTCCTCACCGCTCTCGCCTTCTCAAAAACAGTGTGAGACGAATTCCAGCAGATAATAAAAGAACGCAGCTGTGTTTGCAAACAGTATTACCTGAACAAAAATCTCAATCAATTCACTCACAGAAGTTACAGCGTTGAGCACAACAAATCTACGTCACGAAAGAAAAAAGTAGTTGCTCTCAATGTTATACAAAAGTTTTGTATGCAGCCCCGAAATATTTTGACAAACTTTAAGCCAGAGCCGACCCGAAAAAAACGGCCAGACTTATAAGTATGCACCATATCAAAAGTTTCATTCTAAGAGTTCTACTTGCACAAAACGACGCAAAAATATATTTGAGATTAAATCCAAATGCACAACGGTGAATTGGTAAAAAAGTACCACGTTTCACCTCTAACACGAAAAGAATGTCCAACAAAACTAGGAGTGATGTAGCCTATCTGTAAATCAAATGTTTCGCACTTGGATGAAAACATTGCTGCATTGTGGGTTTGGTTAAACTGAAGTAAATCAGATGACTTAAGAATCAATGCTATCAGCACAAGCTCAAAGTGTACGACTCACGGAAAAAATATCTTTTGGATTTTTTGGTCACCATTGTCGCAACGTTACAAAAAGTTAGGATAAATGTATATTATATCTTTATTCCCGAGTCACGTTCCTACGTTTTGAGCTATAGGTCAATTCGGGATTGCCAGATGAAAATTTCAATAAAAAGCCAAAAAATGCTAAAACGAGGCCAGAAAATGGCCAAACCGCCTGTTTAAAGGCCAGAAAAAAACAAACTTTTTTTGCGGTATCGCCATTCCTTTGTCACAAAAACATCTAAATTAAAAATATCAAAAAACATTTTCTTTGAAATTAAGATTAAATCTTGCTTGGCACTGACTGGAGCACTGATCTTCACTGTCTTACTCAAAAACTGAATTTCGAATCCAGCATTCCTCAAATATTACTAATATCAGAATGCGGGCGTCAGATATAGCATTTATCACAAACATTTTGCAAATGTGTTGCAGACAAAAATGGAATAGCAATATTTTCTTCATAAGCACCTATTTCAGCTTAAAAGAGGCCAAAAAAGAGCTAAAAGGCCAAACAAAATTGTTGAGGCCAGCTAACTTGAAAAAGGCCAGTCTGGCAACCCTGGGTCAATATACAGCTAGGTAAACACTCTGGCAACTTTTCCAACGTTTTTGCCTAGTTTTTCGACATAATGTTTTGGGGGTGCGCTTGCACCCTCTGCACCCCTCCTCCTACACCACTGCGTCAAAGCAACATGCTACAAAAATAATTCACTATTTTTCTACGGAATTGTTTTTTTATATGTTTGTTTTATTGTTTTTGAGTGGAAAAATCCTGTGATTACGATACTTTGCAATGACATTGAAGGTAGCACAGTGCTCGATAAACAAAAAACTTCGTTATTTTCGGGATTATGCACAAAATCTGAGGGGTGACGTCATGTTGTTTGAATCAACTTACATCAATTCACAAGAAAGGAAATACAAAAATGAGAATCTCGTAAAACGTTATAGCTCTTCGGTACCTTTTTATGAAAAAGACCTGTGGTCTCCAGAAAATGTCAGTCTGTGAAGTAAACCAACAACACTCAACATCTTTGCAGTTGGCGTGTTGATTATGACGCCGACCACGGCACTTCCCAGATTTGAGGAAGTGCTTTGGCCGCTATCACCCAGTAAGGAAAGCCTCGCGTTATTTGACAATATATCTTGCGTGTATTTCATTTTTCAGTTTCGATACAGAAACGTGGTGAAGCAAATCATAACGAAACGCTAAAGAGTGGTGGCATAACGGTCTGGTGTATGAGTTAGAAACGCTACGCTACTCTGTCATTATATTATTCCATAGAGCAAACACGCGAACATGTGCAGGGCAAAGCAGTAGAAAATCAACTGGAAACAGTGGCGGATCCAGGGGGGTGGCAGTTTGGGGCAACTGCCTCCCCCAAATCTCTGTGGCGCCACCTTCAATAGCGCCCTTTTGCCATAAATGCGCCCCTTTTTGGTGTCCATGGAAGTAGAAACAGATTTAAAAATATTCCAAAATGAACAATGCTTTTTGCTTAGTTAGACGCCAGGGTTTATGTGCCGGGCTTTACCCAACCTCTTATCGAATAGCGTGAACGATTCTATTGTTTCGTAATAGTTACACTGTTTAGTTTTTTCTTTGCCGCGTTAGAACTGGCCAGCCTTCACACACGCAGTCGCGTTCGCAGATGTCGACTTGCTGTTGCTTTATGAAAATGGTCTGTTTTTTTACAAGTTTATTCTTTAATGCCTGATGACCGCCTTGAAAGGAAAAGGAAAGGCAGCAGTAAAAATGGGAATGCAATTTGGAAAACTTATTACCGACTCAAGATTTTACAAGCCTCCAAAATGAAAACGAAAACCCAGTTTCAGGACTATTGCCAGTGCAGTTCGTGAGTCCGCAGTTTGTCTACATCGTAGTTTTGCAACATAAAAGTGAGTGGATGGGTTCCTTGACGGAACTAATCTCCAAATTGACAGGGGCGTAACGAGGTTAGATGGCGCTCAGTGCAAGATGCAAGTTTGGCGCCCCCATTTTCGAAGCTGAGGTCTTCTGGAAACAAATGTACTGTATTGAAGAATGTACGTATGACATTGTTGGGATTTTTTGACGCCCCCGCAGTATTTCAGGGCCGCCAGAGTGATTCGGCGCCCAGGTAATTGCGCCCCTTGCCTTTCTTTACGCCCCTGCTGATTGAACTATAATGCAGCATGTAAAAAGCTACAGATGTTTACGTTAGCAAACAACTTGCCGCTATGTGACAAAAATGCAGTAAACGTGCTTGATTAGCTCAAAGAAATATAACCTACGTAAATATGCAATTGTGCAACTCCTCACTTCATATACATGGACAACGCAGAGGAGTTTTGAATTACTGCCAGGGGCGTAACGAGGTTAGATGGCGCCCTGGTCAAGTAGCAAGTTTGGCGCCCCCATATCGAACCTGAGGTCTTTCGGAAGCAAATATACTGTATTGAAGAATGTACGTGTGACATGGTTGGGATTTTTTGGCGTCCCAGCAATCATTCGGCGCCCCCGCATATTTCAGCACCCCCACTGTGATTTGGCGCCGGGGTAATTGCGCCCCTTTTCCCTTCGTTACACCCCTGCTGATTGAACCATAATGCAGCGTGTAAAAATCTACAGATGTTTACGTTAGCAAACAACTTACTGCAATTAACAGAAAAATGCTTAGTTTGGTGGTTGTTAGATAATTCCGCTTGAATCATATAAATTTGAGGACAAAAGTAATCTTCTGATGAATCTTTAACTTTTTTACCGGTGACGGTGGTGTTGGCGAAGGTTTGTGGTTTCAAATTGGTGATAGGCTGATTCTCCTCTGTGTTTTCTGGCCTGGCTGGATAGAAGCAGATCCATCGCCAGATCAACAGCATTGGGGTGGCTTTGAGCTTTTTCTGGCACTTCGTAATAGTATACAATGAATTGAAAAATGACTTCTTGGGAAGACTAGAGCTTGACTTTGGAGGTATTGATTGCGATTTTGGAGGGCTCAGCCCGCTTGCTTCCACTTCTGTTGAAAAGGGTCACAACTTGTTTTAGTAAGCTGGCCTTGTGGGATTTCTGTTTTTTTTCTTCACATCAGCAATCCAGTGTCGAAAAATGTGAAACGGTATTTAAAGGCTTGATTGAAAATCTACCCTTATAAGTGGCGTTAAGTGTATTTTAGGGTAAAATTCTTTAAGGCCCAGTGTAAATCTGTCACGCGATTATAAGATCGTTTTTTACGATGGTCAACAAAGCTACCTGTGTGGTGGGTTTAGGGTTGGGGAGGCCCGAGGCAAGACGAAAATGGGGGCCCTCTGATGACCTCATCATACTCAGCTAACCGTGATGATCCCTTTAGATTTGCCTAAGGTACGACCACCCAAGGAGATGTTCCTGAGACTACGGCATAACTGAAATAGCAGAAGGAGAAAATGCAAAAGGGTGTTCATGATACACAACTTTGAAAACACTGAAAGTTGGGAAGACATGGCTGGCAACACATAAAAGTTAAGCAATTGCAAGTTGACTTCGCACCCACTTCTTTAGTTTCGCACCCATTTCTCTGCATTCACCATCAATAAACTACAAAGTTCCCCCCTTTTGAAGTTTCACACCTTTCCCCTTTGAAAAAAATGCTTGGTAGTTGGTTTCCTGAATTTGTTCACATTCATATCTTTGTGGGAAACCATGAAAGTATAAAAAACAACCAAGAAGATTTAAACACTAAATTTGTTTTGAATTGCATCCTTTTAACTGCCAGAACATAGCATACAAAAGCATCCAATTAGAAACTTGTTTTGGAGAGCTTTGAGGCTGGATGAGTCAAAGCTGCCCTCATCTTGCATTGACACTAGTTGTTTGAAAAATGTGCAAAAGTAGGAAATCATCATGTACCTTATCGAAAACATTTCTACTGCAACAAGCAGCCTACACAATTGATTAAACCTGTGCTAAGAAAAAACAGTTCAAATTACCCTGGCTAAGAGCTGGCAAAAGAGCGTAAACATCACTTACCAAGTCTGCCTTAAACCAACCATTCTCTAGTCAAGCTTCAAATAACCTGTGACTTCAAGCATAGGCTAAATCCAACCACCTAAAAACCTGAAATATCTGTAGAAAAAATTAGTAGGCCTATTCATAATACTCAAAAATTGCCATTTCTGCTACGTGACAAGAAACATGAATGTATCCTTGCTTATTAACAGTCTTTGCAGCGCAATACCAATAATACAAAATTACTCAGTTAACTTAGAAGAAAATTTCCTATAAATTAAAAGATGTATTGTGGTCCCTGCTATAACAATTGCATGTTGTCTTATTTTCTGATGGAAATTTTCACTAAGGTACAATTTTCAAAAATTCATCAATAAGGAAATACTTCAATATCTAAAAATCATCATTTGGCATAAAAAATTACAATTTATTATTAAAGGTTATCATTTGGTGTACGTAGGCCTACTTGCTCTTATTTGATAGGGTCTTTTCCGAACTTTGTGGGAGAAAATCTAACCGATATTCTACATTTTTTTTGGTATGGAAGTTGGCTTGAAGCTTTTCTTTACAGTATTTGCTCATTGGAGATGGTGGTGGGGTCACTTTGAAAAGACAGTACCTACACAGTACAGTTGCTGTTGGTGGGCCACCTTGACAGCATATCACTTACACATTGCAGTTGCTGGCCACTCTGAAAGCAAGGTACTTCCACATTAAAGTTGCTGCTGGGGGCCCCTTTGAAAGCAAGGTACTTGCACATTACAATTGCTGTTGGTGGCCCCTTTGAAAGCAGGATAGTTGCACATTACAGTTGATGTTGGGTGCCCTTTGCAAGCAGAGTACTAACACATTACAGTTTTTTTAAGGCCCCTTCAATGAAGTTTAAGAGCAGAGTACTTACACATTTCAGTGGTTGTTGGGAGCCTCTTTGAGAGCAAATTACCTGCACAATATAGTTTCTGCAGGGGGCCCCGTTGCAAGCAGAATACTTACTTATGATCTGCTTTGTAGTGCATTATATGAGTGAATAATAAATTTGTCATCGAAAATAAGGCACATTTGCGTGCGTAACACCTCAAGGGGTCCCCAAAAAGGGGGGGGCGAGGCAAGTGCCTCATTCGCCTCCCCTTAAGCACACCACTGCCTAAAATAGTGTCCTGGCAAATGCCTTCCATTCACGTGTTGTTTTTGGATTATCGCTTCAGCAATAAATAAGTCATTCATTTACATGTAAATGCACAAGCTTGGCTTGGAAACATGATCGTCATGTAGCTTTTTATATGAGTCCTATCGTGGGACATGAGTTGTCACTTCCAAGTCTAAGAAGAACCGTTCTGTTTCTAACCAGGTCGGGAATGCTTTGCAGACACTATTCTTCACTGATTTCGCTAGGGATAGCCAAAACAGTTGCAAACGCTTGCGCGCAGCATGCTTTTATAGCTTTTGAATACATTTTGTAAATATACGAGATCTGTGTAGCTTGTGAAAAACGAGGTCCACTGTTTGGGACCCGTTTCAAACGTTTTCTGAATGAACGATATAAAGCACTTTCAAACTGTGGTTATTCCTTGAAAAATAGCATAGTTCGACCAACAAAAACAGCCACTTTTTGACCTACAAAAGATAACCTGTTTTGTGTGACGCACAACGATTGTCGCAGACAACCTTTGGTATTAAGCAAGTGAAAACATTTTGGCTCCCCCCAATTTGACTTCCCCCCAAACGCCTGATCTGGATCCGGCACTGACTGGAAATGCATAGGCATTCACTGAAGCAACTGAATGGCTGAAATCATGGAAACCAAGAATAAATTAAAAGATTTCTACAGTGGGGTTCGGCAAACTTTTTTGCACCACGGACCAGATTAGGTTTTGCGCTATTTTGTGGACCGGCCCTCAACAAAGGAATGAATGTTTGAGACATGCAAATTTATCATCATAACACTGATTCAGTGAGAGATCTGGCTAGGTTTGTCGCAATAAGATGCTCGAAACTGGGGTTATGGTAGTCAGTGACACCAGCAGTGTGTTTCTTTTGTCCAGCCTATTTCGTGTTATGGTGTTGGTTGCTGTCACCACAGTTCTGCACTTCCCGGTAGCCGATTCCTTACGGACCAGTAGCGGGCCGCAGCCTGGTGATTGCCGACCACTGGTCTACAGTATGGGGGTGTGGATACTACAGATGGTAGAATCGGGTGCATGCCTCAGTGGAATAGCAAAACGTGGTCTTGTCAAAATTCCTCAACCACACATTGTAAAAACAAAATTTATCATACAATTTTTGCGATTGCCTCAAACAATGCGCTAAACTTGACACATGTGATGAAATCTGGCAAAACACTGGACAAGTTGTGGTTCCTCCTACTTTTTTTGATCGATGAGAGTTAGGTCACTCGAAGGAGTCTGGTTGAGTTTTATAGAGTTGAGGCCTGCGACCTAACCTAAGCGGAGAAGTGCGTACCGACCATAACTAACATATTTTCTACAGACGGCTCAATAAGCTTTCTTGTTTGTTGGACGCAAACAACATGCGTTCACACAGCGCGGGCATCACCAACGTTACGTACATGGCTACGCCTCCGCGTGAAGTACGTTTTTTTTGTTTGCATTAGGTCGCGTGCTTTTGCAAGGTAGTCGTCCGTTGCCTTGTTCCGCAATAGTACGCATCTCTTTGTGTGTCTGTGGTTAGTTAGAGTCGCCATTATATGCTTATGAACGTAATGGTAAATCGAAGGTAGTAGGATGTACAGTTTCACCTTTGAAATCCTCGGTTTAAATCTCGAGCAGCCGAGAACCTGAGTTTATCCGTCGTCACATCGCGGATCAGAGTGAATCATCACAGTATTTAACCAAAGATGGCGGGTTCGTTTTTCGTTGACATTTTAAGCAAGTTCAGGACGCAAATGCAATATTATCTGACATAAAAGTTTTAGCCTTACGTCCTGGGAAGTCTTCAAATGCGTTCAAACAGTGGAAAATCGTGCATGTTTATTTTGCAGTAGCTTAGCCTGCTGGAAACAATGTCGGCCTAAGACTTTTAGTTACCCGCGTTTACGATTGCAGTAAACAACGCTTGGTTAACCCCGATCGGTATCTTGGGAAGCTTTCCTTAAAATGTTTTCATCAGAAGTTGCTGTTGCGTTATGTGTTTGTTTCGGACTCTGTATATCAGGTGAGTTTTATTTCTTTGATAAGCTTACTCTATGTTTTGTGTCTAGTTTACTCTATGTTTTTGATTTTTAGTAGTCTTATCTGCGTACTCTTTGGTTGTCAGAATGTAGGGTAGCATCGGTATGCCCAAACGAAATTTAAGGTTTTGTGTCATTTATGATAACAAATGTTCGAAACCGGACAGAGTTTTGGATCTGTTAAGATTTTTCTGTTTTAGAATTAGCATCTATTTAGATTTTTGACTTTCGTTTTGAACAGACGAGACTGCAATGAAACTATGTTTCAAAATGAGTATTCTCTGTGTCGGCCCAAGGTTTCTATTCGAAGGTCGAGATCCCCTATCCTGACCCTTTGTCGGATCTATAGCTAGTATTGTGCTTTTAAAAATGCCAACAAAGTGCTGATGCAGTGCTCGCAAGTATCGAACAGATGTTGAGGTATTTATGTCTCTACATGTTCTATGCAACTCTTTTTGTATTGTGAGAAAGCATTACCACAACAGTTAGAATTACTGAATTTTTTCTGCTTTAAGTTCAACAACTGTTCCGGCGAATACTGTTTCCATGGAATTCGGTAATTAAACTCGGATATTCCAACTCCTTTTATTTCAAGTTTCATTCAACTTTTAGGCTTCACTCACGTCTCGTCTTCGCAACTTTCTCAATTTTTGACGAACTACCAATTATTTTGCAAAAACATAAAAACTTCTCAAACAAGGCAGAGTACATTTTAATTGAGCACTGAGTTCTTGTTCTGATAACTAAACCCATTGCGCTTCATCACTTCTGGCGAAATCGCTCTAATTCGCTCATGATCTATTCAAGAGCACGGAAATAAACAATTTTCACAGCGAAACTGCTCCAAGCGCATTACTTAAAGTTTTCAATAAAGTGAGAGACTGAACAATACATTAATAATTTAGACTAGATCGGAAAAACGAACGTTTAAATCACCATGCTCGATACCTCTGTCTTTTCTCTCTACACAAAAGCATGCAGAGTGCCATGGTCAATATGTCTATGTACATGTTACTTGCAATAAACGTTTTCTCCAGTTTTTAGATAACGTGGACAGGACTGGCCCCATTCAAGGAAATATTTTCCGCTTATTGACACAGGTTTTGCGAGATTTAGGAAAAATACGCACATAAGAGATGTAGGGCGACAGCTCTTTGGGTCCCCAGATGGCTTTTCCGGCTGTGGGATCGCAATTAGGTCTATTAGTGCTTTTCTCCAGATCTGTGGATTTTTGAGTTGGCGCAAACAGGAAGTGGGGAAATCGCAAAAACCACGAATCGAGAGTCAAGCCGGCATGGAGTATAAACTCTGGGAAGGTAGAATCCAGACCAGCGGACTTTCCTGGGTTCAGGCGCCTGAGGGCGGCGGCAGCAAGCTCCTCCGACCTGAAAGGGTCAGAAATAGCCCACTCTTTCCTTCAGGTGTTCGGACCTTCCGTAGGTTGGACGGCTGCTTGTTGGTGGGCCTGGTGGATTCGAGACTCCCAGTCTTGTGTGCTCCGTTCTTCACAAGTTGTGAGGCGATCGAGTTTGCTGAGACGGGGCACAGACGAGAGGAGCGTCCTGACTTACCAGTAGGTTTATTGATGGTGCTCTACGCCAGTGGTTCCCAACCTTTTCAGTGTCATGGCCCCTTTTGACGAAATGAATGAAAGCTGTGGACCCCTTAAGTAAAACTAATTGATACTGTTACGTACGTACATGGCGCACCCGAATAGATAACCCTTGTGTTTTTTCGGTGCCCCACCGTTCGCTGTCTTGAAGATTACATCTTGCGCGCCAAAAGTCATTAATGTTATATGGAACTTATCACGTAACAAACTGACATTGCTGCGTAACGATCGAAATGTCTAACGAATTTAATTGTTTGTCAAAAGCGCAGCTACTGTAGGAGTTGGATAATTTCAACTTGCATACCCTTTTTGAAGTGAATAAACATGTTCGTTCATAGAAGCCATTTTTGTGTATTGCCCTGTAGCCTGGATTATAAAGGGCGGTCGATTTGCGTCTTTTGCAAACGAGACCACCGGAGCAGGTAGTTGGTATTTTGCTGTTTTCCTTTCATCTTATACATACAAAGGTCATGGACAGCAGAGGTCGTAGTGAGCGTGAAAGGTGTGAAAAATCGGGGCCCCATCTTAAGTTCACCCGCTTTGAGGGAGCCCCTTGCTTTGGTTTACGCACTTTTAAAAATTTATGAACTTTTGTTGATAAATGTATTTTTATGATAATGATTACATGTTATTTAGTAGAAATTTGATTTGGTTTGCTATACGAGCTTGCGATTATTAATATGGCTTAATACAATTCGATTTTCAACCTGGAGATAAGACGCCACACTAAAATGATAAAATATAAATTGCCTATGATCAAAAAACAAGGGGCCCACGCTTCAGGTCAAAATGTAAGAGGCCTCCAACCAAGATGTTAAGGGCCCCTAAACAGGCCATTTTTTTGGTCATGGATAAGATGGCCTAATATTCTTCAATAAAAGGATATGGGGCCCCAATCAAAATTTCATTGCTTTCAATTTATGAATATTAAGCCTTTCCTTTATTGAATCATTTTGCTAGTACAGTAGTTGCAAGATGTAACTGCCAGCTTATAATTGTTGCTCACAAATCAACTAGTTACTCAGTCTAAACATCCTTAAGCAAAACAGAAATGTCGCCAGAAAGTTTTCAACAGGGGGCTTTGCATTTGTGTGGGGGACTTGGCATTCTAAAAATGTACAAAATCTTCACTAATCTATTGTGTTTCCTGTTTCAAGTCGTGGGGGCTTGGAGCTTTGTTTGGGGGGGCTAAGCCCACCAAAGCCCCCCCCATGGTGAAGGGAATGAAGCAAAAGTAGACATTTGGGTTGGTTCTCCGTTTTTGTGCAATGAGAACGAATACTGCTGCAGATGTTGAGGTATTTTCTGTTCATTTAATCTAAGAAGCAGTGGATTGTTGTATTTTGCTGTACATTGTGTGCAGTTGTGCTGTTTGAGGTGTTGATTAGTGTGCATGTATGGGAAGGATAATATATTACCAACTAAGGTTATGAGTTAGTGCGCAATTCAGCAATAGATATCAGTCTTAATGTATATACCAGGGTTGACTTTCTTGCAACCTCTCCGGTGGTGTTGCGTTGATTGTGTGATTCACCACGAACGGGATGTGCGTGAAGAATAATACCATTATATATGTAGCACGAGCAAGCAATAGTAAGAGAGATTGCGAGCATGATCTCTGTTGTTGCTTGCTGCCACTTTGCGAAGCTTTGTGCACACACCGCCCGGGATTTCCGATCGCAACAGCTTTAACCTGTTCTATGTTTGAGCCGCATAACGTAAAACCCAAGTTAACAAGCCGTATCATAAAAATTGAAAAACACGAAATTATTTGCAATCTACGCTTCTGTAACGTAATAATTCTTTTTGCAACGACTTGCAAAAGTAATACTGTACGGCACGCTATAACTACCACAGTACCATTTTACAATATTTCTGCACTTTACAATAGAAATAAAAGATAAAAACAAATATATAGATTTTCGGAAAGCTCTGAGAGGCGCATGCAAAGTTTCGAAGAACAGCATGCGGCTCGCGAGCGGCAGTTTGGCCACCCCTGGTATATACAAACTGTAAGTTTTTAAAACAATTACCTTTATTTCGATCTTTCATTCAGTCAGGTAAATTAGAAGTTATTTAGCACTGGCCGTCAGACAGTGAGCGCTGAGCAGTTGAGAAATCGGGTACGGCACGTGGGATTGATGGTTGGATGACAGAGATGAGCACGGATCAGGACTGGATCGGAGTGGATCAGGACTGAAGTCAATTTTGGCCCGGATCAGGACTGGATTGGACTGCAACTTTTTTTTAAATTGGCGGATCAGGACTGGATCGGACTGACAAAATTTTTCTTGTGTTTATGTGATTATTCTGAACATATAAAAAATTTTAGTTGCGATCCGATTTTACAGATTTCTTAAATGGGAGTGTATTTTGCCACGAATGGCAAAAGCTCTGCTGAGACAATTTTGCAATTCGAACTGTATTCACCTATGTGAACATATAACGTTGAGTTCTAGTAGCAATGTGAACATACAACAGTTGAGTGGTAAGTGTCTATACCTGCTGTGCAAGTGTTCGTTGATTCTGCTCTCACCATTTGCTTTGGCTCAAAGTGAAGTGATGGCACCTTTGATAGGTATGCTTTGTGTGTAGCCTACTTTTGTAAATGTTTATGGTTTAGGGCAGGAGTGTGCAACCTGCGGGCCAAATGCAATACAACAAAGGGGATTTTTATGCCGATCACTAGTACTAGACAGCCAGTGTGAAACGAAGGCGCGGCCCCACGATCTAATCTGTACCCTTTAACGACCACCAAAGCAAAGCCACTACAGTGGCGCGAGGTTTTTTTGTTATAACTCGCCAGCCGCTTCAGCTACAGAGGTGTTCAAACCCTCTACGGATTCATCAAGTCTAGTAGTTTCGAGTCAAAAAAAAATTTCAGTTTTGGTTTATGGGTTCTCTTGGGGGGCGTCACAAGTGGGGGTGTTTTCGCGTTTTTATGGCCTAATTTGACCGGCCCTGGACGCCAATCGAATGGGCCCACATTTTCGATCGAATATTTTTATGAAACTAGGATATCTCACGAAACTTTAGAGCCCTTGATTGGCTTTCTAGC
>Ga0210059_1008018_pt1 | contig 16741 bp, 12 predicted proteins | sample Ectturendosymbi2_FD_188042 | JGI IMG/M metagenome (GOLD analysis project Ga0210059, IMG submission 188042) | Ecteinascidia turbinata endosymbiont from Florida, USA - Sample 2 (SPAdes) (version 2) | ecosystem: Host-associated > Tunicates > Ascidians > Unclassified | place: Key West, Florida...
CATGCGTAAACCTTTCTGATATTTACACTGGTTATTCTCCCGGTGCATGGCACATGTTTAGATTAATAACATGTTGTGTCTCAATTAGGCTGTAAATGTTAACTAATATAGACTAAGGGCTACGTGGTCGCAGCATGGTTAACGTCCATCATGCAATAACTGCACTACTCCATTGGGACAAGCTTAGCAGTGATTGCTAAATAAACTCTTTTAACGACGCTATTAACTCCATCTTGCTGTCTGAACAGCGGGCTGCGCAAATGTGTAACCTTGGTCGTAAGCGCCAAAGGTATCTTACTTCTATGCAGAACAAGATACAAGAAGACTACCAGGGTTAGCCCTAGCCATGATACATTTTTCACAACAATAACTACACAAAAACTTTGTTCAAGTGGAGGTCTCACTTCTGGACATACACAAGTAGGCCTGCATAAGCTGACTTCACGTGCAACATTCCAAGCAGTGGATATTGATGCTTTGCGCTCAAACGTATCAAACATGTCCAGAGAGGCGATGTTATTCCAGGAAATAGCGGCAGTTACTCCTGTGCCTATAAATTACAGGACAGAATAGAATACGGTTGATAAAACTTCACTGATTTCTAGTGCTTCATAATTCGATTTAGGGAGGTTGAAGCTTTGATTATAGGGGCTAAGTCACAAAAAATGTGGTGACGGGAGATTTAAAGATTTCAATTTCCATCAAAAATTCTTGCTTCATCATTGTAAAATAGATCATTGGTATTCCTGTTCAGTTTGCTGCCAATTATTCGCAATTCCAGATCCTTTTCGTCAGCATCAACAATCATTTTTTTTTCTAACATCTGTGCCTTTTAAGTTTTCAAGCTTAGTCTATGATCATTGTTACAGCTCATCCACTTGTGCATTGAACCTAATAATGTTTTATACGTTACACAATTTCGTTATTTTGGTTCAATCTTTCACTGTGTAAGCTCAACAATGTCAGCCTTAATAGTTTAATTCTTATCTGCGCAAACTAATGTCTGCATAGCTTTGAACTTTGTGGCATCATGAGCGAAAAGATGACAACTGGTTTTGCCTAACGATTTCTTGTCAGTGTCACGTCATTTAGGAAATATAAACTTATTATTTGTGGAAGGGTTCCATACCCTTTCAAATTCATCCCAAATTTTTGATCTGCTGTATATCAATATCAAAATGATTGCGCTTGGTTAGTAATTATTCAGGCAGCGTTGTTGGGTGGCAATTATCCAGGTGGCAAACTGGCAGCTGACCACACACCGTCTTAAACAAACATGACCATTGTAACTTCGCATTTGCTTGATATTCATTTAAATAGAACAAGACAATGATTGTTTTTGTTCAACTGCCACGGTGTTTTTGATTGGTCATATTTTGGTTTGAAAAGGTTGGGTTTGACAGTTATAAATGATTGCTATCGTTCTGTAGATTTTTCAAGTTGTGAAGCAAGATTACATAGATGGCTAGATTGTTTTTTGGATTTGTCTTTATTGCTTTTATATTTTCGCAAGTGAATGTGGAAATACAAGGGCTGAGAACAAAGAACACTTTGTTAAGAAATGTGAAACCAGTTCCTGCGAAAACCTACATTTTAAACCTGGATTTACCACCCATTGAAAGGCAAGTACTGTTGTTTTTTGTTCACTCGGGTTGGATTTAAGCTTACATGCTTACCAGCCCAAGCAAATGTTAACTGGATTTGATCATTGAAAGCAGTAGTTTCATTTTGTATTTGAACGAATCCATATGAGTATTGAAATGCATATGCATCAAACACGTTTGTAAATAAGTGTACCAATGCAGCGGAAACAAAGAATAGGTTTTAATTCCGTGATGTATCCTTTCGCATTTGCTGATTTGTACAACCATGTATTGGCAAACTTTGATACCAAATTCCTGAAAGTGAGGTTCGTATTTTAGCTAGGTAAAGTAAAGTTTTGAGTTATTTCTGAAATAATGACAACGAAGATGCTTCAGAATATATATTTTCAGCATATTTTACAATCGCGGTAAAGAATTTTAACATCGTTTCTAAAGTTGTGTAGTACTTGTTTAAATTTTGGTAGCATTTCCTCTGTTGTATCTAAAACGTGTTCCATGAAAAGAATCCGGGTTATTTTGTTTCTTACTCATCTCGTTTGACCTTTTTCCATATCCCTAACGTTCAGTGGTCTAATTATTGACCATTTAGTAGTTGTGTGCCTGGCTAATGCTACTTTTATTCACCAATCAGAAAAACTTAGCTCATCCATGTTGACCGTAGTGAAAGTTTCTAATTGCAGATGGAATGCGATATTGAAAGATGGTGATGCAAACTTTCTTCAAAGAGGAATGGAAAAGCTTGTGAAGTAAGTTCTCATGCGATACATGATTGCATCTTTTCTATTGCAAAGTTGGCACATGTGTGCCACTGCACAAAATTTAATTTTGTTTACTTGAATAACAGCAATTTGTCTAAGTAAAAGCTGAGAATTCAAATGCAGTTGGAAAATATATACATTGCACACCAGGAAAAAAGTTAGGAATTTGCGAAGGAGATGGAGGAGATTTGCGTGTAATTTGTGTCGCTTGTGTGAAATTTGTCCAGTGGCAATATCGGTGACGTGCGCAGAAATTTTTCAAGGAGTGGTTTCCATCAGTGGCATGTGGTGGTCATTTGTATTGGTGTGCGCTGTTTTTGACGTCACAATTTGACGTCATATTCATGTTTCCAAACCAACATTTTGGCGAAATTTGTTGACATAATATGCATATTCTTCTATATGCACTCCCCTTATTTTATAAACATCAGCGCTCGAAGTTAGGATATCGGTGGAAAATAAACTCAACGTTACGACACAGCAATTCATAACTGCAAAAACATCAGGTTTCGCGTTAAAACAGGGGAGTAAAACACGCTCATCACTGCGTCAGCGCAATTTACAACTGCAAAATGAGACTGCGCTAATGTCTTGTCGAATACGAGCAGTCGAGCATAGAAAGTGTGCGCTTGCCTGGCTGGCGCCGGTGTGTAAGATCGAATCTCGGCAAACTACACAAGAATTGAGAATGCGCATAAAGTACGCAAGAAAACTTTCAATTTTTTGTGATGTGTAGAAGTCCAGCAAACTTTTAGCTTTCCTTTTTCCATGCTGAGACATAACCGTGTGCCTGATACCTTCTGTGTTAAAAACTGCTGTCTATGAGCTCGTGCAACAGTTCTATCATGCTAATGAAACTGGTATTGTAGCCAATGCAGTCAGCCCCTGCACTGATCAGCCCTAAAAAACAAACCAAAGACAGTGGTTTTGAATAAAGTGAACTATTGTGGAACACAATCTTAAACATGCGTAGTGGACGAAAGGTCTGCATATAGCGGTGAAATAGTTTCTGGATGCAGACAATAACCCAGATTCCCACCAAAACCTAATTATTACATTTTGGTCCATTTACAATGTTCCTTTAAATTTGCATGCAAATTTTTTCCGTGGTATTTGAATTAAGTCAACAAATTAACAAGCAAAAGGTATGCGAAAACAATTACTCTCCTTTGCGCAGGTTATAAAGTTTTGCAAAATATCAAGCTCAAGAGGGGGTTTACTCCAACCCTCTTGCGTACGCCTTTGGACGATATCAATTTTAAAATCCGCTCCATAGGTTGCCAAACGTGACAACTAATCACGTGGTCCAGCAAACTAACTTTCCTTTACGTTAGTGGCGAACACCTCCCTAACTACCGGCAGACTCTGTGGACCACAGTTTAAAATCGTTGATTTATCTCATCTGCGGTTCTCAAAGTTTTTTTGAAAGCGACACAAATCTGAGTTTGGTGAACACCTCGCGACCCAAGCTTCAAACATCACATGTTAAGATGAAAAATGTAACAATCTATGGTTATATTTGACAGTGAGTCGCTAAGTTCGTTGTCAAGCTTTTTACTTTGAACGACCCATTTTTGACCCTTCTCTCCCCTATTGTGGATCACGACCCATATTTTGGGAACCATTGATCTAAATACTGATTACGCTGAGGTATCCGCGCCACTCTCATTAAAATGCAATGCGTGTTTGTTTTGAATCATGTGATCTTTGAAATTATTCTTTCAAGAGTTTTGAAAACGTCGGGGGGGGACAATTGCTCGGTTGCCTACTGATTGTTTGCGCGCCTGTTGCAGAAGTACTGAAGTTGCAAAGTTGTCGCTTATGCACATAAATTTTGTGGTCTTAGAAAGTTACTAAAGTTTTTTTCTGCATGGACTTGCAGGAAATCAGCCACAGATCTCTACAAAAATTGTATGTTTCTTCGAACTGGTTTCTGCTTCAGATCAAATAGTTAAAAGTCTTTGCTAACCACGCACCTCTTTATAGTTACTGATTATTCAGCACACCGTTTATAAGATACAATGTTTTTGTAGGAAATATATGATGTGGCAGAATACGGATATGAAAAAACGTATGAACTTCGTACATGCTATATTGCATACTTATCCCTTGTGATGAGATTTTCAGTTCTTCTCAACCTGTTGAAAGTCTTTAGAAGTTGCTCTTGTTTACTAGTATCTACACTTTCATATTTCATAAGTATGGATTTCAAAAAACGTTTGCAAAGTGTTTGACCAACTTGTAAAATATTTGTTTAAATATTTTGTACAAAACAACTTCAAATAAAAAAGGCTTTCATGGATTGAATAAAATGGAACAGTTTGCATCTAAATAGCACCAATTGCACTATGCAGTGTAAATCTATCTAAAACATACGTGTAACCAAGTCCATAATCAGAAATGAAGTTACGTTTGTAGATAGTGACTTACAAATGCTATCCTTCAAAGTCGATGTATGTATTTGTCTTACGCTGGTTATTTGCTTCCTTTGAAGAAACATGCTGTCCAACCCAGAACTGGAAGCTCTTGCTCTCAAAGTAGCGTCTGATTTGGATCTCATCATACCTCAACCATTCAGCGATGAAATTCGAGGCATAAGCATGGTTACTGGAATTCCTTTGGGTTACGTTGTTCTGGGAAATATTTTTTATGATTTAAAGGCCTATAGAGGTGCACACAAACGGTGAGTGTTTTTGCAAACGCGTCTATGACATTACACCTGGTTACACTGACGTTTAGCATTTTGAAAATTCCTTTTTTTGTTTATTTCAGCAGTCATTGTTAGCAATGGGATGTAAGATGAGTTTCAATTTTCACAAATTGTTTTTGTTGCTCTTGCTATGATCATCTTGGGATATTCTACTGCAGCTCAAGCACCTCACGTGATGTCATAGATTTAGTTCTTGGTTTGGTGAAACAATGAAAAAATATCCGTTTCGGCATCATCAAAAATTGCATTGTAAGCAGTTGCGTAGCAAGTGGAGCCCAGGCAGCTCCTTCTATGGGGCGGCAATTTGTTTATGAAAAACTTTTTTTCAAAAATAATTTCAACTGTTTTCACTTGTTGTGCTTAAAACCTCTACACCCGTAGTCTCAAAAACTTGAATATTTGGTTGTGGAGTGGGCATATTGATAAACTATTTACTGAAAAGTTTGGGTCGAAGTCAGGTGCTATACTAACCTTGTGTTTGTCTTGAAATCAGTTTTTTTAAACATACTTGTTTAGGTATAACTCCCCATTCCCTGCGCCTACTTTACATCTAAGACGATTTCCCTCCATTCCAGTCAAAATTCCTTTGATCAAAGGAAGTAAATGACATTCGACCGCAGGCTAGCGAAAAATGCTGGTCAGGTAGTTCAAAGATAAAATTGCTCCTCACTCAAAATCCTGCATGACATCAAGGTAAATAGTCAGAACTGTCATAATCCTTTTTCTTTTATTGTTCCATCCTTAGCAACGCCCCAACAGCCATGATTACATCTCCTGACACATACCAGCACTGGCGAAAAACATTTCCTGTCACGTCTCATGTCATACGTGGCGCAACCGGGTGCATTGGTCTAGGCCCGCCCACTTTTATTTCTGGGGGTCTGGTCACCCACTTTTGAATGTCGAATTTTGCCTAAAAAAGTTTAAGTAACACAATTAGTTAGTATAAAGTCCACTGTTTAAAGTAAATCGTTTGAAATGAAAAAAATGTTGCAGAATTTTGGCTGCATTTTGCCAATATATTTGTAATTTGGCAGGATTTCGTACTTGTTTGGCAGACTACACCGTGAACAGTCTGTTACCCTGTTATGGCTTGCTTGCCGCATTGGTGTTGTTGAACAGTGTTGCCAGATGGTGCAATACAACACATTTTTTTACAAAAATGGTGTGATTTTACATGCTTGTGTGCATGGGCGTCGGAAGGAATTTTTTCCAAGGGGGGACTAATGTATTTTTCCAAAATTTTTTCTACGGGGGGCCAAAAGTGGTGAAATTTGTTTTTTACGACTCGAAACTAAGAGAACAGCTTTTTGCTGAAAATTCCACATTTCTTCCCCCTTTCAGACACCCATGCTTGTGTGTAGGAAAAAGTTCGTGCCACACCGTTAAAAACCTGGTGTAATTCAAGCGTTTTAGATACCGGAATGCAAAGACAAGAAAAAGAATACGTAGCAACTAGCAAGTTGTCTGTAAGGATGCCAACTGTGTTGCCAATGTAGAAATAAAATATAGCTACTCTATTTAGTGTTGCCAATGCAAAAACAAAAACACACTTGAAATTGATATGTTAAATATTTCATTTTAGGTATAAAATTCAGCAAAATTTCACTATTTAGAATGGTGCTAATGCAGTTGCAGAATGAGTATTCAGTCATGTTACTTCTGTGTTCATAAAGTGGAAAAATAGTGATTTTGAGTGTGTTTAAGACAGGCATCAATGCTGTGTCATGTTTGCCTGCTTTTTAAGCTGTGTTCTTGGTGTTTTCAACAGCCCAGTGGCGACTCCGGCACACGGGCTCCTCGGGATTAACCCGAGTCTTCGATCAGTGTTTTTTTAAATGTATTTAAAAGGGTGTCGTGGGTGAACTTTGGGATGTCAGCACCATTTTTCCTTCGATGTCTTATACTTTTAACTCATTTTCACAAAAACGTTAGTTTCCGTCCAAATATGCTTAATTATTTGAATACGACATTCGCTTTTGGCAAACAAAATGAAGACGATTCTATGAATAGAAAGGTTTAATGTAGGCCTACATACTCATTCATTCACTCATTTTCGTGCTCTCTTTGCCATTGGAGACACTCGCAGAGACAGCAGCTATAGGAGGACTAGAAATACCTCACGATCAACAGCAATCTCAGATAGTTCCTCTGGCTCCACACCAAGACGGGACCAAGCAGGTTTGAAGATGTAGTCACGCCACCTGGTTCATGGACGAATTTTGGGCCGCTTTCCCGTGGGTCGGGTGCAGACTGTAGCCTGAAGGACTTATTCACCTTTCTTTCCTGAGACATTTTGGACACGTGGCCCAACTAACATAGCTGGGATTTCTTGATTCGGAGAAGTGGCTTGACTTCCCGGGATTTACGGATTTCAGACCTGTGCTTTTTGTCACGAAGTGTCACACCGAGTCTCTTCTCTTCGCCAATATTCCATCGTTTGCCGTTTGTTTTTTTGACAGTATTCTTTCAGTCGTCATCTTGGCCGTTCGTTCTTTGACAGTATTCTTGCCTTTGTTCTTTTGACAGTATTCTTTCAGTCGTCAAGATTCATGACCACAGGTGAAGATCGGAACAAATACCGATTTTTAAAAACTGAAAGCTTTGCGTTCTTTGAAAGCTCCCGTTTTGTGACCACAGAGCGATAAAGCTCACTGAGAACTGTGTTCCTTTACCAATCCGTGTATCAATTGCCTTGGGCGTCTTAGGAGGCAAAATACCTCAATTTTTTTAGAGCTGATTTATGTTCCTTCTTGGTCACAGAAGAACACCAATCCAATGCGTGATGAAGACCCTGTTGAGAAGATTCACGCATGCATTACCAATTTGGCGGAAAAAGCAAACGGTTCAACCTGCAGTTCCCAAAAGTGACACCCTCGTCGACGCGTCGATGTCTGTCAATCCAATCATATAGACCAGGGCTCTGCAAAATTTTTCGAAGAGGGCCACATAAGCTGTTGCACAACAGTTCGAGGGCCGGACATCTTGTGTATTGCGATTTTTTCGAGATATGTTATATTGTACCAATTCAACACATTTTTGGTAAATATATTATTTTTTCATTATTGGCAAAATGTGTTTTGCGGCCGAGTAAAATGGCATCGCAGGTCTAATTTGGGCTTCGGGCCGTAGTGTGGAGAACCCTGATATAGACTGTAGTGCGTAGAACCCTGATATAGACTGTGAAAAGGAGTTATGACAGCACTCACCATTGTCGGAGCCCAAAACCAACGCTGAACGGTTGTGATTTAACTCCGTCCGCAGGAGCATAATCTGATCAGGAATACAGTTACTTGACGGCCAGCAAGAGGCATCGTCAACACCATACTCCCACAACACCGCCAAAGCTTTTCACGAGGAAACCGGCCATATACTTTTCCGTGGTCGACAAAATATGTGAATAAGTCTTTGGCATGCTCCCAGGATTTCTCGAAAATGTGCTGGAGAGTGGAAATTCGTTCTGTAGTGCTACGGTCGCGACAAAACTGCACTGGGTATCATTCAAACTTTGGTTGAATTATTATCGCGGCATCTTGGCATACACTCTTCCTGGGAGGCTAAGGAAAGAGATGCCGCTGTATTTGGTTCATTCACTCCTGTCTCCCTTTTTGTGTATGGGGATGATCAATTTGCCAATCTTTCGGTGACCTTCCAAAGCGCCATGGCACTTGACACACATGAGGCAGCCCAACCATCCAGCGTTCCAAGTTAGTATAATTCACTGTCAAACTTTTCACAAGTAGCTTTAGCTCGGATTTAGCAGCGGAATCAGAGAGAACTCATTGATGCACCGTTCTACGGACGCTTTCACCTGCGCGAAGTCAAAATATTCCGTCTGAATAACTTTGCTCAGTTCTGTCAGGTGAGGTGACAACTTTGGCAAAAGGAATGCACCATAGTGAAATTGTTTTCAGAAGTCGCAATAAAACAATGCCCATTTCATCATTAATATTTTCTAACAGCTGCTTCAGTGCGGCCCAAAGAGCCAAAATGTCACTCCTTGCTCTCACTGTTCCCTCACTCGACAACCACCTTGTTTTGTATGCGCGCTGCAACTGCCGACCTTTTGTCTTCACTGTAGTCTGATGCATCGCCAGGCAAGACGATAGTTGCAGCTTTTGCAATTTCGTACACCACACTGTACAAATCTGCGGCAGTACAGTAATAGGCCGAAGTAAGGCGGTGCAGATACGAAACTTACAATATTCGCTTCCAAATTCTGCGAGAGAAAATTGTGTCGGCCTATAACATTGCAGCCGTCTGTTGCAATAGCCACGTGCAAGAAAATATGCTTTCCCCAATTCGTTTTACTTCAATACAAGGCAAAACCATATCTGGGCTTTCAGAGTTTAGGGTGTCATTGCAAAATTTTAGGGTGTCATTTTGACACCCATAAACGGCTTAAAAAAGCACTGCTTCGATTACGATTTGCATTCGAGGAACTCGAGCTTGCTTGCTTTGTACATATATCTGTGTCACCATCCATGGTCTCACTTTACTAAGTTGTTAACTCGGGCTTTCTTCTTTCGCCTTATATTTTCTTTCCACGTCTGGCCTTTCGCGTTCATGTTGCAGGTGAGCAGAATAAAACAATATCGTTCGTAGTGGGCGTTCTCTCGACTTCGTTAGCTCGCGCTTACTCGGGCTCATCCAGTAGAGCCCGTGCTGCGCTGTGCAATTGAGTATTTTTTAAAACATAATTCATATTGGTCTAGATGTTTTTTTAAGCAATGGATTTGTACAGAACATTGACTTTGAAGTCCAATCCAATGGCCAGTTGGCATTTCGGGAATGATTTCAAACGAACGAAAAATTGTCCAGCAAAACGGGCCAATATGAATGAGCCTAGTACGCAGAGGACTTATTGGTGTTAGCATTGCTCTGTGACTTACGCTACTCACAGTGATGCCAGGTTATTTTGCAAAAATAAGCAAGTAAATCTGAAAAATGAGCCCAAAATAGGTAATTTAACCGAAAAACAAGCCCAACACGCGTTTGGCAAGAAATCTTAACAAAATAAAAAATTGTCAGGAAAATAAAATAGAAAAACAAGGGGGTATATCCGAAAAAACAAGCTCATAATGAGCATATTTTCATAAAAAAAACAAATGGCCTTTAGCAGTGCATTAAAACAGAAAAAATGCGATAAAATTTGACAAAACGCAATCCACAAAGCAGAAATCTGCAAAAAACAAGCCCAAAAAAACAGCAAATTTCAATTAAAACAAGCCCAAGCACAAGCAACCCCCAAGTCTTAAAAAAACGCAACTCCACGAAAAACAAGCCCAAATCCGCTGGAAAACCGCAAGGTTGACAACATTAGTTACTCAACAGTGGAGAAGTTATCATGAGAACTTTTCAGTTATTGTTACGTAATTAACGTCATAGAGCAATGATAATGTCGGCCAGAATGAAGCAAATGGAAATTTCAGTGACGCAATCGTGGAAAGGTTTTATTCATTCAGAACAAATCGTGTGGTGAGCCCAAGTGACACTGTTGACCTGAATAGCCCCTGTAACAGCCTATTTGAATTTCAAGTGGTTCACCAATACGTTTTGATAATGGTGTAATTTTGTCTAATTTAGTGTAATTTAGACCTTCACTTGGTGTGTAAGTAATGACGTCGTATTTCAATGCTTGTGACGTCACAGTTGCCAATTGAAACTACAAGACTTTTCTATACTGTTTTGACGTGCACTTGTACTCAGGGGCGGATCCAGGGGGGGCGATTGGGGCGATTGCCCCCCCTAAAACCTACGAAAGCAACTTTTTTCACTATGATTTTGTACAATTTGGAAAACAGCATTCGAGATATAAGGCTATTTTGTCGTCCATTGTTTTGTCACAGCAGTTTTGTGAGGTATGCTTCATCTCTCTTACAATCGTGAACGCATAATGAGACTTGACTGCCAAATATTGCTGAAATCGTCACCCCTAAAATTGCTGGCTGGATCCGTCCCTGCTTGTGCACCCCCTACTTTGAAAAAAGCTCCGCCACCCATGCCTCATGCTATTGTTTTAATGTTCGGTGGAAGTTCAAATCCGGTTCATATCCCACAAGCTATAGCCTGTTTGCAAGGTGGGCATATCAACATCACATTTTGGCGGATGAAGTGTAGAGCTCTGCAAAAGTACATTCGCTAAGTTTCAATAGATCTGATGTTCTTCATTATGACGTAATGGCAGCGCCGCAACCAGCTGATATTTTCGGTGGGACACAATCAGCAATTGTTGAAAATACGAGCTGATCCTCTCATTTGCAGAGCTTTTTTTGCAGCGCTTGTACCTCCATTGTTACAACCGATCAGTCTGGCAGAATTATCCAAGGTAGAAACCTAGATTTTGACTTCGCCAATTATCTGCGTCACGTCACCATTCAAGTGGATTTCCAACGTGGTGGAAAGGTATATTGAAATATGTTCAATTAGATTTTCACACGATCCCATGTATCTGGTAATTGATCAAAGTTTGTTTTGTGTTCTAGCAAAATTATGCTAAAACTAATATTTTTGCGGTGTAGATGTAGACAATAATAGTAATGCGAGATATTTTCCCCCTGGCGTTTGGTCCAATTAAGTATGCTTTAGGATCGACAAGAATTAATCAAATTGGTGAACACTAACTGCATAAACGTTACAAGTCTTTTGAGTGCAAATGTAATGAGGCCAGACATTTTTCACTTTTGAACATTGTCTAGTTATGAAATGGTACAGCGGACCTTAGTGAAAGGACTATAAATTCATTACTTATTTACCGGTTTTGTTAATTTCGCAATCATCAAGGTTTTCTATAAAAATGTTTTGTTTGGTTTTCCTTTTTTGTTTCAAACAGTGGATTAAATATTTGTGTGCGTTTATGAGATAGCATTCGGCTTTGTTTTCACATCTTTATAAATACATCTGGATTTGATTAAAACTCGTTTCAATTTTATTTTGTTTCCAGTCTCTGTTCATGGCCACAACGTACATGTCATACGTTGGAGTAATAACCGGCTGCAGACACGGAGCTTTCTCGATTAGCGGCGATGAAAGGGATTCGGGAACCTGGTGGAAGAACCTTCTATCTGCTCTGAGTGGATCGCAGGTCACTTTCTTCGACGAGCGAACAGTAAGCCATTTCATTCTGACAGCAAGTCATACGCTCCTGTTAATCCGTTTTTTAGGTTCTTGAGAAAATGCAAGATTCTACTTGTGGCATTGACGTTCATCTTGCTAAAAACAATGTTTTAGGTTTCTAAGATAAGGCATAAGATGACTTTGACTTCTCTTTTTTTCAGTTGTATTTGAGAAGTTGCAATATTGCGTATTTGCATCCGTTCTGTACAGTCTTTATTATAACTTAAATAACGCGTTTTTTGTCCATCAAAAGATTGTTTCTCAATTGATTGTCAGATTCTTGAAAGAGCGGAGTCGTACAGGTCTGCTCTGAAAATGATCACAACGATTCCAACCATTGCTCCTGTTTATTTCATCCTTGGCGGACTGTATCCCGGTGAAGGCGCCATTGTGGTCAGAGAAGGCAGAACTGTAGCCAACGTCACATCACTCGGTGATGACCCTAAGAATTCGTACGTTCCTTGATTTTGGTGTCTGGGTTGCATACAGTGATTACTGCAGTTGTTGTTGCGAAACATTTTGGAACTTTTTTGTCTGTTCCTGTAGTTTTTCATATCTTAGTTGTTGAATTTTTTAATCAGGTTTCGGCTGCAGAAATGAAACAAAAATATGATATGTTCCATACTAAACTTGAATCATGTCATAAATTAATAAGACAGGAGCGTTCTGTTTGCAGCTAACAAAACTATTTTGCCTTAGTGGTTCACAAAATAAATTTAGTTGTTTAATGTTTTCTTATGTTTGAAAGTTCGTGTGGTTTTTATGGAATTTTTTTTTTGTAACTATCTTCAGATGGTTCATTGTCGAAACGAACTATGACCCCTGGAAAAGTCCACCTACGTGTGATGATCGACGTGACGCCGCCATCAGATCCATGAACGAAGTTGGTTCGAGGAATATGACTTCCGAAAAGCTTTATGAGGTTGGCAAGTCAAGTATCTAATGGTTACGAGAGGACCAAAAACATTTTTTAGTGTTTTTCACGATTTTCTGATGCTATGAAAATGTACTTTTAAAGCATGCGTAAAATGAAAATCTGCTACCTCGGAAATGTTTGCCATGAAGCAAACCTACTTACGTTAGGCGCGTAGAATATCTTAATCACCGTTGTTTTTATGCTAAACTGTTTGCATAACATTCAAGAGAAGATTGCATAGCTTGTAATGAAACATAAACGGTCGTTCAAACTATAAATATTTTTCATGAATCGTAAAGGATGTCTTCTAAAACTTGTGGCCAAGTTACATAAACAGCGGAGTAGTTTAATTGCTTGTCTTGAAAAACCCATATTTTGATAGATTTACTTTGAAGAACGTATCCATCTCCGCCTGTTTTGTTGCAATCGCTCCACTCAGGGTTTTTCAAGGTGTAGTTGAAGGAAACACGAAGAAATTTTTTGAGGCCGCATTTTTTTAGCAAAACGTTCAAAATAATTTCTAAGCGTATTGCTTATTACAGTATTGGTAGTCACAGTGCACAATTAGTATTACTGCATTTACAAAAATTACAACACAAATTTTTCAATTCCAACTTCATTCAGCAGCTCTTGTTCATTAGTAAAGGCATCGGTTTCTTACTCGTCATCTGCTGATGCTACAGCCTTAGTTGCTTACTCTGTCACTCTCCGTCTATTCTTTGCTTTTATTCATTTCAGTCACAATACTTATGAGCAATCTCGAGTTCGCCCTCATCATTAAGCTGCTCTGCACCCAGTCTTGTCGCCGTTGTGGCTAGTTTTGGTGGGCTTAGCGCTCCAAGACCCCAAATTGAAATCTGAAAATCTGAAACACTATAAATCAGCGGAGATTTTGTCAATTTTCAGAATTTCAAGCCCCCTTTGACAAATTTAAAGCCCCTCTATTGAAGACGTTCTGGCGACGGTTCTGTCTGGACCGTTCACTGAAACATTTATCAGAGCATTCAGGGTTACATCAAGCTGAGGGCTTGGTTGCTTCTTCTTAACACGGCACAGAGTTGAAAATCCTCGCTCTGGTCAGGCTGTGGCAAAGGGAATGGACAACACAATGCAGCAATATTGGTGGTCTTGTTGACCATACTAGCCCAGCATGGGCCAGGTGCGTAGCTAGAAATTTTGATAAGGGGGCAAAAAACAACGAAGTCTCAACATTTGAATATGTAATGTCCCTTTTTTAAAAGCAACATCAATAAAAGGTGCATTTTTCTGGTGCTTTTTTCTGAATGCTCAGATTTAAGATGGCAAATAGAAGTATATCTTTTTTGAATTGACAAGTTTCAAAAGTTTATTTCTTGGTAAAGTTCCAAGCTTCTACTTTGGGTCAAAGTCACTATTTGCTCGTAAAACTTTCTTGCAAAAGCGCTTCTGAAAATCTCAATGCTATAAGTGCAAGATCTGCAGTATGCTTTCTGCTGCCAATACTCGTATTGCAGTTGAGCAAGAAGTCATCATGACCGCCATTATGATTGCGTTTTTTATATTTGCACACCTGCTAATCAGTGCTATTTAGCTATGAGGCCCGTGAGGCACGGGCCTCAGGGCTCCTGCAGTCAAGATAACTAGCAATCAAGTCCTCAGGGCTCCTGCAGTCAAGAAAACTAGATTTCAAACACCATGAAAACTAACATTCAATGCAGCTACAGCCTGCCTTCGCACTATGAATGTTGCCTAACGTTCAAGACAATATGCTAGGGATGGCGAGCCAGTCAGAGACCAAGAGCCACATTTCTGAAGATGTGTTACCGCGAAGAGTCGCATCTCAATGGGCGCACGCGAACATCACCTCACCTCTTCATCATTTAAAATACTTTTGCTCAGCTAGATTCGTTGTAAATATCACACATAAACATGACAATGACAGAACTTAACAAGCGATTTATTGTTATGCATGTTATTTAGTGGGACTTCTAGTAATCACGTAAGAACCGCATGAAACCAGGCAAAGAACCGCATGCGGCTCGCGAGCCGAGGGATGGCCACTTCTGCTCCTGCAATATACAAACTATGCGTGCAACAGGAATAAACATGTTACTGGCGCTTGTGACATCACAGACGAATGGTATGGCACCTTGTTCACGACACAGAGAAAAAGAACAGGGCATAGGGCTCTCACTTTTAAGGATTTTGTCCCTATGTTCGAACTTTGATCCTTTTTAGGGATTTTGAAGCATTTGTTGATTTTTTGGGATTTTCGTAAAGGTTTGAAATTATGTAAAACAGTGGTTCCCAACCTTTTGCATCTCGCGACCCCATTCATAAAAATGGCATAGTCGCTCAACCCCAGCCATTAACTGCAACATTAAGGTGTTCAAATAACAACCGACAAGATGAAAAGCACATCATTTTGCATGGTAGCCTACATCCACTGTATTTACATTCATATGCATAACTAACAGCACCCATGCTAATCAGTAGGACGACTGTGCTTGCAGCCATACAACTAGTCTTGAAATTCGTGGAGACGTATTGGTGATAGCTAAGCTCATGTGATTCTAAATGTCCGGTCTATTCTTTGACTTCTGTTTTACTGTTATGTGAACAGGGGTTGAGAATCCAGCCTCACAGACAGGGGTGGATATTAGAATTTAGGGGCCCGAGGCAAACTCTTAGAAAAGTGCCCTAAAACAGTTGTTGAGGAGCCCCCTTTGGCATTGCTATGCACAGAAGATGATAACAGTTGTTATCGAAACGTTTGCAAGATGTCAGTTGTATCGTTTGCTTTGGCCGTAGTATTTATTATAAGGCTATTTAGCACTTCCGCTTTTCGTGTACCCCTTTGGCACGTTTGCAAATAATTGTTGCTTTGTTTTAATAAGCATATGACTTGCTTCAGATCTTATTAAAATGTGGCTTTAGAGTGGTTTATAAGCTTTTTAACAGGAACGTGCAAAAGCCTGTTTTTTGCTGAGACCTTTCGGTCGTCTTTCTTGCAACAGTATTAAAACTTATTGAAACAGTATTCACAGTATTCACTAACCTGATATTTTGGACATTATGACCGAATTGACGTAATTTGTTTGGTCATTTCAAACTAAATTCGGTCGATGACTGGAAAAAGTCAGGCAAAAACCAAGTGCGAAACTCTCAAATGGTACCCGGGGAATCTCTGAAAAATGGGGCCTCGAGACGACTATTTTTCGTTCACCTCCTCTTATATCCGCTCCTATGCTCACAGTGGTAGGTTGAAACAAATGGAAACAGACAACAAAAAGGGAGCATAGTTTCTATGGTATGGTTACTGCATAGCGCACCATGACTGCGTCCAGGATTTTTCAAAGAACAATTCATGTGGTTATGAATCATTTCGCAGTTGCAAGCAGGCTCAACCGTGAATAACATAATCATTTCATTTAAAAAGTGAATACAACATTGTTGCGGCGAGTTTCCATTGCAGGAAATGCAAGAGCATAATTCTATTCTTTTGGATGAAATAACTTGTTTGAACCGCAAATTGCAGTATGTTAGAAAGTTACCTTGAACTTTTATGCACATCACTATCACTTGTTAGGCTTGCTGGTAATATCCTGCCATCTGTCAACTATAAGGCTGCTTTTTGCTAGAATCATGACCTTGAACC
>Ga0210059_1008019_pt1 | contig 16740 bp, 14 predicted proteins | sample Ectturendosymbi2_FD_188042 | JGI IMG/M metagenome (GOLD analysis project Ga0210059, IMG submission 188042) | Ecteinascidia turbinata endosymbiont from Florida, USA - Sample 2 (SPAdes) (version 2) | ecosystem: Host-associated > Tunicates > Ascidians > Unclassified | place: Key West, Florida...
TTCTGACCGTGAAAAACTAAAATCTACGTGTGACAATTTAGGAGCTGTGTACAGTTCAGATGTAGATGGCTAGCAATTATACGAGAAGATTCTAGATTGCAAAATGCTGGTTTCAAGTCGTGTAACTCAAAATTATCGCATACTGAAGTCCTGACATTCTTCGAATTGCTTTGCAAATAATGCTGACGATGGCAGTTACATGTATTGCAAGCGGCGAACGATCTTTCTGTAAACTGAAACTGGTCCTTCGTACCTCCGGGCCTCATTAATTAGCAATCAGTCAGGGCAGGTTGTGTGATCTAGCTTTGATGAGAATAAAAAGAGGATAAACAGCGAAAGCTCACTTTGATGAAATAATAAACGACTTTACTTCGATCAAGGCATGGAAAGTGTTGTTTTAATTACAATTTTTGTGTAATTTAACTGGAAAAGACTGGATATATTTGTTTCATTGGAATTGTGTTTTTCGAACACAAGTGATATATGACTTGCATTAAATAATTTATTTTATAATTCAAATTAAATTTGTTCCATTTAAAAAATTGTCGTTTGCAGTTGCAATATACTGTTTGATTTTTTGTAAGATATTTGCCCACCCCTGGCATACTGCATTGAATAGTCCTCACCCTATCCACGCTGCAGATGGGCATTACACTCGTTATAGTAGTTGCATAACATTGTTATGGTTACACCACAATCACAAAATGTCCATATGCTTCCACAAAAACGGATTAGTCAGTAGTCACCAAACCGTTGGAAGATGGTTTATTTTTACGTGCTTTGTAATAAGAATGTTTTGATGAAACTAGTTGGCTATCAACAGCCTACTTGTCTCTGTCATGATGGAATTCGTGGTTGGAACCATTTCGCTTTCGTGTGAATTGTATTCACTTTCTAAAACTGCTTTCGTTCATGTGAGGCCGGCACAATTGTGTACGGAAAATGGTATTTCGATTTACATGTGCAGTGCTGTGGAAGTTGCATGGTTAGCATAGATTTTTCGACGTAGCACTACACGTGTGCGATTGCATCTACAGTGGCGTTTAGGTGTCTCTAGTTATTAATAACGCTAATTCATCTTTAATGATATTCACAAGCCTATGTTGGGTTTGATAGGGTTAATCATAGCAACTTAATTTTTAAAACAATGAAAAATCACCATGCAAGGTAGATATTTATGTTGGCCCCGCAGTGCCCCCCCCCACTTTTTTCATTCTAGAATCGCCACTGGGAACAGTTACGTAAGATGTGACAAAAAAGTTTCGAGACCCAGAACTAGGCATCAATGTTGTTAAAGTGTATGTGTCCATGCAAATCATCACTCCATTTCTTCAGTGTTCTTGCATTGTTGCTTGTGTTTGTAACTTTTCTTGTAAGTAGCAAAGCTTGACTAAAACCGTTTGAACAGGTTTTGCTGACTTTGTTTGAATGGCGACACTCGCAGTTGAAACGGGATCTCATAATGTTCTTCCATGAGGCGTCGCTGAACGCTAAGCACCGATCTACATTGTACAGCAGAGTGGATTGCGGCAGGTATTGCACCATGCTCTTGTTCCCATTCTTTTAAGTAACGACTTTTTGCTGTGTTGGAAAATCAAGGCCTTTGTGTCTATTCTTCTGTCATAATATCGCTTTGTTTTCAGGTTATTCGCGGAGCTGCTGAAACCATGTGCCCACAAAGCTGATGTAAATTCAACAGCTGCTGCCACACTTTACAACCTGTCGATGGACAAAAAGTCTGAACATTAGTTTGTAACAGCGTTGTTCTACTTCCCTTGATTTTGTTCATATTGTTTTAGAATAACCAGCAATGGCAGAACGCTTGTTGCATTTCCAGATGTCAACAGTTGCTGGAAGATAAGTTTGAAGACGACATGACGTCGATATTTGTTGAACATATGGTGGGTTGTGAGTGATGTCCGGAAAGGCTGGTCGATCTTGACCTGATTCCCCAAAACCGTGGAAGCTCCTTATTTGAGGTTTTATGTGGTAGAAATGGACCGTCATTTGTGACATCATAAACGTTACAGGGGTTTCGTGTGCGTTTAGCTCAAAACAATAAATGTTGCGAAATCTTCTGAAGCGTTAGAATAAAAAAAGCGGATGTGTTTTACTGTAACTGATTATATGCGTTGGAATATACAGAGATAAAGAATATGGTCGCAGAAACAAAGCTTTCAGCATTTCTGTGTAAACTTCGTAGGAAAAAGTGTTTTCTAATTTCCGAGTGCAGCAAGATAGTGACCCTTGTTTGGCATTGCGAATTACCACAATTGGCGTTTTGTTGTTTTCAAGTGCATTGCGCTTGCGCTGAATCTTCAGTGTTCTTCCAGAGCGAGGTTGGGAAATCCGACTATGAGGCTCTCACCCTTCGCCTGCGATGTCTCGTTGAATTGACAGGAAACAGACGCATTTGTGACGTAATAAGTAACTCGGATTTGTTCAGATCAACCTGCGTATCAGCAATGGTGAGCAAAATGTTTGTTGCGTCATGATAATTGCACAACAACCAACGACTGCGACCTCCGTCCGCGCCCCCCCCAGCAATTGTTGATGACTCAATCGCAAGCTTTATTGTTTCATACTGTAGCTATAGATTTATATTTCTGGTAACACAAGAAACTGAAGACTGGATTATATAACCTGCGAAACTAACAGCAGCGTTCTAAAGTTTGTTCCGAAAGAGCAGTGACAATGTTTCTATATCATGCAACGGATGGTAATGGACAACATTGACCCATTCTTGTCAACGTAACATTTACTTTTATAAATTTCATCTCTAAAGCGTTTTCCAATCTCTTTATCCAGAAACGTGGAACTCCTGATATAGGAAGTACTTGGCTGAAGCAATGCATTCATTTTTCGCTTAATTCACATTTCTTCGACACGAATTGATTCTCCCATTCCCCAAAAATCATGCCTTTGTTGTGAACAAAACGTATCTTTGCATCATCATTGCAAGAGCAACGTCACCAGCGCAGTCATGAATATGTTCCAGGAACGTTGTGTAGCAAAGATCCGGTCCGGGTTGGTACATCCTTGTTCATTTGATGAACTGCTGCAGTTGACACTGGTATTGGTTCAACGCCATCACCCAATCAACGAGAAGATTCTTCCCATTCTATCTCCAGTATTGATCAGCTCAAAACAGAAGGATTTGTTGGCGGTGAGTCTAAGCAGCTTTATCAAAATTAAACAGTGTTCAAAGTAGAGATCGACCGATATGGCTTTTTTGAGGCCGATTACCGATATTTCGGCCATTCATGGGCCAATAACCGATATTTCCAAAATTTTTAAATCTCGTTTTCTGCTTCATTATAAAAAATATAATGTATCTATGCCTTACCTTTTTTTCAAAAACTTAAAAAATCAGGGTTTATGAGATAAATTTTTCCATTTGCAGAAATTTCAATATTTTGCTATGATTTTTAATTAATCTGATTAACGAGGCTGCCTTTGTTTCGGTTGTGACGACCGACGCGTGCTTCATGGTTAATCTTGTTTGTTTGTTTATGAAACCGCACCTGCTAGCGTTGTTGCAAGATAACTGGCTTGACTTGCTTCGTTGTGCAAGTTGTCTGTATGCGTGAGGAATATAACAGCGTTTTGTCAACACCTATTGAGGCCGATAAAATCGGCCGTTTTGGCCGATACCGATATATCGGTAAAACCCAAATACGGGCCGATATATCGGTCCATCTCCGCTTCAAAGTCCAGACGTAGTCAGTGCATTTTATAGCTCTATACAACTCCAGTCCCAACTTATCGGTCATTTACAACGTATTTCAAATATTTTGTCCAGCATGTGTTGAGCATTGTCGGCGTGTTGCTTGGCAACAAGCATGAAGACCTATCAACTGTGCTGCATTTGTTACCTTCAGTCAAGAAACTCTACGGATTTATCAAGGTATTGAAAACTGTTGCAACTGGTTAGGGTTTGGGAAATGTAGCACTAAAGTTCTTATGTGAATCTTGTGATTACTGAAGTTGCTTCATGTTACGTGCTGTGGCCATTCTTACCTGGCCGCTGGTCATCAGTACGAATGCAGTAACTTCTGTTGCCCGAATTCAACTTCGTTACCGGTTGGGTGGAGTATGCTGATTGTAAAACAATATGAAGTGCACGCAGCTTCCAGCTGGGTTGGTTTTACACATTTCCCTTTTCAACTTTCATATTTATCTAATACGTCAAAAAATAATCTTCCCACGACCTATACGTTCCTGTTATTCAGGGACGTAATGAGGTCAGATGTCGCCCGGGTCAAGAAGCAAGTTTGGCGCCCCCATGTTCAAACCTGAGCTCTTTCGGAAGCCAATTTACTGTATTGAAGAAAGTACTTGTGACAATGTTTGGATTTTTCGGTGCCCCCATAGGGGTTTGTGCCCCCCTTGCCCCCCGTCGTTACGCCCCTGCTGTTATTAAGCCAACCATTGCGAAATGCATTGTGGATAACTTCGTTGTCAGCATTTGCCTTGGTACGCTGGCTGTTGTGCAGGTAACGTCTGCTGAATCCACGTTGATTGTAAGCATTTTAAGCATAGCGTAGTACGAAATTATTCAGGAAAATTGAGTTGTAGACCAGTTACGCAGCTACATGCTTCAGCCAGGGTGAGAAACGCAGCTAAAAGAGGCCCGCTGGCCACCGTTAAGGGCCTACTTGCCAACACTCACAAGAGTTAAGAAATGAAAGTGTATCCGGATATGGATTTCCATACTAAAACCCGAAATCACCGAAAAACAGTCCAAAAAACTTAGAAAACCGAAAAAAAAACTTACTTAAAACCAGAAGAATACTGAACACAGAAATATAAGCTAAACGGGGGTCCGGGTTTAGCTTGGCTGGGTGGGGGGTTCGCACGGGAGCCCAACTAGTTTTGGGTGGCTGGGGGCCGGAGCTTGAAATTTGGGTTCCTGTCCCCCAGCCCTGGTTTGCGGGGAAAGAGACAAATAATACAATGGTTTTTGGTTTTCAGTGGACCAGGTCGTTCTGGAGCTGGAGCCCAGAACTTCTGTATGTTGGAGCTCGAGCCTGAAATTTGAGTTCCGGCCACAGCTTTGCTTGCATCCCCGTCAGTTACGCCACTGTTTTAGACCTGTGTTGTATCCTTTCACTGTACAAGAATAGAATTGCCGTTACCAAGGTATGCAATCATGTAAAACCACCTTCGTAGTTCGCGCCTGTAATATCCGGTGTATCATGCATCAGAGTCAGGGTGGATGTAATTGGACCCAAGCCAAAAAACACTACATTTGCTTTGAAAATCTATTATGAAATATGAAGTAAAATAAGCAGCATACTTATAACAGGCAATTATTTTTTTCTTTTTTTTTAATCAAGCAAAACGAACAGCAACGAAATAGAAGCACTTCAAAAAAAGAAAAGAATAATTCGAACCGTTTGATTCTTCATCTGTGTAAAATCGATATATTTTAACCAGTTTTTCTGCCTTCTGTTCATCCAAATTGTGTCTTATGTTGGAAAATACGCTATATGAGTGTTGGACTGGCATGCGCATAAACTTGATCAATTCGAATTGGCAGAATGTATCCCCGAAATTCTGCACGACAAATAACCAAAAATATGCAACAAATGCTCTGTACATTCTTGGCTAACCATTCTGGCTAATATTGAAAATTACTTGATTCAACGAGTTACAAGCAATGCAGGAGCTAAATCATTTTCATGAAGGGGAGCTTCCCTCTGAGCTAAGATGGAACAACGTCTGAACGCTGTGCCTTGCAGGGTCCCACGCGGTATTGAAAAAGTATTGAATTATGAAATCATTTTTAAAGACGATTGAATTTATCAAAAAATGTACGTGAATATTGAAAAAGTATGGAAATTTTTAAAGGACAAGAAGTCATGAAGTTTCAGAGCATAATCTTTACTGATTAGTTTAAATTTGAAAACAATAAACGTTACTTTGATCCAAAGTTTTTGGGACATGTCGGAGCAACTTTATATGTATATGATCGTGCTCATAGAAGCGTAGAAGACACATTTGGATACAAAAACATTGTATTACTGCAAATGGATGGCCCACAATGTAAAATGGGAGTTTTCCAAATAGTTTGAAAAAAAAAGAAACGAACTTTCAAATGTGGGATCATGCTGTTTCCACAAACTCCACAATGCTCTCAAGGAAGAGTAGCGCAGTCTCGGTTGCAGATTTTTTGTAAAATTTCATTTCAGTTGTATCACAAAAAGCCATAGTTTTACAATCTTGCATACTTTTAGCAAGATTGTTACGGTGAAAATTCACCCATTGTTTATTCAAATATTGCTCTTTCTCGCTTATGACAGTTTTACGAAAGTTGGAGCAGTAGATGTAATTCAATGTGTGACATTGCCCTTCATGAATATAAGCAGTGGTATTAAATTTTCTTCATTTACTATTGAAGTGTGGGAACCTCGCTTAAAGTGCTTTTTACAAACAGTTGACAGAATTCGTGATGTCTGAGTATGTTTTGAAGCCCCCAAAAATCCTTGTCGGGTATACCAGACAAATATTACAAATTTCTAATGTGCCTAGTACTGTATTAGGATGCTATTAGCAGTCGCACCTTTTCCCAATGATAAGGCTATTTTGATATGTCATACACATCAATTGAGTTTTGCCCATAAGGTCTTGAGTTAAACATGTATAGTCATACATAAACATCGAAAAAAACATGTGAGAAGTTTTACGCTCTATCTTTTTTTATTGAGGCAATGAAACATACTTACGTCTTATATAAGGTTTCCATGTTTTTTACCCCACGTGGGTTTACAAACATACACCGCCGCACATGTGCGTCGGAAGGATTTTTCCAGGGGTGGGGGGCAAGAAGTGGGGAAGTTTAATTTCCCCCTCGAAACAACCTTTTTTGGTAAAAATGTAATAGGAAAATGTCAAAATCCAGGGTAAGCCCCCCCTTCCAACGCCCATGCACAGCTGTCGTGATCATGTACTTGATTTTATGCAGCATGATGATATCAGGATCGTGACGTATTCGTTGAAGATTCTGTCGTTATTAGGACGTCACGACCCGAAATTGCTGGAGTCCTTGGTGAACCTCGATGCAGGTGTGTAAGTTGATTATTATTCAAATTTAATTTGCGTGGAAATAAACGTCATGCATGAAACTGTATTGACTGTATGATCGAACTCCTCAACTTTTCTTTTGCCCGAAATTTTTTGCTCTAAGCACAAAATTCGCGACTGGCCATGGGCATCTGAAGGGGGTGACAAGACTCCCCTGCATTTTGAAAATTGACACTTTTCTATTGGGTTTTCAGCAAAGGAAGTTTGTTTTTTGTTTCGAAAAGGACAATTGGCCAGATCCCGGAAAAATCCCTCCGACGCCGCTGGCCACAAATGTGTAACAACAATGGCTGATGAGCCTAACCTGTGCGTTTATATACTGCAAGCAAAGGAACAAACAACAGACGTGCTGATTCAAAATTTCAATGTTGACTCCGCTAAATCGTGAATATTTTCGAAACATTTACGCATGTTCATTAAAAACTGAATTCCTTCCTTTTCACAAGAACCCCGTCCAAACCCAGCGAACCCCCCATATCCCCCCTCATGTTCTTTCACTGCTCAGGATTTGCGAAACTCTTGGACGTTCTTCACAACGATTCATCCGACGCTGCGGCCGTGAACCAGAGCCAAGCTTGCCTCCTGCTGGCCATGTTATCAACTTGCCAGGGGGGTCTAGAGAAAGTGAGCGACCCGGGCCGGCTTGTGCGCCATCTGCTCGTGCTCTGCCGCGAATCCCCGAACAAAAGCTGCCGCGCCAACAGCGCGATCGCTCTGGGGAGGATGGCAGTGGCTGATGGGAGGTATAGCTCAGTAGAAAAATGTATTTCAAAGTTGTGTCTACTTATTCGGTGACCTCTAAAACTTGACATGATGGCAGTGTGCAAATAATTGTTTTCTAAATCCGACTTTGGGCCAAGTATGCTTTACTGTGTATATTCGTGGCAATTGTAATTTTGCATCTTATCTAGCGGTTTTCAGTCATAGAATATCCAAAAACCCAACAAAATGTGAAAACTTGCCTCTTTTGCAACTTGCCACTTTTGCTTAATTCTAAATGACCAGCTGCCAACTGGGACGTATGTGCGGTTTAAAAACTACAGAGTCCCTTTTTGCAGATTTTTACAAGAACTCCGCAATCATGATGGTGTCAACATCTTGGCAAGACATAAACCAGAAGATGACCTCCTCTCACGTTAATGTAGCAACTTACTCCGTATTTTAGCGACCATCACTGTGTTTGTGATATGAATTCTGCGATATGAATACAACTCCCCATCTCATGTTAATGTGTTCGGTCAAGTACATCCAGAGGGGAGATGTCGAAAATGAAAATTAAAAACGTAGTCCGAGTTTGTCCTTTGCACAGATATGGCGAATGGTTCGTGGGGATGGAACGTGAAGGCGACAAGTCTTCGCGAAGATTGACCGCTGGGTGGCAGCAAGCCACATGGAATTTCAAACTTCAACAAACCAGAACGTCGTGAATAAAATCTGAAAAACAACACAGTCGTGCTTTGTGGGAAATGTTATGTCATTTACCAAGGCTCCCAATCAGGTTTTTTTTCCGCCCAGATCTGTTTTTTAGTCGACCTGGGTGTGTAGGAAATAGCATGATATGTTTTTGAAGTGATAAACTCATCAGCAACTTTAATGTGTTCAATAATATAAAGATAGCTTTACATTACAGTGTTTACATGCGCACATCAGATGAGAAAGTACGCATATCGGATGAAGCAGAACGTGTTCAATCGGTTTCATATTCTCACATAAGATCGTTGTCGGAGTTATACACAGTGGTGTGTTTAAGGGAAAAGCACGTTCGAACTCAGGTGCTAAAATGATAAAATATAGTGCAACAGAAATCTGGTCAAAAATTCCTTTAGAAATAAAAAATAAAACGTGTTTGGCACTTGTTTCGGAGGAGTTAAGAAAAACATAACACACGTTGTTTAGTGCTAAACCGGCATTCACCACCAGCCCCATAAGACCTTGATCGAGTGGATGGCTCAGCAGGCTGCTTTCAACACAATTACAACTGCAATGACGTAAGCTTTTGCCGCAACGATACATCGGTGATCGTTTCAAACAGTTTTTAACAAAAGTAAACAACCATCAAGCATGACACTCCTGACCTGATAGGGTAATCCCCGCAAGCCTTAGGTCGCTCAATCGGAGATATCCACTTGTCATCGTAACTGAAAAGTGACAAGTCCAAGTAGGGGCTGGAGCTGTGGGACTGGGAGGGGATCGGTAACTGAGACAGAAGCCTTCTCACTGCTTCAGTGTGTCCTCCGTACTTCGCGTTAATGATCGTTTCTTTAAACCTGGATGGATAAAGAACATAAATCAAACGAATATTCTGCTCTCCCTAGGCGATAGATTGCCATCAACAGCAAAGTTAATCAAGTTGTGGATTCAACTTGCCACAAGTTAGTCACTTTTGCAGTTTTGGGGAGTAAGGTGCAGTTGCTATTCTCAAATATTGGACAGTAATTATCATTGAACTTCGGAGCAAAAATTGTCCTGAACACATGAAGTCAGTTCTTTATCTTTGTGCATTCTGGCTTAGTCATGAGTTGCGGCAGCCATGAGACATGGAACTTCGAATGGTCGAAATTGAGCATGCCATATTAGATAACAAAAGACATGAAAGCTAAATGTAGAACGGCAGAAAATAGATCGAAATTTTGAGCAAACTTAAGATCCTTTATGGAAACATTTTATGTTCAGGAAACTTCCACGTAACTGTAGAGTGTCAATCACTTCGTTTGCGTTCGGGCCTCTGGCGGTCTTGGCCACACCAGTGGTGAGGAACGGCCAACATCGGTCAAAAATCCCACTGAACTCCAATAGCAAGCTGCTTACCCACCTTTGCTGGAGCTGGTTAGCGTGCACGTCAGCACATGCAGCGGCCAGTAAGCCACGAGCGGTGTCGGCGAACCTGAAGATTCCCGGGAACTGCTCGAACACCTTCAGCAAATACTCAGATGTGTTCTCGTACACAGCTCTCACTTGCGAGGTGCGGAAGTTGTAAACGACGAAGAACGATGGCTGAGCACTGGGCTCTTGGATGCGCAGAGAAACTACATCGGGACTCGCGTACTGAGCAAGATGAAGATTATGCTGGTGCAGCAATGCTTAAGTAGGTACCATATGCGAAACTCCTTGTTTTGCGAAGAGCAGGTAACCTACAAAAGCTTGTTTTATGTACATGAGAAATAAAAGCCTAGCATAAGACACAAAACACCCTGTACATTTATCCAAGTACGTTGCGCAATCATTATAACGGACACACGACATTCTTTCTCATTATTTTATTAAAACAGCTTCACTTTCTTCATAAAAAGTGGCACAGTTGCAAATGAAATTGTCAACAAACCCGTAACAACAAGTGGTCTTCATCAAGAAGCTGCATCCTGAATATCCGAAGATCTTTGAGATAAGAGAAGTGCTGATAGAACCTCCGCAGGCTTTCGCGGCTCTCCATCATCGACTGCTTGTACAGGTGGACAAGGATTCTACAGTATCATGGATTTCAGCAATGTCGGTTTGTTGCTGTATCAGCAACACTGGTTACTGTAACCTCCCAGCAGTTTAAGTCACTGGCTGCCAATTTAAGGTTGAAGATGCACAGTGGTGTGGGAAGCATATCAGGGCTGAGTGTGGGAATGCCAAATTATCTTTCAAGTTTTTTGTTTTTCTTTTTCAAACCAAATATACTTGGAGTTCTGAGTTACCCATCAATGCTCTCTGCATGACCAGGAGTTCTTGGTTGAAACTTTGTGGCTGAGTTTCAGAGCAAATGCTTACCGCCATGTATCGCCAGCAGCAGGCCCGGGGGGGGGGGCTGGTACGCTTAACCTCTGAGTGACGGTGGAACTCCTTTTCAAAATCGTTGACCTCTTCCTACTCTTCAGTTTTGATTTCAATAAACAATTACCAAAAATGGATAATTTGAAGCTTTTCTTCCTCCCACACCCCAGGTTGAACCCACTACAGTGCAGTGCATTTACAACATGGGAAAGCTTGGCCTGGATTCTGCCGCTAATCTTCCACACCAAGAAATAATTTTAGTCTCGTGTGTTGAGTGGCAAAGTTTATTTATTCAAGGCAAGACCTCCTGACGACCAGATCGAAAATACTCTGAAATAGAACAAGACACTTAAGCTAGATGCACATGGCACGCGTCCTGTGCGTTTCTTGAGCGCATGCGTCTGATTTCGTGACGTCACGTCTTTTTTATGCGTCTGGTATGGTCTCCGTTCGAGTGGAACGAGTTTCTATATTGACGCATCAGACTCACTGCTGTGGGTTCGGAGAAGAGCGGTGATGGGATGTGCTTGGAGACACTTTTTTGTGCTGAGGTAAAGCAAAGGATGCAGAACGTCCACAGAACAATTGCCAATAGTATGTGGATTGCTGAAACACACTGGATTTGCGAAAGATCAATTTGCGATCTTGTCTACCTACCCCATGGAGATATAACCATACAATTGGCCAAGTGCGGCAGGCTACTGAACTGCTGTGCTGTTTACATGACCCAGCCTGTTGGTTGGAATTTTTGTCGCAAGTCGTGGTTCGTGGGACATGTTGTGTCATTTACTGCTGGACATTGCCGTTGTTGGGAAGTTCATTGCCAAATGAATGCTTTATTTACAGCAGGCTACTTGAAAATATAAAGTGCAGTAAGATGTGTGAAGTCTAGACTTCATAGACTTCACTTGAAAATATAAAGTACAGTAAGATGTGTGAAGTGTAGACTTCACAAGATGTGTGAAGTCTACAACCCTTTTAGACAGTACATCAGTTATGATAAAATAAAGGATAACATTTCGAAAACATCACAAATTATACAAACTGATGGTAACATGGTTGGCTGTCGTATAAAAACAATTCAAGGCAATTACTGTTTTTTCCACTACTGATGTTTTCTGTTACAGGAGTGAGTGTGGGTGCGACATTAACAGTATGTGTTATCCATGCTTCTTTCATTTTTTGGTATTTGGCCCTTCTAGAAGTGAAATAAATCGTTTGAAGCAATTCATTATAGACAGTGGATGTAGACCAGGGGTGACGAACCTATTTGCTATCGGGGGCCACTTTGTCAGTTACCGCTGAGTAAGCGGGACACACTACTTTTTGGTCATACTATGAAACCTGTTAAAAAAGAAAAACAATGTTCATCAACAGAAACAAACAACAAACGAAAGTAATAACTGCTGTTCTCGCTTGAATGCTTCGCGGGCCACACGAAATTATTTTGTGGACTGCATGTTCGTCACCCCTGATGTGCGACACACAAATCTCATTCAATTCATTGTAGCTGACAAATCATGCAAATATTGTGCCATTTGATACTTTGTTCTTCCGATATGTAGACACCACTACTTTTTCAAGCAATCTGTGTGAAGCATCGTACGAAGTAAAACTCAGCAATTTGCGTTTGTTTTGAATGCATATAACCAGTCATTTTAAGGCTTGTGCAGTATACCGTCACAAGTCTTGTGTAGCTTTGCTCAACAGTATGGCGTACAAACTTAGTAACTATACGTCATCGCCGAATTTTGGGTCTCAATCATCGGTTCAACCCAGGCTGTCCGCAATTAACGCACCGCTTCATGCGCATAAGTGTGCATTCATGCGCATAAGTGTGCATTCATGCGCATAAGTGTGCATACAAAGGTGCAGTGAACTCAACAGACGCGCCGCACCACAAACATGACGTGTGCATACAGCTTTATTTGTACGCACAACGTTTCCAAACTTAAAGCACAAAACTTAGTAGAGCCGAGCAATAGATTTGCAACACCGTGGCTTGACGTCACCCGGAAGCGTGAAAGTCGGAAGTTACGAAAAATGCAAATGACGTCTTCTAAGGAAAAGCTCCGGACTAAGTTTCCTTTCCGTTTGTTTAATTACCTGCGAGAAGCTCATGAGATTCGTTCAGACCACGGTGACGTATTAATACACCGCAATGTTATTATTCGGTCTCACCGACGTAATAATGCATGTTTCCGACGTAATAATGCATGTTTCCAAAAGAGACCAAGTTTCAGTCGCATCTGTTTTAAACCGCGAGAAACGCAGAAGACAAAGCAACAAACAGCAGAGGACAAAGCAACAAACAACAGAAGACAAAGCAACAAACTGCAGAAGACAAAGCAACAAACAGCAGTGCCTTTCTACCTACCTGTGCTTCAAAGAGTTAACCGTGACGTCATGAAAAGGGGGTCGACTGTTTGAGGGGTCATTCACGCTGGAGGTCAGCATAGCGTCATCATCGAAACAAAAACGACCGATAGAATGTGTTTTGATCAGATTGCCATCATTTACCTTCGAATATTCGATGATTACAACAACACTCAATCGTTTAATTCTTTCAAAAGTCAAAAAGGTGATCGCATGTGTTGTAGCTTGTGCAGTACGAACACCGCTTCGTTACTGTAGAGACAATTTGTGTATTGAACGAGAAAGTGTTCCAGTTCCATTGCCAAGCATGCGACAAACAACACATTATTGGTCAAGTCACCAACCAAAAAACACTTCCCAGCTTTTATCGAACTTAAAATACAACACATGCGCACTTCGGCATTGTTCTCTCATCAAACTCGACCACACTGTGGTCTGCTTTTTTCACTCTCAGACTCCGTAAAGCAAGCGCAACTCACATGGAATATTGTCAACGTTTGATGTTGAACAGACAGCACTGCGAGGGTGGTCTTGCACAAGTACAAGCCCTGGTTGTGCGAAGGAATGATTTTATCGCATCTGAAACAAAGCACATCTACATTTTCAAAACGTATGTTCAACATTTAACAGAGTCGGGAACCGTCTCGGCTGCAGACCATCGAGATGTAGTTCGTCACATTTACTTTGTTTAAATGCCCCTGTTCTAGAAGAAGCCTTAAGTACTCACTTCACTTGTTTAAGGATTTCTAGAATTCGGAATTCAGCTTACATGTGGTATTAATTCTTCATCGCCACGTCAAAGATGCTCTTCACACGTTTCGTTGTAATATCTACGAGTGAAAAGCTGCATCAAACCAGCTTTTACACGGCGACCTACATTGTTAGACGTACAGGACGCAAGACTGGTTGCACTTGGGCAAGTTGACTGATTGCATTTGCACAAAGCTAGGACCATTTGTTAAAAGTTATGGTGGAAGCGTGATTCAAACTTTGATATGTTCATTCGTGTTGAACAAACAAATCATAACTGTTTTTTTTCTACAGGATTAACGCTAAAAAGATGACCCCTGAGCAACCCCTGCCCAAAATCTGTCACCCCATTGATACCTCATAGTAAATGCACGGCTTCCTAGATTGGCTGCTATCAAGAAATCGTAAACACGAACAAACATCCATGATTAAGTTTGAGAACCGCTGATTTAGACACTGCTTTGTTGAACGTCACGCTAGTTTTGTTTCGCGTGTACTTTGAATAATGAAATCACCAAATGCTGAATTTCACCTGGAATGGTCCTGCGAACTGTCCCGTGAAGCATTTTAAGGTTGAGTTTGATGATAACACACGTGCTATGATAATACACGTGCTTCATTTATTTCCAAAACAAAAAACAATTCATGCTTCACGTTGACGCTTCACTACAGTGGGCAGTGTCTTCAACACATAATGAAGAACTTGCAGAATAAATTAAAAGCAATGATCGCTCTGCATCAAAATCTCTGTCCGGGTTTGGGTGCGATCGGTCCATGTATTGTTTCAACCCATGTATTGTTTCAACCCATGTATTCTTTCAACCCATGTATTCTTTCAACCCATGTATTGTTTCAACCCATGTATTGTTTCAACCCATGTATTGTTTCAACCCATGTATTGTTTCAACCCATGTATTGTTTCAACCCATGTATTGTTTCAACCCATGTATTGTTTCATGAGCGATCGTAGGAGAACAACATCCAAACATAGTTGATACAACTGCGTGCATTAGTACATCGGCCCTAACCGTGTTAAACAGCATTCAGTCTTTTCGGTGCTCAGCTGGAAGACACGACGTTTAACGCTTGTTTAGATTCTACCACAATTCGCTTCAGTTCTTTTGCAGAAGATACCAAGTGACCAGCACCAAACGACACTTGGCAAACTTCGCAGTGACACTGAGCGAGCTTTCACTGTTCGGGGTATGCATCATTCCACGCATCTGCAGCGATGGGCGCGTGAGGGTTGGGGGGGCGAGGAGCGTTCAGTTGTGGCGACGCATGCCGTGGGGAACAAACCCACTTCGCAAAGGGGGGTTCTTTGGTTCAGCAACCATCGCGTGAAAGCGTTTTAAGGAGAATTGTTTCCAGGAAAGCTGACATTCAGGACGAACGCTCATCAGTGGGCCAGGAAATATCGAAAAGCTTCACCTTTGAAATCGGACAGTGCATTCTAAAGATGATGCAACATACAGACGATGTGTTTAACACATACAAATCAATATTTCATTTTTCCTAATTTGCAGCCCAAACCTCAGTGCATAGCACAGAACCCCGTAGTTTGACCATCCCTGCACTACAGAATATTTTTCTCGTCATAAGCGACTCACTTGAAATCCACTGAACACTGCAGCACTCCTGTAATTATGTCAACCGAATGCATCGTGTAATCTTCCAGCGGGTAACGGGGGTTGGGACTGATGGCTTCGTTGTTTGTGTAAATATCATAGTAAGGGGGGTGGGGGTCGGTTTGGACCAGCGCGGCTGAAACGACGATGACGTAGCGGCCGTCATCAGTGAACAAGCTGCATTCTCTGAACAAAGGAACTCAATTATTAGGTTTTCGCAGCAACTGCTTCAATGGACTTACTCATTATATTATGTGCACGCTCTGCCTTAGCCAGACAAACACAACCAAGACTGCTCCGACATACATATCCCTACACAACTCTCTTACCATTTTCACTCTGCACAATCTGTCACATTTACATCAGGTCGCCAGCACGAAAGCGGGGGGGTCAGCCGAAAATAATGCCAGGTAAAGTAAAGATCAGTTAAAAACGTTGTTAGCACAAGCAGCAAACGCAGTCATGGTTGTTGACGAGTTTATCTCAAACTTGGTAAGTGGAGGATTTTTGCAAAAACGATTTCGCGAAATTTATTTGAAAGAAATTTATGGTAGAAGGAAATGTCATAAGTTTAATATAAAACGTGTTTGCAAACTTCTTAAGAAAAAGAACAAACCTATTTAAATTTTGTCCTTCGCTAGCAACAGGAATGTGGTGTTTCAGACGAAAAAATGTTGAAAATAAGTTTTCACGAACATTTTGACAAAACTCCTTGAACTTTTCATGTTTTCTTTTTCCAGCAACATTTTCATGTAAAACATTTCCTGAGAAGTTTTTCAAAACTTTTTCTGCAGCATGGCATCCTGTGAAGCAAAACAACAAACTGTCAGTTTTGAAACAATCATTTTGCATTTCAGTCAATTACTGTTACAATCAAGAGAAACAACAAACTAGTTCTGCTGGCAACGAATCATGTTGGAAGATTGGTATAAGTGGTGTTGTGTTGCAGAAGGGACCAGAACATCGTCCTCCCTGTTCTGTTCAGCAAGAAGCGCAAAAACACTACCTCCACTTTAGAGGCGTAGCAATTGCTGCAATATCTGCTCATGGAGTATATTCATTACAAGGCGTAGCAATTGCTGCAATATCTGCTCATGGAGTATATTCATTACAAGGCGTAGCAATTGCTGCAATATCTGCTCAT
>Ga0210059_1008020_pt1 | contig 16740 bp, 8 predicted proteins | sample Ectturendosymbi2_FD_188042 | JGI IMG/M metagenome (GOLD analysis project Ga0210059, IMG submission 188042) | Ecteinascidia turbinata endosymbiont from Florida, USA - Sample 2 (SPAdes) (version 2) | ecosystem: Host-associated > Tunicates > Ascidians > Unclassified | place: Key West, Florida...
CGATTTCACGTAAAATTACGCATCCTCAGTCCTGAAAATTGCAAGCAAAGCTTACAGGTGAAAAGTTGAAAGGCTGAAGTAACAGCAGAGAAAAAACAAACTCAAGACTACAATTAAAATTTCGTAGTGCAAGTTCATAAATCATAACATCTTAACAAACTGACTGACGTCAACAATACTAGTGGCGACAAAAAAACTGGCTCATGAAATAAGTGTTTACTCAAAAATTAACGAGACGTTTACTCAAATAAGTAAATGACTGAAACATCTAACTAGTTGATGTTAATGGCTGAAAAATTTCTCCAACTAAAAACTAACCATTACCACATTTGGCATTGGCACATGAATATACTCAGTTTTCCATGCCATTGTTTTGGTGCTGGCGAACGCGTATATTTGAGCTTACACTCAGACACCTTTTGTACTGTTTTAGGTGGAGCGAACTTTTGCACTTACATGGCAATCATAAAAACAGGCTGGTACCCAGCATTTGGCATGGCATCAAACTGCCCAATAGCAAAGATGGACATCCCATCTGTTTCTGAAGTATAAACTTCTGGAAAAGAAATATTTAGTTACTGCATATGCTGTTGCTTCTTTGGTCTATCTTGCAGGTGCTCTTTTGACTGAACAATTGGTAGAAAATTTGGATTTATGAGGGGCACTTGTTTGTGGAAGTTAGTAGCAGTTTGAATTCAATTTTTGCCATAACTTTTAACTGTTCCAGATTCTTAGGTGTTTCATGCCATCAAAAGTTTGCAATTAACTCTGTTTGTAATTTGACTGCTCACTTGTCATTGATCATGGCAGAAGCTGCACAGTATGCCTGCACCAATTGCATGCAGTGGTTCAGGTTTGATGAGCTTTCAAAGCAGAAGCAAATGTGCTCAGTAAGTATTTGTATCTAACATGTGCCTTAGACAGTGATATTTTTCACCTGTTAATATATTGTGATTTTGGAAGTTGTACAAATGTTATTTTATCAACTGTGCTAGTTGCCAGGTTTTGCTCCAACTAAAAGGCTGATGTCACATCCTAAACACTTTGTGTCTGTGGCTGTACTATTAATTATTCTTCTGCAGGAAAGTGCTGCTTTACGTGTGGTTGTTGACATTTTTCCATGCTACTAAGTGCGTTTGTTTGCAGTGCTGTTTGTATGATATGCTAGACTTAAAATTTCATTGCATTGATGTGTTTCTATGTGAACTTTCACCACACCAACTATTGAATATGGATGTACAATAAATATATATAGAAATTGAATGCTGAAAATTTGGCTTTGTGAACCTTGTGATACCTTGGTTGTAAAGGCACAGTTACTTAAATGCTCATACTGTTAAAACTAAAATCGTTAGTGTCAAGGTTGTTTCTTGTGAATGTGTATGATAAATGAAAAGTCGTGTTTGCTGTGTTTTTTTTAAATGTTTAGAAACTGTTCTGGCAACAAAAGAACCATGTAACACCACCATTATCTTATGAACCTCATGGAGATGTTCCTTGTAGAATTATTTTGTTGTTCCTGAATCACTGATAACTTTTTGTCAATAAATCTTGTGCAGGACTGCACAGCTGTCTGTGCTGAGAGTAGTAAAGTGAAACCAAAAAATGAAAAAACAAAAAAGCGGAGAACATCCTCAAGTTGCAGGTTTTGCCAGACTGATTTGAAAACCAAAATAGTTGTGAATGGAGACATGTGTGACCGGTGTGGAAAAAATTACAAAGAACGTGGAGAGGTATGTGCTTTGGGTTTAATTAGTCCTTGTATGTTTTAGCTTTTTTGGTTGCTAGAAGCACATCTAGATCGCTAAAGTTAGTAAAATATTGTAAAACCTCTAATAAAATATCTAATCACTGAACAGTTTGGTTTTATGCTGTTTTTGCTTGATTTGAGGCAGCCATCTAAGTGTACATACTGCAAACTGCCATCAGCTTTTATTGGTTCAAAATGCCAACGATGCTCAAGCAGTCAAAAGAAGTATGGAAATCCTGTCAGTTGTCAGAATTGTGATCTCAAAGCAGCATTTGACCATTCAAAAGCACGGGTAAGCTGCTTCTCAGTTATCTGTGAAATATCTCATCTTTACTCTTTTTCTTTGTTCTTTGCACTGTGTTGTGAAGTGCAGTTGCTTTTTGAAGTGGATGTTTTTAGTTTTTTTTTTTAATAAATTAGTAGAAAATATGCTGGTGACAAATGTGCATTGCTTGATCCAAAAAAAAGAAGTGTAGTTTTTGTTCTCAGTGTGTACCCACTGCACATATTTCACCTCTGATATGTTGGTACACGCAGTTGAATGGACTTCTTTTGTGTTGGCTGTGTTACGTGGCGAAGGAAAAAGAAATTCGTAAAGGAAAAAGAAAAGCAGACGTTAAGTTCATTGGACAACCAGAAGTGAGTTGACATATTTGGTTTTGACAAGCTTGTAATTGTTGCTAAATGATATGCCACATGCAACTCCTATTTACTTTTCCTTCAAACATTGGCATTGTAACACTAAAACATGAATCAATAGCTCTTCTGTAAACTGAGTATGGGAACTGTGTCTTGGTGTTTTGATTGGCGACATAAGTCTAATGTCCCTGAAAGAATATATACGTTTCAAATAAGCTTCACTACATGGCAAATGTCGAGTCCGTCACAACGCTTGGCCAAGTTGTTCGTTCTTGCACAATGCACAGTCAAAGAAGACAGCGTGTGCGGAAAGTGAGGAAACGTCGCAAACGAGATCGCCGAGTCCTGGTAGCTGTCATCAGGTGTGGCGGGATTTGCTATGCGAAGACAAGGATTACCGGCCACCTGTTAAACCGAAAGAAAACGACAGCGAAGAGCACAAGCGACTTTCTTCAGATCGAACTTCTCGAAACGAGCTGCGCAGGAAGGCGCAGCTCAACAGCAAGCACATCGCCGATCGCAAACACTTTGACAGAGCCAAACGGCGAAAGAGCTCTCTCGATGCCCGTTTAGAAACGTTTGGTGAGAAACTGTCTGCTGGTGAAGCGAAAGCCATTCCAGACGTTGCTGTGAAAAAGGAACACGACAAGCCATCCAGCGGCCAGAACACTCCACGGTGGGTACTTGAACAATAGATGGAGTAACATTTTTTCAAAGTGGGGGTCGTAGGACCTGGCTTGCAAAGCCTGCCATAACCAAACACGTGCCAATTTTCACTGCATTAGAACAAGTGGTGTCATGGGTTAATGGCGCGCTGGGATTGGGAGGTGTTGCGGTCTCCAACGCGTAGTAAGCGTGAGTCACCGATGAAAATAATGAGGTTGGTAATGGCATGGAACGCAGCTTTGATCTGAACTCAACAGCAGCGTTTGATCGTCATTTTGAACGAAATCAAGGGCTAGATCGACATAGTGAAAAAATTATTGTTCTTGATTGCATTGATGATGTGCAATGAAAAAAGTTTTCAGAATACAAGCTCTAGTTTCGCTGTAAGCTTTTGAGCGATCAGCCAACTGGGTTCCGCTTTCAAAACTTTGCGATGATTCGAACTGGTACAAATCTGTATTCAAGAAATTAGTGGCAGTCGAGTCAATTAGCAGCGTTTTAATTTGCTGGTTGATTCAACTGTGTCACCTTTGCGGATTTTAATTACTTTTAACCAAACAATTTTAAGATGTGTTTTTTTGACACATTTGTTTTTCAAAAGTGGCGGGTCAGATCCCTCTGTTCCTCCATGTGTGTGTTGAACACTCAGTGCAGTTACTTTTCCGCGTTTGTGTAGCACAGTATTGTGTTTATATACAGCAAACTTTTGTAAATCTCTATTAATGTTGTTAGCGCTACAACGTGGTTGAGCTCATGTTTTCTATGCTAGCATTGCATGCATCCTTGGTCAAATTGTGTTTCTAGTGAGTAGTTAACGTTACAGACGTTTCAATTCTCGATAACTCGTATGCGTGGATCAGCTTTGCTAGACCTTCATTATTTCAGGCTAGTTACACCACCGGTCGGGAATTCGCCGTCTACTCCAACGCTTGGATTGGCCTCAAAAGATCAGGAGAAAATGAAGAATGGATCTTCACTAGACATAGGTGCTTGTGGTGTGTTTTGGATGAGCAAAGAAATGCATAATCAACGGGCTGGTACTTGCACGCTAAACTTTGGTATGGTGCTATCCGCCTCTTTGCAGTAGTGTTGGATATACCCCAAGGAAAAGTGCGTAGTTTTGTAAAGGGCATCAAAAAGTTTACGAAGCTAACCAACAGATTGTGGTGGACCACAGCCGTAATCACTCCTTGTGTGAATTATCACTACGAGCATCGTAGTTTGTTTTGTGTGATGTTGTGTAGCGTCGGTCGCGGTTACTTTGGCGCGCGGTTGTTTCTTCAGTTCTTGTTTTGCGAAAATGTGGCGTAGGACATTAGTTGAACACTTACGAAAACATTGCGCTAAAGTTTTGGTATCAGTCTCAACGATTTTCGGAGACCAAAACGCCAGTCGATGCACACGAGAGTTTTCTTAAACATCGCGTTGTCTCACTTTTCCAGGTGGCTTTCCCTTTGTGAACGACAATATTGTTGTTGTTACCAAGCTTCGCGAAGAAGTCAACAGTTTGAAGAAACAGCTTGCAAAAAAAGACCAGCAGCTTTTGGAAAAAGACAAACAGGTTTGATCTATTTACTAATTTCTTCTCTTATTCGGCTGTGGTTTCGAGCAAGGACCTGCTTCGTGGTTGGCGATTTTCGCCAGTTGGATATAGCGGTGCAGTCGGTAACCTAAGTGTCATTGCATTGCACTAAATTGTTATGACGCTTTTCATACGTCATTCTTTGTCACGTGATTTAAAAACGTTTGTGTGGAGCGCTATGAATCTGTGACGGTATTTGTACATGACGCTGGCATGCAGTTGGCGCCCACGAACGTTATTCCCAACTTCTGCGATGTGTGCCTCGTGAAGGTGTTTTGTGAGTCATTGTGAGGTCTGAGCACTTCGCAGCAGTTGTGGAAAGGTCTGTTCTGCTGCCTCTCATGCTGTTTTTTTAAAATGTGTCCGTTGTAAAATACTTTTTTAGCTTTGGTTTTGACGTATGATCTACATGACGCGTGGGCACTTTTGTTGTGCCGTTGCAAAAGATTTTGTTCTGCAGAAGCACTTCGTTCAGTGATTTGCGAAATGGACGAGCTAAATCCGTTTCGCCATGCAAACTGCACTTCCACTCGTTGCTGTGCTTCGAATATCAAACAGATTCAGCTTGTCCATTTATGTTTTTCTATACATATTTTGTGCTAACCTTTCGTGTGTTCTTGTGATCAATATCGCATGCAATGATTAAACTTGTTTAATTCGTACGCGTGGCCCTCTGGAATATGTAGCAGCACAAGCAGCACAAGATCGTTTCCCCTCAATCCAACCATTTGCAGTCTGTCGTGCTTAACCTTACATCTTTCTGAAATCGAATTCCAGTTTCTTTTTAAGTAACGTAAGGATTGCTATAAAGTAGCCTGCGTGTAAGCCTGGCTAATACCAAATAAATTAGACAGCTTCTGTAGTGGTGTTCGGCATTCGCTTAAGGTGGCTTTAGTTGAGATAGAATATTTTGAATAAATTTTTAAACTTGAGCAATCGATTTCTTTGTATTGTAATATTTAGAGAGCCGTTTGGTGAGTTTGCTCTTGAAGCGGTGAAGGTTGAATAAACTACGCGGTTCTTTCACCTCATGTTCCCGGTCCTGTACCTCATGCGACTTGGTGATAATTTTCTTTCGGTTCTCGCTCAACCAGGGTTAATACCGTGAGTAGTGGACTTGTCATCGGCCTTGGTATTTTTCAACGAACCAGTAAGATCATGCTTTTGCGATTAATGAATGTTTTTTTGCGCCGTGCAGATATCGATGCTGAAAGTCAACCACCTTCAAGAAGAAAGAAGTCTACAAGCCAAGCTGAAAAGTCAAGAGGAAGAATTTTTGAAAAGCCGTGAAGCCGCCCTGGCAAAAAATCACGAACTTTTGAAAAAGATCGCTCAACTCTCAAAAGGCAAGAAGTCCGAGAAAGTTGCATAGTCTCACGCCTTTGCTGTAACGTTTGCTTCGTTGTATTTCAACTCGCTTTTTACCATTCCACTAAACGTTGCATCATTCGAAGCTGGCACTGCAGCAGCTTCATTACGTCTGACGTCGTACATACGTTTTGGAAGCTGAAGAAGTGCGCGCGTTTTGTTTCAGCGGCAGTTTTTGGGAATTTTATTTTTTTATCGGGCGTTTTTTAACACAAAATGACGGTCCCTCTCGCGCGTGGTTACTGTGTTGCTTTGTTGAAATTGTTATTAGTTTCCGAAAGAATCTTAAGCCTTTTCTAGTTCCGATAGCGATCAGTGAAGAGTTCCCGTAGTTTAGTGCACATGCGACAGTTTCAATATTTTTACGACCCATTTTCCTACGACGGAAACTTATATTGCAATCGAAGTTTCGTGCGATTTTTATCCTCAGCTTTATAGTTCCCAAACCGGGCTGGGCTAAAAGTCAACGAAGACACTGTCAGCGGCCTTGACCAGTGTTGCCGCCACTCTTGTAAAGTGGTTGAAGGTTGTTGCGGTTGTGCCTTAAGTTGCAGGAAATCGGTACAAGCTGAGATGTGGAAGTTTTCTTGTAGGACTGGTTGCAAGCTCGTTCCTTCTGTTTGAGGCTGGCAAGCCGTTGCATTAGCACAAGGTCGAGTCATGCGTACCGCTATTACTGGTGTACTACTGCTCACTGTTCAAATTGTTTTTATGCGATGTTATTTCACAAATAACGTTTTTTCGACAGTTCGACGTTTACATCTTGGCATAGTCAGTTAACGTAACCTGTGTTGACTTTTTGCGTCTCTGCACTGAAACGATGTTTCGTTCCTCACGTTCGTTCTCGAAAATGCTCTGAGCAGGCTGCGATTCCTGGCAGTCTCATCCAGAAGCCATTGCAGCGCGGACCTCAAGTACCCAACCTGTTAATGCATTTTATCTACCTCGACACTCTTAACGATGCAAATCTGCTGTTTACTCACACCAACAAAAAGACCTTCATTTTGGAAAAAGTCGGATCATCCTTCTGGGTAGGTGGGGTTGTTTGTTTGAAGCGGCCTCGAAATAAGCAAATTGCGTGACGCCAAGAATTGAAAACATCAAAGTTCCAAGCAATCAGTGAAAACGATTCATTCTACTGTCAGTTCAGTGACGTTGGCATCGTTGGAGCAATTTTATTGACTTTTTCAAGCGCTTGTAGCTGAAGGCAATCCTGACCTGAGCGTTAAACTGTGTGTACCTGTCAGTTTGTTTTTCGTTTTGACAAGAGAGTTGTTTGCATTTCATTGCCCTAAAGAGTGCTTCGAAGCCACGATGTGTGAATTTGTGTCGTGGAACAAAATCATTTACGTTGTATATATGCATCTGCATTTTCAGGTGCATTCTGCATTTGCATGTCAACTCCTTTGAAAAGACCGCCGTACTTACCATAATTGCATTAGTTGCAATTAATCTGTAAACATTTAAGCGCCATTACTGTCAGGATAGCACAGCTAAATTATCAGATTCAACGCACTTGATATTTTTTAAAGTTACATCATGCGTAATCACAGCAGTATTTCGACACCATAAACAAAATTTCGCTCTTCAAAAATCCAAATTACTGTACTGGTAGATAGTACATTTTCCATTGTGTTTCCAATGTGGCACCATGGCCGGCGGAAGGACTTTTTCCAGGGGGAGGCCAAAAGGATTTTTTCCATCGGGGGGCTAACGGTTGACTAACTTCGAAACTGAGAGAAATGCATTTTTCTCCTAGGAAGTTAACAGCAAAATATTCATTTCAAAATCCGGAGTGCTTGAAACCCCTCCTCCCCTTCCGACGCCCCAGTGTTGCATTATGTTAAAGCGTAGCTGTTGTTTCGTGCTAAAGTGTAAAAACAATGCTCGTTCATTTAATACAAACAAATCGCTCTTTTCGTGAAGTAAATTTGCCCAGTATTTTATTGTAACCTTGTGAAGTATTGGCTTGTGTTCTCAGATTAACAAGAGAATATATGTAAAAATTGATAAATCAATTCACTTCTGAATAACTTTGAACACGTGGCCTATAAATAAAGACTAAACAATCGAACTGACGAAAAATATCAGAGAAACAATGCTACATGCCTACGAAATGCAACCGAAATCCAAATTAGCGTTTTAATTTGAATAAAAAAGTTTCCAAGCATGTTTCCGTATGCATAATATGTTCCCTCAGTCTAAGATAATTGTGTCGAAAACGTGTTTCTGAGAAAAACGTGAGTTCAGTTTGTAAAATTCAAACCGGCGTATGTCGTTGAATTTTTTTACACATTGTTTTTTGTAACAGTCTTGCAAAACGCTTGCTTTTACTGTGGTTAAAGCGATATTTGTCGCTGATTTAAATTTGGATCTTGTACATTCGACTCTTACTTTCTTTCCCAGAATACGAGAAAAAATTTACTGGTCATGTTTGCTTCCTCAAAACGTTGCTTTGTTGCTTGACGCTGGCATTGTGACGAAATCAGGGATGACATTCAGTAGCGTTAGGTTAACAGAAAAGCTGGGACAAACTTGTTCATTGTCAGAGTGAGTACCGTAGCTGCAGTACAGCCGATTGTATTTAAGTCTTTTTTAGACTGGTGTTCTCCCATCGTTGCGCAACATACAAGCGGTCAAGCGCAAGTCTACTCCTCAGTGTTCCTCTTCAAAGCGTGAGACTGGTACATAATCGCAAAAATTACGGAGGACGTTTTCTTACAACCAGGGTCACAAGCAAGCTATACTAGCAGTCAATTTAAGTTGAGCACCTTACGTATGACCTCCATTATATACACGCAAAATTCCGAAAAATTAATCTAAAAATTTTTAATATGCAAATGTTGGGGATAATTGCCCGGTCTGCTTATGTGATTACAGACCGGACTATAACCCGCGCAGTATCACTTTTTACCATTGTGCAACAGGTACCGCTTTTGTTTACTTACACTCCTTTTTCCTCCATGTGTCAGCATTGACAAACACACCCATGGCTGTCGGCTGTTTTTTTCGGTCATAGACCGAAATTGTTTTGAAAGAATGTCTGAAAATATAGGCTAATGAGAACTGTTACGGCCTGTTTCAATACAGCTGTGAGACAAATGACCGAAATATCTTTAGTGACCAAACTGTCTCGGCAAAAAATGACCGAAATGTCTCAGCGAAAAAAAAACAGGGCGTCGGAAGGATTTTTTGCTGGGTGGGGCATAGTGGATTTTTCCGGAGGTGGCCCAAGGTAGTGAAATTCCATTTTTCCTCCCGAAACTAAGAAAACAACCTGTTTGCTAAAAATGTAATAAGAAAATATCATAATTCAGGAGAGGCCAAGACCCTCTCTTGCCTCCTTCCGACGCCCATGAACACACCTGAACAATGTTTCCTCAAGAACGCAGTCATTCTCGCGTACTTGGAACATTAAAAATTTGATATTGTGTATGTATCGCACCGCTTAAAATGTTTCACTGGTTGCGCAATTGCATGCGCACTAATACAAAAATTTGCTCAGTGTAAAATTTTCTTGGAGGGAACACTGCGCCTGACGCATCTTATTTCTGCTCTGACCAGGAAATTGGCCAATGCCTACCCTGTATAAATTTAAAGTTCGTGGTGTCTTCGGATTGTTCGCTTGCGGTTACTTGTTGAAGCAATCTTCTATGCAACCAGTGAAGTTCCTTTACAACTACTTATACATTGAACATAACCGTACAAAATTTGCAAAGCAAAGATGTATATATTTTTAAGCTGGACTTGGGATGACTTTAACGTGCATATAAGCTCCAAGAAACACGCGTTTCACTGACTTAGCGGTACCCTCGTTAGAGGCAAGCAGAATAGGTGTTAGCACACAATCAACACTGATAGGAGCAAAACACTTTAACCGCGCCCCAACTGTAACGTCGTTCACTCATCAACCATGCAAGAATCCAGTAATGGGAGAGAAATGAAGGCATTCTAACATAAAATTTTGAGGTACGGAGAAAAAGTGAGATAAATCAGATAGGGGTGCTCATTGGCGCACAGGCATGCAAATTGTCCCGATCAAAGTTTCAAATGTTCCGCAATGCAGTTAGCAGTGAGATCGACAGCCATTTGTTTTTCGTGGATTTAAAGCAGGATTTGGCGGTTAGCATTTGACTAGTTAAACACAGTGGCGCACGAGGCGGGGGCGGCGGCACCCCCCCTGGCTTGAAAATTTCAGGGCAAGCACAAGTTGCTCAAAAATCCTGAAAGATAAAAAATATTTCAATACAGGGAAAATTTTCAGGGCAAGCGCAAGTTCAAAATTCTGAATCATAAAAAATATGTATTCAATACAGTTGAAGAAGCGGCTTGCCTGCGCCCTTACGCACTAGGCTAAAGGAAGCTCCCAGTAGCTTTCGTGCTACTAGGGATGTTATGCTTAGCGCGTCGCATGTGGCAGCCACCGCGCTGCTACACAGTGAATTCAGGGCACACTATGTTTTTCAGGACAAGTACAAGTTGCTAAAAATCCTGAATGTAAAAAGTATATTGAATACAGTGAAAAATTTCAGGGCAAGCGCAAGTTGCTCAAAAATCCTGTGAATGGCAAAAAATATATTCAATAGAGTGAAAATTTTCAGGGCAAACTGTTTTTCAGGGCAAGCGCAAGTTGCTCAGAAATCCTGAAAGATAAAAAATATTTCAACACAGTGAAAAAGTTCAGGGCAACTCTGTTTTCCAGGGAAAGCGCAAGTTGTTCAAAATTCTGAATGATAAAAAATCAGTGACGTGCCGTCAGGGGAAGCCAGGGAGGGAGTGCCTGCCCTACCATAATCATGAAATGTGCAAAACGAATTAGGGATCCAAAACAACAAATTCAATAAACATTTGTCCTTTCATGTTGAAAAGATGCAATCATTGTATAATTCCAATCGGTGGCGATTCTAGAATTGAAAAAGCGGGGGGCCACTGCGGGGCCAAGGAAAAAGTTGGGGTAAACGTAATTGTCTGTCCTGCATGGTGATTTTTCATTGTTTTGAAGATTAAGTTGCTGTATGATTAACCCTATCAAACCCAACATAGGCTTGTGGATATCGATAAATATGACCTAGCGTTATTATCCACTAGAGCAGGGGTTCCCAACCTTTTTCTTACCATGTACCCCTTCAGCATTCCGAAAGAAGAGCATGTACCCCTTCAGCATTTCAACAGGTAAGTATGTACCCCTTCAGCATTTCGACAGATGCACATGTACCCTAAAATTTCCTATGACAATACATTTTATCATGATTATTCATAGATATATTTAACAATAAGCATATAATGATTTTTTAAAAGAATGTTCACTGACATGTGTAAATATTTTTAAATAAAATATATGCAAATATATTTCTCTCATCTACTGATATCCTTAAATGTACCCCTTCGGATAGGCAAATGTACCCCTGGGGGTACATGTACCCCCAGGTTGGGAACCCCTGCACTAGAGACACCTAAATGCCACTGTAGACGCAATCACACACGTGTAGGCTACTGCTATGTCCAAAATTTGTGCTAACCACGCAACTTTCACAGCAATGCACACGTAAATCGAAACACTATTTTCCGTACACACTTCTGCCGGTCCCACATGAACGAAAACAGCTCCACGAAAGTGAATACAATCCACATGAAAGCGAAATTGTTCAAACCACGAATTCCATCTTGACACACAGACAAGCAAACGGTTGATAGCCAACTATTTTCATCAAAATATTCTTAGTACAAAGCACATAAAAAATAAACCATCTGCCAACGGATTGGTGACTAATCCGTTTTTGTGGTGTCTTATGGACATTTTGTGATTGTGGTGTAACCATAACAATGTTATGCAACTACTATTACGAGTGTGCAGCGTAGATAGGGTGAGGACTATTCAATGAGGCATGCAGTTAACAACAGCGAGGTTTCGGCACCGGTTGCACCTAAAGTAGCATCGCAGCGCCGCAGATAGGTGTTTATCTGTACCTGATAGCAAGATGTAACAGCAGACGTAAAACTTATTTTGCGGAATATTCTCAAAAAAGTCGTTCATTTCAATACTCACACTGAATTTTCTTCTTACTGATCCTCAAAAGCTGACTTTTCAACACTGCGTTGATTTATGACTGTCTTGTCATAAGCGAAATACGCACTACCTCTAAACCAGTGGTTTTCAATCTGGGGTCGTCTGCCTTTTTTCTAGGGCTCGCCAGAGCTTTTGATAATAATATTCATAATTACTCTGTTTCTCTATTTTATATTTCGTATATTGAACCATTTTTTGTCGTAGCCAAAATAATAGGATCACGTGGCAAAAATGGTAGCCTACTTTTTCATTCAAAATTATTTTAAGTGTGATTGTGACCCTTACAAAGCTTTGCGTGTGATTATGACCATCACAGTACAGAATACTGTTGCGTTTGGCAACACACCAATAACTGTGTGACGTAAGAATGTGCTTTGTTTGTAAATTAGATACCTGAATGCGGTAGCCAACTTGGGAGTTATTCTGTTATTCTAGTTTTCAATGAGCTGTGTTGTGAAGTTGTTTGTATACGGTACGGATCTCTCTCACTGATGCTGCCATGTGCATGAATTTAATAAAGGAGTCTTTTTTCAACATTAGTCATTGTGATTTTCTAACAACTGCATTGCATATGCGTGACTGGATATTTGCGGAAGGGGTCGTTAGGTTGAATTGGGTTGCAAAATGGGTCGCTGCATGAAAAAAGTTGAAAACCACTGCTCTAAACCAAAAAAGATTCAAACAAGGAGACATTGAGCAATATAATTCTCACACAGATCCCTGCACAGTCTACGTTTGAATCAATCCCGTCGCCACGGGGGGGCTTTGGTGGGCTTAGCCCCCCCAAACAAAGCTCCAAGCCCCCCCAAATTGAAACGTGAAACACTACAAATAGGTGAAATTTTGGTTAATTTGGTAATGTCAAGCCCCCCCCAGCACAAACGCAAAGCCCCCCCGCAGAGTTGCAAACCCCCTATTGAAAACTTGCTGGCGACGGTTCTGGTTTGAATATTATATAATCATCATCCCTATGTTACCGGTATTTAATTCTTCGATTATCATGTCAGTTGACGAATTCATCAACGAAATAATCTAAATCTGTTTTTCATCTAGTACCTTTCAATTCAAAGCACCTCAATGTTACCCAATCTTTCACCGGTCATGGAATTTCTGGGAAATGTTTTCATGAATTTCATTTTTGAAAAACTCCTCTTACATGAAGCGCCGGTGACGGGAAGAGTTACAGCTACCAGTAACAATCGAACACAGCTTGTTAAGCAGCTATAAATGAAAAAAATTGCCCGAGCGATATAGGCAGCTTCGACTCCTTCCGAAGCAAATTCTTTGCCAAAGTTATGTCACGTTTTAAATCATTTTCACGAAACGAATATGATTTGTGAATTCTTTCACGTGTTTCTAATAGAAATGTTTGACCTCCGGGGCAAAGTGCTGAAATACGCGAAAGAATTGCTTCGAATCATTACAGAAAATCCGTACAAAATTCTATGAGGTTGCAGGACATGTGGTAGAGTTAAAACTGTAGTCACGAACCACTTATGTAAGATGTTTCGAAGTCGTATACACAAGGCAGCAGAACGCAATACTGCAGCCAGGATAAATTAACTGGCATCAATTCCTGATGCTTTCACAAACCTTTTGCTACTGGGAAAAGCAACAATTTGCTGACAGTAATATAATCCAGTTCCATCTAGCGTGCGCAAAGGAGATTAGTTGTTTTCGCATACTTTTTGCTTGTTAATTTGTCGGCTTAATGCAAATACCACGGAATGAATTTGCATGCAAATTTCAAGGAACATTGTAAATGGGAAAAAAAGCAACAATTAAGTTTCGGTGGGAATCGGCGTTATCGTCTGCGTCCAGAAACCATCTCACCACTTTTTGAAGACGTTTCGTCGGCTATGCATGTTTAGGATTGTGTTCCGCGATAGTTCATCTTATCCGAAACAATTGCATTTATTTTGTCTGCTATGGCTGAGCAGCGCAAGCGCTGACCGCATTGGCTATGTTACAAATTTCTGTAGCATGATAGAACTGTTGCACGAGCTCAAAAACAGCAGTTGTTAAAATAGAAGCATTCAGGCATTTGATAATGTCTCAGCAGGGAAAAAGAAAAACAAAAAGTTTGTTGGACTTTTGTAAATAACAAAAAATCCAAAGTTTTCTTGCGTATTTTATGCGGTTTCTCCTTTCTTGTGTAGTTTAGCAAGATTCGACCTTGCAAACCAGGATGTGCGCCAGCCAGTCCAGCCGCACTTTTTCTATGCTTGACTGCTCGTAATCGACAAGCCACCAGCGCAGCCTCATTTTGTAGTTGTGATTGCTCTAACGCATCGATGAATGTGTTTCACTCCGCTTGATGTGTCGTAGCGTTCAGTTTATTTTCCTCCGACATCCTATTTTTGGAGTGCGAGTAGTTTATATTCAGTGCAATGACACATGAAATAAGGGGATTGGATGTAGCAAAATATGCATATTATGTCAACAAACTTCGCCAAAACGTTGGTTTGGAAACATGACCATGGCGTCAAATTGTGACGTCACAAAGAGCGCACACCAAATACAAATGACCGCCATATACCACTGAATGAAACCCCCCATAAAAATTTTCGTACGCCACTGCCTATCTCACACCGAAATACACGAAAGTTCAATCTTCCCACTTCTGCGACTGTTTCTTAGCTTTGAAACGAATTTTTCAACACCACGACCGTGGTCTGACTAAATTTCACGCAGGATCCGAGCAACCACTGGTGTGTGTGGTCATAAACAAGTCTTGTTACCCGACCGTCAAAAACAACAACACAGCTTATCATGCATTTGGGAAATACTGAATGCAGGCTAGAGGGTTTTTAAATTATCGTTTAAAATATGGCTGGCCGAAAGTTATCTGCTGCCTATGTTAACCAAACGAACTTAAACGGGAAATTAAGAAAAAACTGGGGTCCAAGCAAAAATCTGGGGGGCCATGGCCCACCCAGGCCCCCCCCTTAGAATCTTCACTGTATACGGTGTCAGTTGCTTGTTCGTCAGTTATGATAAAGACTAAGGTACCTTGATTAAACGTAAAGAAAGATGATACTAACAATAATGTTTAATCAATCATACCCTATGCTAAATCACCGCTACGCAGTTAAATCCTAAAACCCCAGATCTAAGAAAAACCCAGAAAGGCATTGAAAATCCCAGGTTTGGCACCGCTGGCCGAATCATTTTACAGTACCAAGAGGAAAACGCAGCTTAAGACCAGGTAAATGTGATGTAATAATATTTTACATAGATGCCATTCAAATTAAGCAATATCTGGAAATTGCTGCAATTTGTCCTTACTGCGTGAGTGGTCTCATAATGTTGAAAATAACTGTAAAATACTTTAATTTTCAAATTGCAGTAAGCTAATGTAAAAGCATTCATTTGAAAAACTTTGCTTAATTGCTTATGGCAAATTTACCAAAATAGTGACTTCATGAACTGAAAAATTCTATAGATAAAAGCAGGGGTGGTTTTTAGGGGAAAGGAACGAGGCGGTGACCTCGGGCCGCCTTTTTAAGAGATGCTGTGAGGTTCACCTTTCGAGTTTCGAACTTATTTTTTGCATTGTTTTGTTAAAAAGTTTTTTAATCACTCCAGAGACACTTTAATAAGCTCTAAAGCAAGTCATATGTTTGTCATAATTATTACGGGTTTCTAGACCATATATAATCTAGATAGCCGCATTTAGTTACGCCTAAAAACCTTTACATGGGTTCGAACTTGAGGCGTAACAAGGACGACATTCACGAAAGCTAAGTTCGCTTGGTCCCCCTACGATTCCTGATAGCCAAGGTAATTAAGACAATAAAGAGACATAGACTTTTTGATTGTTTTTTTGTTGTTTTTATTTTCTAAAATAAATACACACGAACACTGAAATTCACCAATAAGTTTCATAAGACGTCCACTCCCGTAATGCTCTCGAACACAGCGACACAGACGAAATCCTACTATAGTTTGTCAGTCTTACAGAAACCAAGTTTCTCAACCCTAGACACTCCTATTCAAACGTTTTCTGGCTTAAAGAGGAATATCATGTTTAGTGGGCTGTTCTTATGTTCAGTTAAATCGTGACTAGGCTTTTTTGAAGGTTTTTCTACGAAGAAGGTTCCTAAGTTATGTTTCCGCAAAATTTGTATCACGATTTTGTGAGCAGATTTATCCTGTTATTAATCTGTATCAGGGACTGTGCCTAATGGGATTTGATTTATGGTCTGATTTAAGGCAGATCCCAACCGTCTGTCAAAGTTTAGCTTTGTTTTGACTTTTTTAAATGGCCAAACAAAGTGACAAGGAGTACCTATACTACCGCCATTTTAATGGGAAGGGGGTCGGTGTTTCGCCTTAGGATTGAGCAAGACAATAAATTGCCTTTTGACAATATCAATCCAGAGGACTGGCGGCGTGGCAGAATTCCACTAGGACTGAGCAAGGCATAGGCCTTTTGACAATATCAGTCCATGTGGCGGGACAGGTTTCCACTAGGACTGAGCAAGGCATCGGCCTTTTGACAATATCAGTCCATGTGGCGGGCGGCCAATTTGGACAAGCCAAATTTGCGGAGTTTTTTGTCAGAGATTCCCTCAGACAATGCCACTAGTGTTGACTAAAAGACAGGTCATTGACAACTGTTTCTAGTCTGAGTACTCAAGCTAACGACGACGGCTGCGCAAGCGC
>Ga0210059_1008021_pt1 | contig 16736 bp, 9 predicted proteins | sample Ectturendosymbi2_FD_188042 | JGI IMG/M metagenome (GOLD analysis project Ga0210059, IMG submission 188042) | Ecteinascidia turbinata endosymbiont from Florida, USA - Sample 2 (SPAdes) (version 2) | ecosystem: Host-associated > Tunicates > Ascidians > Unclassified | place: Key West, Florida...
GTTACGGACAGCAATGCCGACACCATGCCTCATCCTTTCACCCTCAGGATGTCCGCTCCAGAAGAAGGTTTAGTGCTCTTAACAAATGGATCCACTACCAGTGAGGCAGGTTTCACTAAGGGTTGCGGTGTCTATGTTTTATCGATTTAGTTCAAGGTCAATAATGCTAGTTTTCCTGGGCGTAGTTCCATCTTTCTCTGTTTGGATTCGTAGGTGTCTAATATTTCAATAGGCAACAGTTAATACAGAAGGGGAGACAATTGCAGGATGATAACCAAAACATGCCCGTCTCCCAGTACACACATCCAGCCAAGCACCAACAGCTTTCTTAGAAGAAGAAAGCCCCCGATCTGCTAGTGTCTGTTTTCTATTGTTATTGTACACCATGCGATTGTAAAAGCACCGAGCGCCAGGACGAAATTTGGGAACGAATGCTTGTTCAGGACAAACGTTCCCCTCTGGACCTACACAGCACTTAATCCAGTGGAACACATGAGCATGATGGCTGGAGTGCTGTTCGGTTGCCCCGCAGTAGCATACTTAAGATGCTAGGTACTGCCACTCACAATTGTGGGTGCCAGAGAGTCAAAAGTGGCACTTGCCACAATACAGTTGCCTTATTCCTGCTGCCAAACAGACATTGACTGCATTTAGTCAAGCCTCTACCCGTCGACCAATCTGGCATGGGTGACCCTACCTGGAGTTGTTGCTCCGGCCAGCATAGCTCTCAGGGTCATGGAGACACAAACTCCTCCAACACGGTAAGGCAGCAGTCCAGGAGAAGACTTTGTCCTCTCGCCATGAAGCAAAATATTACAAAACAGCTCTGCATGTGCAAAAAAAATTTAGGCAGCATTTAATATAACCAATCGCAGGGCAATTTGATTGCATGCCGCTGTTGTTCACCACATAAAATTGGGCTGATGTTTTAAGATCCAACCAAACTTCCTCTACTAGTCACTAGTCTAGAAAGTAAAGTTTTACCAAGAGCTTGTTTTAATCAACAGATGAGAGAGAGCTGTTTTTGATATGAATGTTGGTGCATAAAGTAGGTTTTGTAATGCATTTTTCATTGAGTTTACAGGAGATGTCAGAGCCAGGTGAAAGGACAATGTTTAAGCTCAGGCAAAACTGTGAGGGAGGTGTAATGTCCTTTGATGAGTTCACCCATGCTCGTTTGATCTCAAACCCAGAGGCTATTAGGGTGGCGGTGGAAAGGGCACCTGATTTCAGATGCTGTGGCTGGCACCTCTGCACCTGCAGGTCTGGGATAGAACCGTAAAGAAAGTGTTGATTGTGGCTTGGCATCCCAGTCTACATGCAAGCTGTTCCCTGCGCAGGTTTGGTGGGGCAATGTCTGCCAGTATTAGCAATAGCCCAGTTGGGGTGGGACACAAAAAGCCAGTAATAAAGCGCAGCGTTTTGTTTAGTGCAACATCCAGTTTTTTGCTGTGACAGCTATGACACCCAACTTGGGTAGCATATTCCACGGCACTAAAGACAATTGCAAGAGCTGACGTATGAATGGTGGGTGTACTGGCACCCCATGACGAGCCAGCAAGGCAGTGCAGGAGATTGTTGCGTCCGAGGGTTTCCTGACACAGGCCCTCACTGTGTTGTTTGTAGGCCAGTTGACAATACAGTTTGGCCCCAAGATAAGTTGGATTGGAGTTGTAGGGCAAGGTGTTGCCCCGGGTATCGACTGTAAACTGACACATTGTTTCTTTATTATTTAGGTGGAAAGCGGTTGATGTTGTTTTAGTCACACTAAGTTTCAGTTTCCATGCTGAGAGGTAGTCGGTGATTGTGCACATATCCACAGACAAAGTTTTCTCGTGTTAGCCTATGTTTCATAATTACATGTGAAATGAACTACTCTTGCAGTGTTAGCCTATATTTCATAATTACATGCAAAGCTGATGTAATAAACAAGAAAATGCATGCAAATGAAAGGCGATAATTAAGCTTTGGCTGTTCACATGGAAAACCTGAATTCCACAGTTGCATGGTATTCTATTTGTATACAACAATGAGTTCACTTGTGTCTATGAGTGATTGAGTGTTAAATGTTGCTTTGAAAGTGCTTCAAACTCTTTTGTGTCTTGTTTGTGTCATACATAATGCAGTTGATATTAAAACTAAACTTTGGTGATGCATGGTGTCGGGGTGTGTTTGGCACTCAACATCAAGCAATCCTAAAATAAATTTTTGGTGTCACTTCAAAATTCCTCCTACGGGCCAGTCATGCTACTTGGTATTGCCATTTCCAGACAACAATATTTCCTGTGACTGCCAGTCACCAAATATCCAATAAATTGCAACCAAGTGTGAATTCAGAAAGGGTTTGAAATATGTGGAAAATGATCATTTCCAGTTGATTTCTACAGTGCTATGCAAAAGCATGAGTAGCAAAAAGAGCAGCGCATTTATATTCTTTTTACATTATATGTTCCATTATTAATTTTTCATGCTTAAAAAAAGTATCTGCTCACTAGTTTCTGTTATCTTTGGTGTGTTCAGCTTGTGTACAAAAATGAATTGTCACCAATGTCACATCTGTTCAGAGATGTACAACCTTTTTGAGTGAAACACCACAAGTATTTAGTAAGTTATTTAGTGAGCCAGTGTTGTATCCAGCAGCATGGTGCTATATTTGCATTGTAGGTTTTGACTTCATATTAGCTGTCACACAAGCAAATGAAGTTAAAAAGCTCAAACCCCACGAAGCAGTCCAGGTTCCCATTCACAGGTATCACAGTAAAACACAGTTGTTGTTTCCTGTTCTTTTCTGCTGCAAACCATGCAGTTTTGTTTTATAACCTCAAAGAGGTTTTTCAATGAGTTAGGGCTTCTTTTGTGCTTATAAACTGTAGTTGGTCAGCCACATTTGTTAGATGATCTGTAGATAATTGCGTGAGGGCAGACTGGTTCTTCACTTACTTCTGCACGATAATAGAATTTATAACTCACTTCCAGCAGTCAGATAAACATCTTCCTCAAACACAGCGTTTTACAGGTAAATGAGGAGAGTATGGTTAATAGTACTGATAGCATCAATCTACTGCACCCATATGCTCTGTATAATCAGTAATCACAATAGTTTTTTTAACTTCTTGTGTGCCCTTCACCCAGCACTGATGTGCTGCAGCTCCATTAACTCATGCATGAAGCCATACAAGAGAAAACCATTTCAGAGGCATCCACCAATTAGCACCAATCCGAGAAAGGGCATTTTGTTGACCAACTGTTTGCAAACAGGTAAACTCTTTCATAGAAGCTCATACTTTATCATAGTAACTCGTTACCTAGTGCTCTTATTTGCAGTAAAATAGAAGCTTATGATACTATACTATGGTTGAATACAACAATTAATTCCTCTGCTCTATCTGGACTCCTCCATTTAATCTAGCACCTTTTAAACCTTTAACAAACTGCAAAGACTTCCCACGTTCTCTCAATGTGGAGTCAGGTCACGCTTCGCACCTCGTGTATAAATTCAATAAACAAATTGCAAGATGTAGCAATTCTCAGATAAAGATCCTTAATTTGTTTGAATTCCCACACGTACTAGCTGCTTAGACATGGACAGTGAAACTGCAAATGACGTATTAGCCAAACAAAATGCTTCTAAGGAACAGAAAGAGGTGACAAATTGAGCAAATTAACAAGTTAAACAATGACGAATTAGACAAGTTCTACTGTATTATGAAATTTCACCTGAAAAACAAAATTGTGTGTTGGTATTTCACTCTAAACTATGTTGGGGAGAAATGGGTTTGTGTGCTCAATTGGTGACACTGGTCCTTTGGGCCTGTGTGCATTGAATTTTGAGTTTTTTAAAAATACAAGCATATTTTTGTTTTATGTCAGTATATTTTATAAGGGAAAAGTGAACCTGAAGCAAATAAACAACATGAAACAGCTGAACTGTTTCAAAATGAGTTCTTCATAAATTGTATCAGTTTACATCAACATCATTGTTTTTTCCTATAGTATTTCTGTAAATGACAGCAATGCAAAGGCAAATACCAATGTTTTTTTAATTACTTACACTAGTTGTTGAAACCTTGTCACCATTTTACGCTTTAGCAGTTTCAAAGTTGTACATTTATGTTAAATATATTTTACATTTTCTATCAACAAAGCATTCTCAGACTGCTAAGAATCTTCATCTTGTGAATGATTCACAGTTTATCAAAACAAACACTGAATTTATGAAATCAATATTTACGGCAAATTTCAAAAGCATTAGAAACTGCATTAACATTGGTGACAGAGTTTCAAACTATTTTTATGTCTAACGTTCAGCCTAGTCAAAGGTTTTGTGGAGCCCAGTTTAGGTTTTTGCTGTAGTAAAAACTTAAAAACTACCTACATGCTCACAACCTGTCCGTATTTTGATAATCTTGAATTTGACGTTTTTGTTGCAGGTGGTTCTAAGTGCCACTTAACACATCTGTCACCATTGCAGTTAGGATTCGAATGCTTTCAGTACATTAGCAAAATTAGCCATTAATGTGTAGCCCTCATTAATACGTCATTCAATGTGTGGCGCTGGTTCAGATAGTGACATTTTTGGCTCATTAAGCCATTTTGGTTGGACACAATGGTTTGGACACTGATGTATATAGCATTACTAGAGAATAATGGTTTTCTTTCTGTATGTTACGTTCTTACATCTTTCTTGCTTCGCTCACACCTTTGACCGGTGACCGATCTTTTTCCCTGCGTATGTAATCTTGTGGCTTGTATTTTGATGCAAAAAAGCCTCTAGCTGCAGATTCCTCAGATTTCCATTCCAAAGACAGATTTCCTTTATTTGGAAATTATGTATTTGCCTTTTTCATCAATTTTGCTGATTTTAAAACCCGGCAGGCAAATTTTTGCTTTGAATCTGGAACACCAAATTAATTGAACTCCTGTCTGCACAAAAGCCATCCATTCACAATATCTAAATCAACTTACGAAAAAATGATAATAATTATTTTTTTATCTTAGCCCAATTCTGTAAATACGATTTGTAACAATTTCTGACTCTTGAAAAGTAAGAAGCTTGGGATGTTTATGCATTTCTTGTTGAGTCACTGTTGCAAGCATACTATGAAATGCCAGGTCACAAGTGTCTTCTTCGGAATCAGATAAATTGGTGTAGGGTTGAGTTTTGTGGGAGGAGTATAGTCTGGACCCTGGTTGTTTACCAGTTACTGTCATCACTTTTACATTCTGGAGGTCTTTATAAGTCACATAACCATAAAACAATTCAGGATTTCTTGCCCCAAGCAATTTGGGATTCATTTAGCAAAAGTTAACGACTGTTCCACAGCAAATAACTTCAAAAAAACAATCAGCAATACTTGCACTTGTGGAGTATTATTCTTTGTCGACATTGTAAATGACCGCTGTGCTGAATTGTTCTCAGCCACTAACCTGTCTAAAAGCTCACAAAGAAATGGTACCAAACAATTCTACAAGAATAACTCCATGTTGCTGATTTTTTTCTGTCATCAAGTAATGGAAACTTTTCCAAAAAATATTTAGCAAAAACCTACTGTATCTTTCCTGCCATGAACTAGCAGTCGACAGAATTCAAGATGGCTGATATCAAACCTGTAATCACCAAATGGAGGTAAGGTGCTTTGAAAAGGGTGACTCCAGTCAAACTTGGTTGTTGGGCAATGAAAATACCAGTGGGCAGGAAAAACAAATATCACTTGGGGTGGGATCAATATTGCCACACATGGCGTTTAAGGGTTAACTCCCCCAGACACTTGCAAACAAAATCATAAAGTCGACTTTTGGCAAAGCAGTGAAGAAGAGTTTTTCATTTCTAATAATTACTTCAACCAAGCGACAATCTAAAGTTTTTACTTAACACTTTCGCTTAAAAACACTTAAAAATAAAACTAAAATTTTTTTTGGTTGGGGGTGTTGTGGAGGACTTTTAGCCACCTTGGCCAACTTCACCTGGCCCTTGGCCCAAAATGCTAGATGATAGTATTTCACTAAAGTTTTTATTGGAAACTAGGCTACAATCCGAGTCTTTTCATACTTTGAATGACTTGCTGGGGTTTCGGGTTCAAAAGTTATAATCTAAAGTAATAAAAATATTTGTTGTAATTAGTTAATCAGATAATTAATTTGTTTATTTTAGATCGATCATAACTTTCACTACAAAGTCAATCAAAAGCTTCAGACTCGAGCCTAGTTTCCAATGAAAACTTCAGCAAAATACTTTGGCCTAGTGGTCGGGCCCTAGGCCAGGTAACATGAGCCAAAATGGCACAAAAACTACTTCACTTACACGTTACGCACAAAAAATCCACAACCCCCAACCAAAAAATTTTTGCCGAGTGCAGACAAGAAGACTGCCCAATCCATTTGAGCCCTTGAACAGCTCTCTAGCGCAATCAGCAGAGGAGCTTTGGCGTTGGTAAGATAACTGACAACTGCTGGTTTTAGGCCAATTTCAAAGTTCCAATGTATCGTATCCCAGCTCTGAAAGTGTTAAAATTTCATAATTTTGGTGATCAGGATTGCGCATTCCTTTCTAGCCAAAATCAGCCAAACCAACAATTTGTAAGCAACATTGTTTTGGTGCTTTATGGGAACCTACCTGGGCATTGCAGTAATTTAATATTTTTTATTTTGTGTTGGACTGGTCACATGTTTCTAGGAGTTTCTTTTTGCTAAAGGCTTGCACTTTGCTGTTTTCGCTGTCTGAAGAAAATTCTATTTGTTGAACAGCCTCTTTTACAATGCCAGTATTTGTAGGCTGTGTCTCTTACTGAAAAAAAAACAAAACCTGCCCGAAAACTTGTCTATTGGAGCTGTTTGCATGAGTTATCATTTGTTAAATGCCTCATACTGTGCCATAGCGGTTGTTTGGAAAAAATGGTATTTATTGAATGGTCGGTTCGTTATAATGCCACTGTCTGTAGGCTGGATTTAATGAACAAAGCACAAAAAACTTATGTTGCATAAAGGATCTCACTTTTGTTCAATGGCTCAGATTTTGCCATTGCCACTCCTTGAAAGAAACGCTGATTGTTCAACAGCCTGTATTTTATGTTGCCCTTGTCTGTAGGCTGCCTTTCTTTCAGAGAAAAGAGAAACATAATGCACACAAAAAACATTGCTGTTGTCACTGTTTGTAGGAGTTCTTTTTTGTTAAAAGACTCATACTTTACCCTTGTCTAAATGTGCTGCCTTTGGTTGAACAGGGTAACCTGTCGCTTCTGTAGGCTGTGTTAAAAAAAATACAAAGAAAAACCTTGTAGTTGCTACTGCTTGTAAGAATTGGCTTTTGTTCGATAGCTCATACCTTGCCATTTCCCCTGTCGGAAGGAGGCTCCTTTTGTTGAATGACCTGTACTTTCTGTTAACACTATGTGTAACATAGGGGATGTGGTATTAGCATGGTTCATAGACTGTGTTTCTTCCTGAAAAGTTACATAAACAAGAAACATAACCTGCCAAAAAAATTATGCCCTTGCAGCTGTCGTATGAGTTTTCATCTGTTATATGCCTCCCACTTTGCCATTACCATTGTTTGAAAAAGGTGGTATTTGTTGAACAGCCTGTTCATTATAATGCCACTTTGTGTAGGCTGTTTTTTCATGAAAAAAACAAAACAGAAAAAATACTTTGCTATTGCTGCTATTTGTAGTTTTTGTTCAATAGCTGGAACTTATGCGATTTGTTGTACGGTCAGTACTTCATTTTGTCACTGTGTGCAAGTTATTTTTTCCTGAAAAAAAGAACAAAACAAAAGTCAAAAAAACTGAACGTGCAGCTGTTTGAAAGCAGGGTTGATAAAATCATGATTAAATAATATATTGTTTTACTATAACTTTGTGTGCTTTGTTTTTTGAAGTACGGCAACTAGAAACAGCTGAACTTTCATTGTGCTAATGCAATATCACTTAGGGCAAATTAGTTGATAATACCAGTACATACAAAATGAGATATTTATTGGAATGACGTGACAATACTGAAACCATTATCTTATCGAAGTCATGGACACTAAATAGCATTTTACATAGCTTGTACATAATTACAAGCTTTTTTAGTTCAAAGCCAATTGCTGCAATGCAGCTTTCACTAGTTCAGCAGCTTCTACAAAACTATGACTTGTGTTATTATGAATCACAAATCTGTTTTGAAATTACTAGATGTCTACACCAAACAGCCTGCTTATTTGTTGGAATATAGATGCAACTTTTTTACTTCATGCCCTGTTTTTTCTGTTGAGACATTTTGGTCATTTCTTCGCTTTGACATTTTGGTCACAGAGACATTTTAGTCATATGTCCAACAGTAGCACAAAAACTCGACGTAAATAGCATTTGCTAGTTTGCATTTTTTGCTTCTTTACGTTTTTAGACAATGAGACGAAATTTACTTAAACTTTTCAGACATATAAAAAATTGGTCTATGACTGAAAAAAATCAAACTTTATCCTAGTCTACACATTTAAACTTGTGGCATTCTGACAGTGACAGTGTGCAAGGGTCAGTGATTTCAATCTACATGTCATTTTTGCAGTTCGTTGACATAGAATCCGTAACCTCACAGAAGATATGATTTATTAAATCTTTATTGTGTTCACCTTGTGCCATCATAAACACTCTCTGCCTTCTATAACAGGTGAAAAACTATTAAAAAGGTAATGAAATGTGTCACAGAAATCACACAGAGCTTCTAAACTGCACATAATTTTCGCTTGATATTTTTTTTTATTGGTTTATTCAAATCAAGATTTAAATTGTCCTTTCTGAAAGATGTGCTTTTGTTCATTTGCCTGTCATTCATGTTGCCACTGTATGCAGGCTGCTTTTCCTCCTGAAAAAAACAAAAACTTTGCTTTTGTTGCTATCTGTTTCCGCCATCTTTGTTACTTTCAGTTGCCACAGTCTGTAGGTGGTGTTTCTGCTGGAAATATCACATAAAACAAAACACAACAAAACTTGGCCTTTGCTGCTGTGTCAAAGAGTTGTCTTGTGTTAAATGGCTCTTACTTTGTGTTTACCTTTTGTGCAAAGAAGGTGCTTTTTATTGAACAGGCTAAGCTGTGTTGCCACTGTCTGTATGCTGTGTTTCTTCATGAATACAAATGACAAAAAACTTTGTTTTCCCACTGTCTGAAGGAGGTGCAATTTGCTGAATGGCAAGTACTTCATCTTGCCATCGTCTGAAGGATGTGCTATTGCAGAGCAGCCTATACTTAGTATTGGCGCTGTTTATAGACTCTGTTTCTTCCTGAAAATGCAAAAACAAAACCTGCCAGAAATTTTTTGCGCTTGTAAGACTTGAAAAAACTTTGCCGTTGCTGCTGTTTGAAGGAGTTCAACAGCCTATATTTGCTGAATGGCCTGTACCATAAGTTGCCATCATCTGTAGACTGTGTTTTTTCCTGAGAAAAGAAGTAGAAAAAACATTAACACACCAAAAACAACTTTGCTGACTGTCTGAGGCAGTTGTTGAACAGCTGCACTTCATGTTACCATTGCTTCTAGGTTGTATTTCTTCCTGAACAAAAAACAACACACCACAAAAATATTCCTAAATATTGCTGTTTGCAGGCTGTGTTCCTTTGTGAAAACTTTGCCGGTGTTGCTGTTTGTAGGAGTGGTGTTTTGTTAGGTGGCTCATACTTTGCAGCTATGCTTGTCAAAAGGAGGTGCTTTTGACGAACAGGATGAACTTCATGTTACCATGTCTTTAGGCTGTTCAACCTAAAAAAAAAACAAGTAGTAAACTTTGTCCTTGCTCCTTCTGAAGGAGGTGCTGTTTGTTGAACAGTCTAAATATTACGCTGCTACTGTCTGTAGCCTAGTGTCTTTCAACCGGGGTTCTGTGAGTGGCTTCCAGGGGTTCCCCCCGAAATTGCCTGGGACGAAATTCGCAACCACAATTCAATGGGCGTGTAGCAATATCACTGTTTCACAGGTTTATTACAGAACGTAGAACAGATGCTTGGATCATTGCATAAGCAATGCAAACATTTGCTGAAGGTTCCGCTGCAGCAAAAGGTTGAGAAACACTGCTGTAGCCTGCTTTTTTTCCTGAATAAAAACAACAAATTCAATGAAAAAAATCTTGCCATTGTCGTCGTTTATTGGAGTTGTCTTTTATTGAACACCTTCTACTCTCCCATTTACTAAAGGAGATGCTGTGTGTTGAACAGCCTGACATAGTGTTGCCACTATGTGTAGAGAATTAACTCCACAGGTGAAACAAACAAGGAAACAATCACAAAATTTTAATAGAAAATCGATCGTTTCATCTTACTCAAATAGAATCTGTGTGCAGACAGTGTTTCTTCCTAAAAAAACAATAAAGAAAACCCCCAAAGAAACATTGCTATTGCTGCGATTTGCAAGAGTTGGTGTATGTTTGACAATTCATACTTTGCCACCACCCTTTTCTCAAGGTGTTTTCATGTGGAACAGCATGTGCTTTCAGTTGCCACAGTCTGTAGGTAGTTTCTGCCTGATATAACACAAAAAGTGCAAAAAAAACTGGCCATTGCAGCTGTGTGAAAGAGTTGTCTATTCTTTTTTACAAACTGCCATTTTTAGAACTGCCATAGCACTAACTTTCATACCTTCACTCAGGGGCCATTCCAGATCAGCAGCGTCCCTTGGGCTCATCACGCAACCTACACTTTGTGAATGCAACCGTTCGGGACAAACATTTTTAGAACTGCCATAGAAAATATTTCATTTTGAAATATTGTCGTTTGACCAGATTGCTGTCAAGTGTCAAGGCACATGTATTTGTGTCGTGAAGTCACTCTTGTCACTACTTCTACGCACAGAAAACCTAATCGACAAAATTATCACCATTTCATTGCTAACCAAGTATGAGAACAACAGCAGGTTTGAAGAACGTCGTCGAGAAACATTATGGATATCATTCACTGACTCACTGCAGGAGTGATGTAGCCTCAAGTTCAGTTTAGACAAGAGCAAAAGTGTCTCATTTTCACATGGAGTTTCCAAATAGCAGTTGGACAATTCAGCTTAAACAAAATGCTGGTCTCATTCCCTGATATAAATTTTAAACATTCAACAGTATTCCTTCAGATGTGCGCAAATGTACAGCACTACCAGACTATGTGCAATAATTGTGCAATAAACCTCGTTCTCGTGCACTTGCAAAATTACATTTGACGTACAGTATATATACATATATATATATATACATAGCCCGTAACTTTTAACGACCGAAACGTCTCACTGCTTGTCCATTTAAATTGTTGTGCAATTGCATGCATTCTGCAAAACACAACATATAGAACATTTTTTAACACTTCTACAATGCAGACAGACATTTGCAGCATGTTGGTGCCTTTTATCGAATATGTTATAGACATTAGGTAAGCATCTACTCCAACAATGTTGTAAACTCACCAATCTGTTGACGCTCCGCCGGTTCCACCGGACTCGTTGCTCTGTAACACAAGCATTTGATCGAGTTAGTGGAATTCACAAGATGTTTAAAGAGTAATGGGATTATGATTCTGCATTTTCTTCAATCATCTCTTGCAGCTTGCATACTTGAATGCTCTTTGTAAGAATCACTCTCCAAAAAGATTGCATGACAGGGGTGGGAAAAGAGTTTGTGGGGAGATCCACATTGAACTTCATTGTTACTGGGAGCAGTGGTGTACCTACTAGCTAGGGTTTCCCGCGCCAGGCGTCAAGCGAAATTTCTGACTTCACGCCATGCGCGCATGCACAGAGTGATATTCTACATATCAAACACGCTGAGAAAACTGATGTTACAATAATTTTTTTCATATCTTCATTTGGGGTCTGATATGTCAACTCAAAAATCCATCATGACCTCGTTGTTAATCGAACAATGGATTAGTTTAATGCGGCTGAAACGAGATTATGAACAAGGTGTAGATCATAGGTTCCCAAACTTTTTTGAAGCTGGCACCCCTTAACATTTAGGTGACGTTCGTATCCCCTCGTTTCAAAATAAAGCATAGAAATCACAAAAACTCTAGATTCATGCTGTTGCAAAGGTCACTAGAATAGACAGGGCTTTTGTATTCAATTTCTGGCATCTTTACATGGTGGAACATCAGAAATTTTCGAGTTCTGTTGCATCAAACAACTATCTCGCCGTAATTGCGTCATAAAGGTTAAACAGTCACAATGCGCTTAGAATCGCATCACCGACCATCTTCATCACGGTTACTGAAACGGTAATCAGAAATAGCAATGCACGCATTTAGCAATTTAAATTGTTAATTCAGTAACGTTAGGGAAAATAATTATGCTGGATAGTGTTTTTTGAGTAATAACACTTGGAAGCTTCCATTAATCCCAAATGTTTAGATACAAAGTATATCCAAGAACATACAAACTTTCACCATCGAAAATCGCATTTTGGATCCCCGAAAATCTTGCTTGGGACCCCGCACCCGGGGGTCCGAGAAACCCCAGGTGCGAACAGTTGATTTAGATGATATGCACTACGCTTGTTGAAATCAAGTCCCTCTCTTTATGCTCTCAGGAGCAATAGTTAATCAACCTCAGCTATTTCAAATGCAGAAATCTTCAGCTTAAAAGAAGTCTGTAGCAGATGTGAGAAACTGTATCAACTTTATGCCGAATGATCAAACTTGCAAGTTCTATATATTTATATTATTCAGTGGTATTCTTTCAATTTTGGAGGCTTTGACTTCGCACTTGATTAATCTTGCAAAATACAACAAATATCCTTGCACGAAGTTTTCACGATGCAAAGTTTATTTGCTGTACGGTTCATTTCATAAAGTACGTAGTAAACAATAAGTGTCCAATCCAACAATTTCGCAAACTCATGAATTCCTTGAACATTTTCCGGTTCCACCGGACTCGCTGCTCTGTAACAAATATTTGATAGAGTTAGTAACGCAAGTAATGGGATTATGATTCTGTATTTTTATCAACCACTATTTACAGATAATCGCGCTTATTTGAACGTTCTTTGTGAGGATCACCAGTGAAAATAAAATATTTCCCTGACAAACATTTTTAGAACTGCCATTGAAAATATTTCATTTTTGAAATATTTGCGTTTGATCAGATTGCTGTCAAGTGTCAAGGCACATGTATTTGTGTCCTGAAGTCACTACTTCTACGCACAGAAAACCTAATCGATAAAATTATCACCATTTCATTGCTAACCAAGTATGAGAACAATAGCAGGTTTGAGGGACGTCGTCGACAAACATTATGGAAATTATTCACTCATCACTGCAGGTATGATGTAGCCTCAAGTTCAATTCAGACAAGAGCAAATGTGTCTCATTTTCACGTGGAGTTTCCAAATACCAGTTGGACAATTAAGGTTAAACAAAATGTTGGTCTCAATCCCTTATACAAATTTTAAACATGTAAAAAGTATTCCTTCAGATGTGCGCAAATGTACAGCACTACCAGACTATGTGCAATAATTGTGCAATAAATCTCGTTCTCGTGCACTCGCAAAATTACATTTGGTATTGTACAGTAGATATATGTATATATAGCCATATATTTAGCCATATATATATATAGCCCAGCACTTTTAACGACCGAAACGTCTCACTGGTTGCCCGTTTAAATGGTTGTGCAATTGCATGCACACATGAACATTTGCTTAGTGTAAAAGTTTCTTAGAGCCTACAGTGGATACACAGGAAATAGGCTTGTGAGATGAATTTGTGATGCCATGCCTTCACCGCTATTGGTGACAACTGAACCTGAACAAACTACTTTAATTTCATAATTATTGAATGAAGGAGTAAATGCGAGTACTTGATTTTCGATTTTTAACAATGCAGGCCACAGAACTGAAACTTGCCGCTCCTGCACTGGAGCATTCCTCTCTTCGTTTTCTGCAAAAAAAACAACGCAATTTTGTTACAACGCGAACTTTTGTATCGCATTGTTGTATAAAAATATAGGGAAAGACGAGGTTTCTGTGTTTGTAGCAGTGAGAGCAACAATTAAATTCAAATAGTTTTGAAATCTGTTTTGAATTTACTATCAGTTGAAATGCATCATTTGGGGTCTGACATTTCAACTCAAAAATCCATCATGACCTTGTGGCTAAATCGAACGCTGGATCAGCTAATGTCGTTGAAACGAGATTATGAACAAGATTTAGACAAAATGAACTGCACTTTTTGCTGCAGTCAAATCCTGCAACCAACCTCAGCTATTTCAGACGAAGGAATATTTGGCTTCGAAGTAGTCTCGTGCGGATGTGAGAAACTACTTGTTAAACGTTTTGCTGATTATAGCAAAATTCAAATTTATTTTTTTCCCCGTTCGGTAATTTAGACATTTGTTGGCAGAGTATCTATGTTAGTTTTGTTTGTTTTACATGAATATTTATGCAAAACGCAACATATAGAACATTTTGTAACAAGTTTACAATGCAGACAGACATTTGCAGCATGGTTGTGCCTTTCATCGAATGTGTTGTAGACATTAGGTAAGCTTCTACTCCAACAATGTTGTAAACTCACCAATCTGTTGACGCTCCGCCGGTTCCACCGGACTCGCTGCTCTGTAACACAAGCATTTGATCGAGTTAGTGGAATTCACAAGATGTTAAAGAGTAATGGGATTATGATTCTGCATTTTCATCAACCATCTCTTGCAGCTTGCTTATTTGAATGCTCTTTGTAAGAATCACTCTCCAAAAAGATTGCATGACAGGGGTGGGAAAAGAGTTTGTGCGGAGATCCACATTGAACTTCATTGTTACTGGGAGCAGTGGTGTACCTACTAGCTAGGGTTTCCCGCGCCCGGCGTCAAGCGAAATTTCTAACTTCACGCCATGCGCGCATGCACAGAGTGATATTCTACATATCAAATACGCTGAGAAAACTGATGATTAGGGCTCAGGGCTTAGTGTTTAGGTAAGTGTGTCGGGTTAGGGTTTGTGTTAGGGATAGAAAAAGAAAAATAATTGAGATCTAAGAAGAAGTCCAATATTTTTCAGCGTCTCTATAGTCATTCCCGTACTGTAGCTTAATGTGTGTATCTGACATCTAACCAAAAACTTTTAATTTTCACAACACACATCAAAAAGGCAAACGCCAAACTTTATTCCTTTACTCTGAGCAGAAAAATAACTGATAAACAATAATAGGTCAGAAATTTCGCTTGGCACCGGGGACAAAGTCAGTATATACAGTATATATATATCTAGCACAACACTTTCAACGATTAAAACGTTTCACTGGTTGTGCGTTTACATGGTTGTGCTATTGCATGCGCATATAAACATTTGCTCAGTGTAAAATTTTGTTAGAGGTTACACTGGCTACACAGGAAATAGTCTTGTGAGATGAATTTGTGATGACATGCCTTAACCGCTGTTGGTGCCAACTGAACCTGAACAAACTCTACTGTAATTTCATGATTATTGTATAAAGGAGTAAATGCAAAAACTTGTTGTTTTGCAAATTGTGTTATTTAACGAACATGAACAATGCAGGCCACAGAACTGAAACCTACCGCTCCTGCACGGGAGCATGTCTTTCCTCGTCTTCTGCAAAAAAACAATGAAATGTTATAACACGAACTCCTACACTACGCTGTTGTATGAAAATATAGGCAAAGACGAGGTTGGCGCATTTGTAGAAGTTAGAGCAAAAATGAAATTCAAATAGTTTTGTAATCTCTTCTGAATTTACTATCAGCTGCAATGTTTGTTACAATTAGTTTTTTCATATCTTCATTTGGGGTCTGATATGTCAACTCAAAAATCCATCATGACCTCGTTGTTAATCGAACAATGGATTAGTTTAATGCGGCTGAAACGAGATTATGAACAAGGTTTAGATCATAGGTTCCCAAACTTTTTTGAAGCTGGCACCCCTTAACATTTAGGTGACGTTCGCATCCCCTCGTTTCAAAATAAAGCATAGAAATCACAAAAACTCCAGATTCATGCTGTTGCAAAGGTCACTAGAATAGACAGGGATTTTGTATTCAATTTCTGGCATCTTTACATGGTTGAACACCACAAATTTTCGAGTTCTGTTGCATCAAACAACTATCTCACCGTAATTGCGCCATAAAAATTAAACAGTCACAATGCGCTTAGAATCGCATCACCGGCCATTTTCATCACGGTTACTGCAACGGTAATCAGAAATAGCAATGCACGCATTTAGCAATTTAAATTGTTAATTCAGTAACGTTTTTTTGAGTAATAACACTTGCAAGCTTCCATTAATCCCAAATGTTTAGATACAAAGTATATCCAAGAACATACCAACTTTCACCATCGAAAACCGCATTTTGGATCCCCGAAAATCTTGCTTGGGACCCCGCACCCGGCGGTCCGAGAAACCCTAGCTGGGAACCATTGATTTTGATGAAATGTACTACACTTGTTGAAATCAAGTCCTTTTTTATGCACTCAGGAGCAATAGTTAATCAACCTCAGCTATTTTAAATGCAGGAATGTTCGGCTTAGAAGAAGTCTGTAGCAGATGTGAGAAACTGTTTCATCAACTTTATGCCGAATGATCAAACTTGCAAGTTCTATAGAATCAATTTTCGTAACAGTTTTAATGGAGGCTTAGACTTTGCACTTGATTAATCTTGCAAAATACTACAAATATCCTTGCACGAAGTTTTTGCTGTACGGTTCATTTTATAAAGTACGTAGTAAACAATAAGTGTCCAATCCAACAATTTCGCAAACTCACGAATTCCTTGAACATTTTCCGG
>Ga0210059_1008022_pt1 | contig 16735 bp, 9 predicted proteins | sample Ectturendosymbi2_FD_188042 | JGI IMG/M metagenome (GOLD analysis project Ga0210059, IMG submission 188042) | Ecteinascidia turbinata endosymbiont from Florida, USA - Sample 2 (SPAdes) (version 2) | ecosystem: Host-associated > Tunicates > Ascidians > Unclassified | place: Key West, Florida...
CGCCTTCAAAGCTGGTAGTGTCATGTCATAAGGATGACTTGGTAAAATATATTTACATATCCTCGCCTCGCGCTCAGGTATAATGAGCGGGTGCACGGAACAGGCTCACGCACTGCAGTTTGCCACCAATGCAGCATTCACAGCGAAACCAGCGGCGCGTCCCTTGGTACGGAGGGAGTGGGGTGGCGTCGCGGAGCACTCGTATCATTACAAAGAGAGCACGAAGCGATCATGACAATGAACTTCACGCAAGGAAAAGCGTTTTGAGTTTCGTACAAAATATAAGCAAACGTTAAATCACTCTTGACTACAAAAGTTCGTTTTTAAATATTATGCCCAATAATTGCGTTTATACGCATCTTTTGTCTGGGATTTTTCAAAGAGCAGCCGAGGTCAAAGCCGAGTTACAATGAAATGATTGTTGCTACGATATCGGAAGACGGTTGTTTCAAGCACTGGGTTAGATCGATTAACAGGTTGAAGTGGTGGGCTTGTCAGACTTGGATTTCGTTGAGCAGTATAGGAAACGCGCCGGTAGGCGGTAATGTTTAGAGCAGCTATGTCCAAGCGAAATACAATGCTGAGGCAAAAATTATGTCACTCTCTTGTGAGGGCCGCACACTGAAGAACATGCGTTGTTCTCAGCAAACTAAGACTTAGCTAAAGCTGCTGAAAGCGTTCGAATCCTATCAGCAGTGATAAGGGCTTTTTGGCACATCACTCCATAGCTGTTATGTCATAGGCGAGTTTGAAATGACAGTGGAACCACAAAATAGAACTCAGTTTAGTGCAAATGGAACAAAAGGAGTAGAAATCACAAAACTAGAAACCAGTTTTGCACCTTATAGGACACACGGAAATCTACCTGTACGCAGTGATAGGGTGGCACTGAAGAACAATGCATCAAAAACGTCCAATTTAATATTTTCAAAATAAGGACAGGTTGTCATTAATATTGCATATACACAGCGAAACCTTCAACTGGGCCGCATGCTGCCCACGGGTTGGACATAGCTATATTTAAGTATCAATTATTGTACACAGTTCACTGCCATTATTATTTTTCACCCATGGCGATACATCAGAAATGCTGAGTCTCATTTTTAAATTCAGCTTCGTCTTCGTCCAGTGATGGTGAGAAAGCGTTGCGTAGATTAAGATTAAGCAATGTAACTTTACAGATGAAAAACGACCACTTTTTAGAAACAACTGCACATGGACGATCGACTTCTGCTTGTTTGTTGCTTTTTTATGCTAGTTTAAAAGCTTTTATAAATTCACTCTTGTGACGTGAAAAATTATTCAAAAATCTTCCTCCCTGATCCCCATGGGCACGATGCCATTAGATACAGCTGATGCTTTACACAGAAAAGTTATTGGTCTCAGTCCTAAACATCTGTATAGAAAAGAACCTTTTTTCAGCAAGGAGATGTTTCACGGAGTGTAAATTTCGTTCTGCAAAGATCTTCAGCTCTCTGTAAAGTGTATGAAAAGAACCTTTTTTCAGCAAGGAGATGTTTCACGGAGTGTAAATTTCGTTCTGCAAAGATCTTCAGCTCTCTGTAAAGTGTATGAAAAGTGGAAAATTACTTGAAATTCATTTAAACCGTAAAGTCACAAGCGTCTACATGAGAAGGAAAAAGTCATATCCAGTTGCCTGGTTCACACTGCGGAGCAGCAACGGAAAAACAACCAAAGCAAAGAAAAGGCAATTTTTAACCTCCGTCTTTCCAACAGCGCATCACAACTTATTCACAGCATCAAAGAGCGAACCGCTGAATTCCAATTGTTGGACGCGACTCCTAACAGTCAACCAGTTTTCCAATAATTAAAAAAAATGGGTTTAGGTATTTTAATCATCAACGTTGTTTTTCATAAAACCCGACAAACCCGCACCGGGTTTATCGCTATCTTTTCCATGGCATATCAACAGTATGATTCCGTGCCGGAGGCGTAATTCCATATGTAGCAGTGAATGAACCAACAAAAAAAAACAGGACAATTGTTTTGCCGTTTACGTGCAAGAAATGTATCACCATTGACCCTGTAATTGCATCTCTGTGCGGCAATTAGTAGTTTGTAGCAATCCCAGCATCTGCTTGTCAGTTTATTTAGAACGAACAAAGATTTTCTTTTCCTTTTGGGCAAACCCATTTGAAGCATTTGCGATGAAATTGTTATTTCCAGGTTTGCGTGACATATTTGTCCTGTCCTATCCCATCTAATGGCAACTTGGGTCTGTCGCATCCCGTGGTATTCCCACAAATCTGGTAATACGGAATACAATACATCAGGGCTGGGCAAACCTTTTCTGCAGAGGGCCACATTGAAAATTTTATTGCTGTCATCGACCGCATGTATTACACCCATAATCGCTTTAAAAACTTTAACCGAAACTTTTTACATTAGTTGGCACAAAACGAAGGTAACGATAGTCACTTCCGGTTAAATAAAAATGCAGTTTCTAATGAAACGTGTGGAATAAAATCTCGAGAATTTTGACCAATCGATAAATTTACTTTAACAAACTCGAAATATGTACTACTATATCTATGCCCAATTCGCTGCTATGCGGGCCGCACAAAATGACCTCGCAGGCCGCTTGCGCCCCACGGGCCGTAGTTTGCCCACCCCTGCATTACAACCATGTGAAGTTGCAGAACCGTAACTAAGACGCCTAAAGCACCCAATTAGGGGACACATTTGTGATGGAAGCCAATGAAAGCGGGGCATCTCTTATTTGTTTGTTACCTTGAAAAGGACCAAAACACCCTTATTTCCTGGGGCCTTGCGTCACCACGCCACCTCAGTGAACCTCTAGGTCTGATACTTAAAGTGATGTGAGCTTATGTTGATAATGGTATTCAAATTTGGAATATGTCTTCTACATGACGTTAGAATTACTTAGAATGGGACATGGGGCCAATGTTAAGTCCACTGCCCCATCTCATAGGAGACCCATTACCGTATGGACAAATATGGTTATTTTCACAAAGAAAAAGATAGACGCAACCAAACATTCCGTTGTATAAGTTAGAGAGACCCTCTGACTTTGAAGCAGCGATGGTTGGTTGAAAAAAACAACATATTTTCATATTTACGGATCATGACAATTGAAGGCACTAGGTTTTCTGTATGCTTTCGAGGAATCAGCTGACTGTGCTCTGCTTTCATTTTTTGGCAATGATTCCAACTTGCACATATCTCTATTCAAGTAAGTACTCTCCACAGTAGGGGTAAGCAAGCAGTAGTGGTCTTACCAATTTGGGGGCCCCTGTGCAAAATATTTTGGGCCCCTGTCACGGAAGTTTACTTTAGTGTTTCGGTGATGTCACCATTTTCACTTTACTCAACCTTGGTACGACCTTTTTGCGAGATTGGCAAAATACGAGGCATAAAATTATATTGCAATACTTTGGAGGCCATGGCCCAAATGCCCCTGGCTTCGCCCATGATGTGCTACTTGAAGCTTGCTCTTTAGTTCAAATCTGGAAACATTTGCTACCTGAAAGACAACGTAAATGTAGGCTATTTGTTCCAAATCACTGCAGAGAGTCTTGTCAACCATACCGTGGAGCAAATTGCTTCCAGACAGTCAGGCTGGATGGTTTCTTTACCATCACGTCCCAAGTCCATGTTGCGATGTGCGCGTTTTAAAAATATTTCAGATTGTGTGTACAGTCTCTGAAGATCATGTATGTGGCTTTTACTTCCCATATATGCACCACATTCCACTACATAAATAACACAATGGCATACAACATACGGCAAAATATAACAATAGCACTTTAGGGCTGCTTGTACTTCAGCACAGGGAAACTTGGCGTTTTTATTGTGAGTATTTGACCTGACCTTTGGTTTGCTCGCATATATTGTGTTTGGCTTTTTGTTTTTTTCGGAATTTGTCCTATCCTGGATTTTGCCCCACATTCCTCCATTTAAACAATCTCAGTGCTAAATGTTTTCATATTAACTTCGTCACTTGCCTTCCTGCCAGTTGAAAATATCCAATTTGACATTCTAAACAAGTGGTCTTCAACCTTTTTTGTAAAATCGCCCCCCTACAGGCACTTTGCTTGAAAATCGCCCCCTTCCTATAATTATTCTGAAAATAGTATTTTGTTTTGAAAATAATTCAGAGCTAATGAAATATAAACGGGCAATCTAGTTAGCACAAAACAAAACGAATGCAAATGCATTTGTAGAATAAATAAATGTCATTAATTTCCAAAATACAGTTCATTCCAACTAATGCGAACCTTGCAATGGTGTTTATCTGCAAGCTTCTTCAAAGCAGGTTGCAAGTTGGTCAGTTTGAATGGAGTTTCCCCGATGTTGCTCATGTCAAGGCGATTGCGGTATTTATTACGCGTGTGCAGTACTTGGCAGAAACCTTGCTCAGGAAAAGACGTCGTGGGAAAACCCAGTAATATTAGCTTCACTTTTCCCGAAAGTTGATACGTTCCCGGATGGTGGCGTCGTGGGAAAACCCAGCAATATTAGCTTCATTTTTCCAGAAAGTTGAGACGTTCTTGTATGGTGGAATCGCATTCGCTTATGCTAGTTAGCTGGCAAAAAGCTATTTCATCCATAACGTTCTACGCAGTGTAACTTTCGGCGTGATCTCCACAACAGAATGCCTTCATGGCAAGCCTCAAACAACCGGTGGCGAAAAGGATATTTTGGAGCCTTTAGTTTAGCCAAGATTGGGTGCTTGGGCTTACTTACCGGTCTAAGTTACTCCTTTCCTAGTCTACTGTTCTGTTACACTCTGTCATAAGCAGGGATGTAGCGCTAACAAAAAAGGTGTGGGAGCGCACCCAAAAAACTAGCCATTTTGAAATAGCTTCGAACTAATCTTAAACCAAAACATGGGAAAGATGTAGAAATGCCGTTCCCACGCGTTCCCGCCCCACTACACCCCTGGTCATAAGTCAGATGAACGCAATACAACTATATCCACAGACGCCAAAACATTCAAAGTGACTGAAAAACACGATAAGCACATTTTACAACTTAGGGCTAGCTGTGCCTAGCTTTACTAGCCGTTAATTTCTACGTAAATTGTCTTGCAACAGTCTTATTTCCACTATTTTTACAACAGAACACCTTTCAGTAGGTCTACGCTTTTTCACTCAAGGTACTAACTAAAGCTTATAAAACAAATGGTAATGGACTGCCATATTTTTTGCCTGCGAAACCATGGCTTGGCAATGCTTTACCGAAGGCCGTGAAGACTTGTTTCAAGGCAATTTCTTTAAAAATGGAGTTTGACCGATTGGGTATTTTCCGATAGCTGTATCAGTGTTCATTGCTTTCGACCACTATCTGTATAATAAAACTAATTAATGCATACTATATTTATTGAAGCTACAACAACTGATATTGATATGCTTTTGCAGGTTTAGTTGCAAATCTGAAATAATAATTGGCTTGTTGCGACATCCGATGTAGTAATACTGTTTTGCCCATTACTAGAAGATTGCATATTAAGCAGCCTAGGCGTGGGAAGGCAAGAAATGTGGTCTAACAGTACAGTACTTTCTTAGTTTGGTAAATGCTCTGTCCATTATGCATATAGTGCTTTACCTTCGTGATGTTCTCAGGATTGACTCTACTGTAGCTTTTAATGTACTTACCAAATATATCATGCTAAGGTTAAAAAACCAAATTCTTTAAAATTCGAAGTATACGGAATGAATTTGCGTTTGAGTTAACGTCAACACCAAAGGCTGAATTATTTTGCGGTTTCAAACGCAGGAAGTTGATAAGCCGAAATAAAGTTAAAATTTGTAAATTTTAAAGTCAAAATTTCAAGTTCTTAGGTCAAAAGATCGGTTGTCCTATAATCTTCGTGAGAACCGCAATGCTTGACTCCTAACCAGCCACAATCTCAGTGGTCTTGGATAGTTGGTGTAGTGAAGCGTTTCACAGAACCATGTTACAGTAGTTTGATTGATGCGTGACCAGTCCGATATGTGTTTTATAGGCTTTGTTACGAACCGTGGAGTCGAACCTGCATCAAAGGCTTTGATTCCAAAGTAACAAATATTGATTTTTTGGAATCAATTCAACATTTGAGTATCTTTCAACCTGCAGAAATCGCCCCCTTGGGGGCGATTTCGCCCACGTTGAAGACCACTGTTCTAAACCTAGAGAATGGGGATAGTCAGTGACGCATAATGACCATTATTATGCCACCAATCGATCGAACTTGTAATTTGCAGTTCATTTCCGGAACGTGCTAACTGAAGGTGAAGCTCACACTGATTCCGCTGAGGCTGAGCCAGGGTTGCCAGATTTCAAAAAATTTGGCCGTTTTTGAAATGCGCTGGCCATGAAAAAACACACTCGGGCATTTTGTAAAATTCGGCCATTTTTTCACTTTGTCATTGCAAAATGAAATTTGCATGAAATATTTTATCTTTTTTATTTTATTCATGTTAATGTAACTGTACAGTAACACCATTGGTACAGTACTTCAACCTTGTATTGTTTTGAATTGTGGTAATTATGTAGCCTTTGCAATTGCAATCAGTTGATTTTGTACAAGTGTTTCAGCCGGACCTGTCATACGACTCAGTGTTTGCACCCAAGTGTTCCTACCTCTTCGTTCATATGACATATGAATATGGGGACTTGATGGTCTTCACCATGACCATGTGATTATGATTATCCATAAATTTCGTCTCTTGTTCGTATATATTTAGAGCACAAGATCAAAAGAATTCTAGCATTGTTGTTGGATTGAAAAGTTAATCTGAAGATAGCATAAAATGGGTCAGATTTCAAACGTTTATTTGCAATAGTGTTTAACATTTTCAAGTCCCACCCAGGCCTCTATTTTTTGGATGTTTTACTAAGATAAAGAAAGAGAAGTTATGATATATGCAGTTTTAAGTTTATGGCAGAAATTGATGTTTTAAGGTTAAAGCTTGCTTATTTGGCCAAACCGTACTTTTTTGGCAAAAGTATACTGCCTTTCTAACATGTTGAGTCCCTTATCATTATATAAATTACCATAGTTGAAACATTTTGTATTTTTGGCCATAACTTTTTCAAAAAACAGCCATTTTGGCCATTTTTCATTAAAATTTTGGCCATAAGCTACGGCAATTATCTGGCCACCCTGGGCTGAGCAGTATGGTAAAATGATTGATGGCCACGGTGCGACCGTTTGGATTCCAGTACATTCAAATTAAACCATCTAAACCAGATATTGACGATGGATTTGTGGAATTGTTTTAGGAAAAATATTTGTTTATGAAAATAAATAAAAACAACTTTTGGTTTGGACGTTTATGAGAGTTCGCCTGCCCATAGCGTTGGTGAAGTAGCCTATCTACCAATCCTGATTCAGTATATCCACCTTCATTCGTTCGTCTTGCACAAAAAACAAGGAACCAACCAATACGTTTGCACATTACTGCAGTGTGCATAGGCGTACGAGGCGGGGGTCGCGGGCGGCGGCCGCCCCCCCGGGCTTACAATATTTCAGGGCAAACTCCGTTTTCAGGGCAAGCGCTGGTTGCTCAAAAATCCTGAATGATAAAAAAATGTTTAAATACAGTGAAAGATTCCAGGGCAACTCTGTTTTTCAGAGCAAGCGCAAGTTGCTCAAAAATCCTGAATAATACAAAATACATATTCAGTACAGTGAATTCAGGGCACCCTCACCCAGTGAATTCAGGGCACCAAAATTTCAAGATAATCTTGAGCAACGTCGTGATTGGTTATAGTGACTTTGATCTGGACCAAGCCCTAGTTTTCTGTAAAAATCGAACAATCGGACATCGTAGTTCACGAGCTTGATATAAGAATTCGGTAACTCTTCCTTTGTTCATTTTCGAGTCTTTGTTCGTTTTCGCTGGGTAGATGTGCAGTGTGTAAAGATGATAGATTTTTTTGATTGACAGGAGTTTTAGAAGCGGGCAGCACGGATGTGCAGATTACTTGTCTCCTTTGAGTGCGCCACTTTAAGTGCCTTGCTCAAGCGCACAGCAGCGATAACACAGGCAGGTTTAGGGAGTCAGACCATGCGATCCGGAACCGTCGCTTTAAAAACATTACGTTGCGTCATCGAAGTCGCGTACATATTTGCATCACTAAAAGCAATTACCGTAAAATTTCCTGTTTGGGAGAACACAACACGCAAGGAACTTCAACCCCTTGAGTAAACAAGCAAGGTAACTATAGAATTTGCACACAGCAGAACATGCGAGTAAACACATATGCATTGGTGTTTACAATATAATTCTCTCAAGCTAAACCACTTTCTCACATAACTGCTTGAACAATGGAGTTACTCTAGCTAGGGTCAAATTAAGCATTGTAAGAACTTATTTTTTAGATTTTCATCGTCCAAAAGTACAGGTAAACATGCCTTTCATCTCTAATAAATACTTTAACAAAGAACAAATCAACCATAATATTTACGATGAGGCTGGAATGAATGAAAATATGCAGTATTGACTCACACATTTTAATCAGGTTTCAATGTTGGTTTGACCTTTATAAGCTACAATCACTACACTTTTGGCAGTAAAATCTTAAGTTAATATCACAACACTACAAATCTTTGGTAGGCCATGTGCTTAAAAATTACGTTTATTGCAATGGCTCTCTGTGCATATTTTGCTTAAGGATATGTACACTGGTTAATGAGTGGATTTGTACGCAAGAATGGTAGGCTACAAGTTAAACCTTGCAACTAATAGCAAAATGATTCATAAAAGTAAGGGTTCTATATTATTAATTTTAAACCTCTGGAATTTTGATTGAGGAAACCATATCCCTTTGAAGAGTATTGGGCACCTTATCCATGTCACCTTTTGTCTGGGGCCCCTTGTCCTTTAAATGTAGGCCTGCAGTAGACAAGCTATTTATGTCCTCGTTATCCTTTGATTAGGGGACCCTAGCATCTTGGTTGAAGACCTTTTACATTTTGACTGTGGCCCCTTGTCTTTTGATCATGCAGAAAGCTATTCATGTTTCATCATTTCAGTTTGTCTTCATACCTTCAGGCTGAAAATCCAAATGAGTTAAAACGTATTATTAATAACAACATAGAGCAAAGAAAATTAAGTTTCATTGTGCAATCATTATATTAAAAAAACAAGTACAAAGAAAATTGCATACATTTTTGAAAGCGCGTAAACTAAAAATGGGTACCCCTCAAAACGCGTAAATTAAATTTGAGGGCCCCCATTTTGCACACCCTTGCACACCCTTGCACACCCTTGCACACCCTGCACCCTCATTAAGACCACTGCTGTAAGCAAGGAACCGATCTGAAAATTGTAAATAGGAAATCGATTTCACGCAAAATCAAGCATCCTCAGTCCTGAAATGTGCAAGTAAAGATTACGGGTGAAAGTTGAAGGACTAAAGTAAGAGCAGAGAAAACAAACAAACTCAAGACTAAAATGAATCAATCATAACACAAGCTCAGAATCAGAACATCTAAATTAACTGACTGACGTCAGAAACACATGCTGCGACAAATAAATCTCGAAGTTATATAATAGAAAAAAACGCTTACTCAAATAAATGATTTCTCTAGAACTCCAAAACTAACTGATTGACGCCAATGGTTAAAAACTCCTCAGGCCAATTGAAAGAACTCCCTGTAACGGCTAAGAACGTAGGAAGAACGCTTGAGCGATTTTGCATTCTGTACGATTGCAACATATTTCTGGAGTATGCACGGTTTATGTTTAGATAAGAAAGAATCCCTCCAATATGGCACAGTGGTTTAAAAGTTTGGCCGCACGCTTGTTGCTTACTTTGTCACGTAAGAAAAAAATTGTCGTAAATGGCAATCGTTGCCCACATGCTTCGTTATGTGCATCAAATCCAACACGTATAAAAATAACAGAAAATTCATACTGTTTGAACAATACCTTCTATGTTGCGACAGCAAACGACCTGTTAATTTGTGCTCTGTTTACTACGAGCTGCAATCTGTACAGAGAAACATGTTATTGAAACCTCGTGTTTTTGAAGGCGGCAAATTCGTGGAGCTAAGCATTGAGTCCTTCCCACCTTAGAAGTCCTGCAGTAGTTAGCCCTGTACCACTTCACAATTTTTCTAGACATACCAGGTGGAAAAAATGCGTTCAAATGACAGAATTTTTAAAACTCACCAACGTGGCAAGAAACGTTTTAAATCCAGGGCGTTGTTGGCCATTCGTGGCTTTAACGCAAATTTTTTAGCATTGCCTATGTGGGAAAACACTTTATAGTTCTTTCGCAGCTCTGTCCGCAATTTTTAAGCTTACGTGATAGACAGTATAGTATACGACAGTTCATGATATGGTGTTCTAAAGTATAAAAAACCCTTAAATTGCAGAGAAGTTGCTCTTTACAGAAAAATTTCCATTTTTAAAAAGTTGTTCTTTCATCTCTGTCCGATTATGTAAGAAAAACTGTGTGAAGTACATGACATGTTTACCAAACGGAAGGTATGATCGCGCTAAGTGTGCTTGCGCGATTTTCGAACCTTTGCCAACTGCGCTTATATAGTTTTTGGTCAAAACACTGTGTTCGAAGCGTATAACTATTGTTGGGAAGCGCAGTCGACTTAACGGAGATTGCAACCACACTCAAGCTGCAAAAACGGAGGTCGTTACTACATTAAGCTGCAAATTCATAACGAAACTTTTACAGAAAGTTACCGCTTGAGGTGCATCGTCAGTAAATCCACATCTGCAGCCAAAGCTTCAGTTGAACTGATGGTTTCGTGACTGACTCTCAACTTTATGCAAGTTTTAAAACTGAAAAGTTAATGCTCTAAATCAAGAAAAATACGTTTTTTAGCAAGATTTTAGTGGAAAACGTTTTCTGCAATTATTTTTGAAACGCACGAGGTTATTAAAAAATTTTGTGCGCATGAGCAATTTTTGCAGAAGGCACCTGGGGTTGAAATTCGCGTCACCATGAGAAGTACGTCAAACAAATAACTTGCTTTGTGCGAAAAGCACGGTGGAATGGCAAGGTTGTTAAAGTAGTCTTTTCTTTCTTTTGGCCGAATTAAAGTTTTGTTGCCTGAATAGCCAGTACGACTAAGGAAGCATTGCCGCTTGAATCTTTTTCTTTTAACGCGGTTAGATTTAGAATAGCATTGAGCTGTTCAATGAATGTTAAATCTTGTGCATACAATTGTCCTCTTCCAACCAGGTCTGCTATTTTTCTTAAAAGAAATGAGGAACAAAGAGGCGTAAAAATTTTAAGTTTCCCTCAAACTCAGATTACCATGTCGATAACGGCTGATGGCACAAAAAACACAAACCAACAACATCTCTGAATAAACAGAAATAAGCTTAAAGGCTTTAAACAACATCAGTGGGTAAGTGTTAAACTTCAAGGAGTTACAAACGCACAATCATACTCTGTTATCAGAAATGCGCAACATTACTTGTTGCTCCTTTACGAATCTCCAGCAAGAACCACGAATTTCTACTTTTTCTAAGTTATTTTTTTCTTAAATTGAAAACTTCAGAACATATACTTGCACAAAGGATACTTGCACAAAGTGTAAGTGGTATTTTTTACACTTATAGTGCCTAACAGCTTAAAAAACAGCGAACTTTGCTTTGAGCAACGTCTACAAGTTAAATTGAATCTCAGCGTGTTGTTGAAAGATTGGAAGATACGTTGGTTGTAAACTGTTTATTGCACGAGCTGCATCCTCGACGCGGTTGGTTTCGCAAAAGTACTTCCGACAGCGGACAATAGGTTGTTTTAATAGAAAATATTTATGACAGACATATGCCTTTCAAGATGTAAAAAAAATAACTTTGCTTCAAATGGGCATTTTTATGGCAAGCTCGGATTTTTCTTGTTTTGACTTCTCTGTCAGTTTCATTGACATACTTGTAAAACTCCATTTATTTAACGCCCTCCAGTAGATATATAAATGGTTGTCTTTCATGGAAACCGGGTTTTGTTTCGGAACGAGTATAGACGTTACTTGGAAACGTTACATGAATGAACATATAAAAAGAAAGCTGGACGTTGTGCACTCGAGTTGCCATCTGCAACCGATCTGTCTTCCTTGGAACAAATATATTTGCCACTAGCGGTCATACTGTATTTTACAGACACAGATATTATTTTCCTAATCGATTGCTTTCCAATTTTCCTATCGATGTAATATTTATTTACCTGCAAAATTTCAAGATAAGACTTATTTTGTGTTTACGCATCTAATTTGCCTTTTACTTTCTACGCTATGAACAGCTCAAAATGTTTTGTTTAATTGAAACAATGTGTGCTATGAGTTGATTGTAGTAGGTATAGTTTTTGCACAAAGAATGCTTGAAAAGCAATGGATATTATGGATTATACCTGATCACGAAAATCGGGCTTCACAAGTTTGTTAAATCATAAATTTAAAATTTACTCAAGTAACATTTGTGCACAATGTTCACAGCAAATCATGGTGACAGTGGAACCCTCCCAAAACATTACAACATGCTGGCAATCAAGCAAATGTGAGAGTGGAAGAAAGGCAAATGTCGTTTTGTAACTTTTATGTATGAGAAGGCGAAGCTTGGCCAGTTCATGTGGGAATTGATATAAGACTATTTTAAAATCAGCCACTTTGGTTGCGTAAAGCAAGGTTACGGCACGTGTGATCAAGGAAAATTGCTGATGGAATGTTTTTTTAAAATCTCATCTTCTTTCTGTAATGTGTTTTTTGCACGTTTATGCACTTGAATATTGTTCTGCTGAATCCTAAGACATGCCATTTTTACTTTTGCAGGCACCGAAAAGTAGGTTGTGTTGATTTAACATGAATCAGACGACAATTTCACAACTCACGAGATCGGTATTCAGGTACGACAAGGTATTTCTTTTACAAAAAAACTGAGTGTTAGTGACGGAGATACAAAAAACTGCAGATGCAAAAGGAAAACACGTTGAAAGTCTCAAAAACATTTGGAAGTCTGAAAAAAGGGTTTTCGTTGTCAGTGAAAAACTCAGAGAATGAAAAATGTCCCCACTTTTTCAGACTGTGGCTCAACGTTTCGCAATTCATTTATTGAAAGTTTATTATGGAATAAAACGGTTGTTTTTTAAACATTATTTACGCCTGTAATTTGTGCGGTGCTGTTTATTGCACTATTTTGTGAGAAATACAAGTTTTCGTCTTCTTCGAGCAAAACAAGCAACACACGGAGAGAATGTTTAAATATTTTCCATGATCACGAAGTGTTTGTTTGAGTTTACCAGTAAATCTTTGAAAGAGAACATCGCTTGATGTTCCGAGTAAGACTGCAGCTTGCTACCTGCAGTAGAGTTCACTAGGTTTATTGTAAGATTCTTTGGAGGTCACAGCGTTATTTATGCCTGGCTTGCTTCTCCTTCTTGGATAGATGTCGAATTTTCTACACAACAAAGCGATGCATTGCAGTTAAAATTAACGTGAAGCAGAAGCGCTAATAGGAATACTTTTCTTTTATTGGGTCAGCGACACCACGCCAGGCGACGCGGACACAAAACAAGATATTCTGTCAGCAAAACAAGCGCTTTACTTTGCTTTTCTGGTGGTTGTGAGTCTGGTTGGAACGTGTGGAAATGCTATGACTCTACTGGCAGTAAAAGGAGAGAACAGACTGAAGAAAAAGGTAAGTTCAGCCATGTTTTCAAACAAGAGGGCTGCGAGAATGCTGTACCTCTCACTTCTTCCCCAACCCTGCACTTTTATGATCGTTATTGAGTTTGTTTTTACTTGTTCTGTTTAGCTAGAACTATATTTCTTGCCTTTTTTTGATACAAGAATGCAAATCCCACGCTTTACAGAATCACATGCTACCTAATCCTTTCTTCACAAAATCAACCGATTTTCATTATGTTTATTGCTGTAAGGCCGTTTACAAAGTAATGTTGACCATTCGATATTCCTGAATCCTGAACGGAGCAGGTGATAGTCTCATGGGGGAGAGGGAAAAATGATTGAAACTTGTTGTTTTACCTAACAACTAAAAACGTTTTTACCGCTTTCAAAACATTTTTGAAATTTTAAGGGTGGGAAATTGCCCGGTTGCTCCCCTTGGTTGCGAGCCTGATGCTGAGAATCATGGGAAAATCCTGGTGGCAAAGAAAAGGAAATCGGTATATATTTTTAACCTAAAATATTGCATATAACAAAAGCAAGAGCAAGAGATGAGCCTCCCTCAATACCTGGCTATGAAGCGGTGGTGAGATCTGGGGAGGATACGAAAAGTACTGTGGGCATTGTGAAGCAATGTCAAGTTTGCCGATTGTAGTCCAGCAGGCAATTGAGAATTTTATTTTTCGACAAGTCAACTACAGATGTTTTTTCAAAGGATTGTTCACGGCCCAAAAAGTACAGTAGTTTTTGCAGCTTTTTGTGTTGTCATCGAAAACGTAAATTCAACAGATAAAGGCCTGAATTTTCTTTTGAAACTTTTTCTGGATTATAAAATTTTATGCCTTGATCGCGTTTAAACATCAAACGTTTCAACACTTGATTGTAATTGCTTAACTGCAAAAAATTATTTGTAAGCAGCTAGAGAGTAGTTGTACTTTTAACTCCTAAAATGTCTCACTTTGCGATATCAACAATAAAATTTGTTCAACGATGGTGTTACTAGAAAACAAGGTAAATTGGGAAAATGCTTTCAGGTGAGAAGTTTCGTCGGTAGTGACCTTGTAGTTTATTTACAAAATTACTTTGAAAAATGATTGCATAACTTAAGGTTTTTCTAAGAACAATATAATTTTATTTGTAAATAGTAAAGCTTATAAATATAGAAACGCTTGTCAAATAAGCTGTAACCATGTGAGATTTTTTTGTTCCTCAGGCTTCTACTTACCTCATTTCAAACCTGGCCTTGGCTGATTTGGTCGTTTGCGTTTTGGCGATTCCTGTTATTTTGACGAAGACTGCGTCGGGCGAGCCGTCTGCAAATAATATACAATGCTATGTCACTGCTATTGCATCTAGCGTAGCGTGCCACACAGCTTCTCTAGCAATGGCTTGTATAGCTTTGAACGGGTAAGGACGGAATGCGGAACTAGTGCAGTTGAATTATTGCAAACGAACTTGACATTGCCTGTTCTTGCACACGTGAGGGCGCACTTGCGCGTTGGATTGAAGCACATGGGGTCAAGGGACCTTAATGCGTCAATTCGTTCTTACCGGTTGCTCTCCTAAAACTAATGCAACTAAAACAAATTTTTTCATTATTTTTGGTGTTTTTTCCATCAGAAAGCAAATAAAGTCTATGGTAATGACTGCTTTGACTGCTTTCAAGAATATTTGACTGCAAATGTTGAAAAAGATATGGAAGTAACAATAAAAGCAGCTGCAAATTAAAAAATGCATCGGGCAGAAGTTAACTTACCAAGTTTGTTGTCAACTGCTTCAAAACACTTGGGTCTTTATTGGACTCCATGCCGGTTCGTATTTTCATTTGTTAAATAGACCACTGTATTGTTATAATCCAAACTTGACACATTAGTCCTGAAAACGAAAGCACTGGTGGCAGTGATTTTGGTGAAGTTCTTTGAAAGACAGATGTTTCGAAGAGTTGATCATTGTCCTGTTTTTATTTATCTTCATTTTTACTTACGTATTTGTTTATTAATTATTGTTAACTTGTTTGTTTACTTTTGTATTCTTTACTTTTTTAATGTTTGTTTCTTTATTAGAACACGTTTAACAGCAACAATCACATTAATTAAAAAAAGTTACTTCTGCCGCAAAAGCTATGCTACAAACAGAAACTCTAAGCATACAACCACGTACAATCTTTGGACAGACATTGACGGAATTGGAGGTTTTATCGCAAATCTAAGATTTCATCAAAACGTTATTTGCATAAATCGGTGGCAATTTTCACCAAAAAAGCTATTTCAGCCATAAACGCGTTTGTGTCACTTAAGTGCATTAGAATGCGCATGAAGTGCCAGCACTTTCTGTCTGATCATTTTATAGCGCCTACAACAATGCTGAATTTAAGCAAAACATCCTAGGATGAAACAAGTCATAATGGTATGCAGGCGCGCAACCAGGGGGGTGCATTTGGGGCATTTGCCTCCCCGAAATTTTCAAAACATTGCATGGCAATTTTGACATTTGTAGCAACTTTTAATAACTAAAGATGAAATTTTATATTCTAATCATTTTTAAGAAGTCTCATTGGAATTTTTCTTTGTTATACTGGTAACTTCTCTCCTTACAAGATTTTTCTTGAAACAGGTTATCTGATCGAAAATTTCGTAAATGATTGGTATTCAACCACAAATATGCTGGAAGTGTCAAAACTTGGGAGATAGTTTGAAGTGTTCGTATTTTTAAGGCATATTTATCTATTTGTTCGTGTTCTATTTTTTTCTTAGACGGGCCTCTATTTGCCTTCATGAAACTTTATAACATAAGGGTATTGTTCAACCGTGCAAATTGCTGAAACTTTCAAATTGATAAGAGAAATATTGACATAACAGTGAGAGCCACGTTAAACCGCTTATTCTACTAAGACCTTTTGATTATTTTTGTTGGGGGCAGTGGGGATCACCATTATTGAAAACGTAGTATATTTCTTAAAAAAACGTTGCTTAGCTGCATTTTCGGTTGGAAACCTGATCGTTTTTAACTAAATTTAGCGCGAGGACTGTTTCACATTTTAGTGTCTTTCTGGGTCGATCCCAGTACCACGGCTTGGGCAAAAGGTTTAGTAAAGTGTCAATGAGTGCTAGTCAAGTG
>Ga0210059_1008024_pt1 | contig 16731 bp, 11 predicted proteins | sample Ectturendosymbi2_FD_188042 | JGI IMG/M metagenome (GOLD analysis project Ga0210059, IMG submission 188042) | Ecteinascidia turbinata endosymbiont from Florida, USA - Sample 2 (SPAdes) (version 2) | ecosystem: Host-associated > Tunicates > Ascidians > Unclassified | place: Key West, Florida...
CGTTGTGTCAAACAGCACTGGCTCCTGGGAGACAACACCGATGTGTTCTCTCAACCACTTCACGTTCAAGGTCCTGATGTCGACACCATCCAATTCAACCACACCACCCTGCAAAAAAACATTATCTGGTTCGATATTTTTGTCTGCCGTTCGGTGCGGCGCAGAAGACATCAATGTGATTTTTGCAGCAGTACATCGAACCAGACTGTGATCCACTGAGAGAGTCTTCAGCATACTTCTAACCGATTCAGATTTGTAACTTATTCGGCCAATAACTTTAAACGCTGAGAAGAAAATTACCAAATGTCGAGGGGGAAGGGTGCTGGTGCTCGAGAAGACAACCTGGTCAACACATTATTAATGCTTTGACCCCAACTTGCATGGAACTGTTTAGTGTTTGCGCCAATGATCAACCGAACTTTTAATGTGATGTAACTAATCTTAAACTTTCATTCTATGTCATCGTACTCCCTCACCAAGTGGTCAGGTCAACAACTGATATAGCTGGCAAAGTTTTATGAACACTTCTGCTCAGTAGCATGTAGATGGAGAGTATACCGCAAGTAAAGTGGATTATCCTACATTGATGTTGCTAAAATCCACGCTTTGAAAGCAAGTTGATTAAATATTTACATGTTTTTCTTTAACAACATACAGTGTGGGTATCCTTACTTGTGCAACGCTTTCTGTGGCTCATTTGTTTCATGGCTGAAAATCACCTGATCTGAGCGTCGATATACTGAAGACTTAAGAATATTTAGAGCTTGACTGATCGGTCAAAGTTAAGTAAAACTTAGCTTTTCCGACTCAATTTTGACGTAAAGGCTATGGGTTTCAAACAAGGTTTTGCGGACATGGGAATAAATCATAGACCACGTGTAATTTTTGCTGTGTTTCTACAAAGTGGTTTCATAGTTTTTACGGCTGACCCAGTAACAGTCGTAGGATCGAAGGTAATTTAAGCAAACTCGCTTTGTCATCCTCGCAAACTTATTGCCCCAATTAATGATTGACCAAACTAACTAAGCCTAAAATAAACGTCAGACGTGTCTAGCTCAACCCTGTTGTTAAAACAAGCGTTGTAGACACTTAACTACCCTATGTCGAAGCACAATGACATAACATTTCTTTGTTCCACATAAAGAATATTTATGTTGAAATATTTCAGTAATTTTTATTAAAAAAGCACTTTTTCGATGTTTCCCCGCGACTTTGCAAATGCGTATTATCAGGAAGGCCAGTTACTTTTCATTTTTTCTGGAAATTTGTTCGTCAAACTGAATCCAGCACCCAGCTGCCTGTTCGGTCGTAAAAGCACAGTAGACACGGTTAACTTTTGGTCAGTCTGTCCAGAATCGTGCTGTCGGTATACAATACTTGTTCGAACATTTATTTCATAAGTTGCAATAGGGTTGCTTTAAGATTATCAAGAAAAGAATACAACATCGGTAGTGACATCACCGAAATCTAGAAATATAACAAAAAAATTTGTTTCTTGCTTCACTTTTGTGCATCTGAAAGAAATAACAAGCACCTAAATTATCGTGTAAAAAGCAGCAGTAAGCTGTAATTGGCTTAAACTTGTTGAGAGGAAAAATTATTTTGACATTTCCTGTAGCGCAAGAATTTTATCCGTGTGATGGCGTGTGCCGCAATCGCTTCACCTTTGTATAATAACTGCCATGACAGCACTTACTCGTGAACGTTCATGTGGTTTGATTCGCAAGCACTGCATTTACCTGTGGGTCATAAAACCTTTGTATGAGCTGAACACATGTACTTTTGCCACAGCCACTCTGTCCACACAAAGCTGTTGTTTTCCCGCTTTCCGCTGCGAAGCTCACTCCGTGCAAAATCTAAAAATTCAACATTATTAGTTTGAAAAACAAGAAAATTTAAGCAGCTTGGCAGAAATGGTTCTTTTCATCTGCGCCAAAATAGAACAATTTAAATAAAGTTGTTGAACTGTTTCTCTGTCAAATTTTGAAAACTCTTGACAAGCAACTCACTCTAATTTTAGTCAAAGAACTCTCAGGATGGTGAGGCTTGTGGCGAGTCATGCTTGTAGAAAGTATCGGTGAAGCAACTAGAGCTTTCAAGAAGGCATAAGTGTGGATATGATTTTCAGAAATCAAAAGCAATTACTTTGTTTTTTTGCAGAAATCTGTTACAATTCCTAAATTTAAAACCTGTTTCTCCAATCATGTATTCACGTATACTTTGAATTTAGCAGAAAATCATAAACTAGAAAAATTCAGTTCAGACACATTTCTGATGTTTTCATTCACAAAACGTAATGTTTATCGACAATTTTACAGAAAATAGTGCCATTTTCTCACTTTGGTCATGATTGTAATGTTTAAAATATTTTGTTTTGCCATTGAAAACGAAAAGAACCATGGAATATTCGCTTTTACTTCAACATCTACCGAAAAGAACCTATTCTCGAAGGAGAGTCATCAACTTTGATGTTTACAATATATGACATCAGCTAAATGCTCATCTCTTATTCGTCGTTTAACTTTTCTGCAAATTTTAGACCGAAGGCCAATAGAAGATGAGTTTCAACGCAAGAAATTGGAACCGTGCTTGTAAAGCGTGATCAAGTTGAACAAGGATGACGCATAAATTGCACATAAGCAACACACGGGCAACACATGGGCAGCACATGGATAACACACGGGTAGCACACTAACAACACAAGAATAAAACGTGAGGAACTCCGAGCAAAGAAGACTGCATAGAAAGACGATGCGCTAGACCTTCATTTGAGTGATTCTTTTATATATTGACATCAGACATGAGGTCAAAAATAGCAGCGTTAAACCTGGAAACACGTAGAAGTTTTGCTGGTTGCAGCAAACGCTTACACGCTTTTTTATTTGCTGCTAAATGCTGACCTGGACATCTTCTCGTGATGGATATGTGAAATCTACTCCTTTGAAGTCAATTTGACCAATAACTTTTGTCGGTTTGTCACCATCTCCGGACATTACGTCAATATCCGGAACCCTGTCGATGATTTGGAATATTTTGTAGGCGGCTGCTTTTGCGGCGGAGAAGAACTCCATGTTGCTTCCAGCCTTGGAAAGAAAACAATTCCATTTTTCTGTTGCTTTAGGTTTACAAACTCAAGCTCATTTACGCTATTCATCAATTGTTAGAAAGAAAATATTTCACGAAAAATAATCACTTTTGCAAGTCACATACAAAAAATGTTTTTAGTTGGTGAATGAGGAGCTTAAATAAAATATAGCTTTTGACTTAATAGTTGCTTTCGAAAACCTCGTTATAGTTCAGTGTCATCCATTGATCTATCGACAGCATTGATTCAACGTTGTCAATATTTCCCAACAGGAGCTTTCATGGCTATTTTTGTGTTTTTACTAATATGGGAGATTATAGCAAAATGAAATTCTGTTTTGTGCATTGCAGGTAATCTCGGCATAACAGTCTGTTGAACCCACCCTGATGCAACTGAGCTAGAAGCGGAAAATGTTTTTAGTGCAATATTTTTGCAGTTATCAAAACAGATTTTGAGGTTTGCTTTAGCTGCGCATTTGAAGGATCTTTAGAGCAACAACTAATTAGGGCTGAACCGCTGAGTTGTTTTTATAGAAAAACGACAAAGCTGCTCAAACAACAGCTGAAAATCAAAATTCATATTTGCCTCCAAGTGTTGGCCTTTCTTAGCACAGATGAATAACAACAAGCAGCAAACCTGACTAATACGAACTTCAGTTGCAAAGTTGAGCGCAGATTGCTGAAGGTCTTCCTAGAATAGATCTACTGTATTTCTGCCATAGGCGTAGCCAGGGTGGCACAGGGGGCTATCGACCCCTCTAAATTTTTAGAATATCATATCATTTTGTGCTTTAAGAAGCGGTATCCCAAACAAAATACTGTTGCTAGCCTACAATCAAAAAATTTGCCCCAAAAATTTTTTGGCACCCCCAAAAATTTTGGGCTGGCTACGACACTGATCTCTGCACTGACTACTGACAAAGGTATAGCAAAGAAAAGTGCAAAGGCAACCAGCGACCTCACGCAGACGTCAATATAAGGAAATCACGAAATAATTTATCTGGTTCCGATTAAATTTCTCAACATGCAGTCCTACTCTATTTTCACCAGATAAACAATTTCAGTCAAAATACAAAGCATGCACGTTTAACCATGCTGAACACATAGCTATTTGTGCGTAGACATTATAGCACTTGCTTTCAGTACATAAATATTAGCACTTAACCACTATCACTTAAAACCCTGAACGCATTACGGCAACTCACCCCTCCTAGTGCAAAAGCTCCAATAAGGACCCCGAAGAAGGTTGTCAACATATTATTGATCCCAAAGTTGGGTTCTCCTCCAAAGACCAGTGTCGAACCGTACCAGAACGCCAGACCGTATGTGCAGAACATGATTAGGAAGACTGTTCCTATTCCAACGCCACTCACTAAGCCTTTTCTCACCCCAACGGCCATGGCTGATTTTAAATTAATATTGTATCTGCAAAGCAGGAAATCACAAGAGTCAAATCTGGCTGTGGAAGTCAACACACAGCTGCTGCGCCTGGAGAGTTACGACAAGATATTCATATCGCTGTGCATTTCCAAGTTGAAGGACATAAATTTATTTTTTCCTAAAATTATAAAAGTTACCTCGGCGAGAAAATGCAACAATTCTTGAGCAGGTGCTGGATTGCAGTTTGCACCACATTTTTCAATATTCACTTTGATATACAGAGAGTCTTCTTGGACATGACGTTATTGACCCTAGTCGTTAAGTTGTTGTACGACCAGACAACTATGAATTTAAAATGTGTTTTTTAGAAGTTATTTGTACTAATCGCATTGCTATGAAACTATTACCTGATGAATTGATGACAATGCTAGTATTAATATGTTTTACGGGAGGACTGTTATTTTTTTAATCATGTCCACGAAAAAATATAACATCACTATTGCCACAATAAATTCTTAAAAACTGATGCACAAAAAATTCAGTGAAAACCCGACGTAGCTCTCTGCTCATACATCGTCATCCATCATGCAAACGACCAGGGCTTCATGCTGGTTCAGCGGTTTCCACCAGTGATATGTAAGAGATTGGCCATGTTGAAAAGTTTGTTAAGATTATTTGATGTAGATTATTTTGCAGAAATATATATTTGTTTTTTCAGCTAAAACATACTTTAGGGATAAAAACAAATTCGAATCCAAATTAGTTGTACTTGTTACCGGGTGTCTTCATATATTAAACAGTCGACCACCTGTTGAATTTTTACAAAAACCACGGTTTTCAGAATTATTTACCATGTTTGTTAGAATAGTTGTGCATCAGCTGTCTATGGTTTTCACATTTGACAAATGTAGCTACTCTGCATATTTTTACGACCATTTGTGCGGGTCGCTGGGTAGGCTGCTTGTTGCTACAACTGGAACTAGCAAGTTGCAACTCATGGTTTTGCAGTGCTTTAAACGAGTGGCAAGTTTCCCTACGTAGAACTTTGTATTTGCAAAGTTCTACGACTGCTTTCATCTTGCAGCATTGCATCGCAATATTATACAACCTTGGAATTTTCATAAAGCATATTTCAAGACTCAAGCTATATATCAAAATATATCAAATAGTCTATTAAGGTCGGGCTGACCGAGGTCTTCAGCCATGGAGCCAATAGGCAGGCGAAAATATATCACCACTCTGGTAACCCTGCTGCTGGACCAGCCCTCTAACGTATTGGCTTCACCTTTCCCTGGGCACTGATGGCCAATCCAAGTGGCCTACAGACGACTGGGTGGTACCAGATGGCGACCTGCTGGTCAGTGAGATAATCGAGAAATAGCAAAACAATGCAAAACATAAAATCGTCATCATGCAACAATGAGCGTCAGATCATATAAAGACTTCAGAGCCGGGAGCGTATTGCATTTGTTTGTCCATGATGCTGGGAAAGTGACTTGTGTTGTTGGATAGGGCTTCACATTGTTATCTCACAACCGATATTGACGCCGTTTGGGTTGGAGATGCAATTGATCGACTTGAATGTGACGTAATAAGCACAAACAACCCTCACCTTTCAACTTCTTTACGTTGACCTTCAAAGGCAGCGACAGTTCGTATGGATGATATTACTTCTTCTGCAATGGCTCCGGACTTGGCATATGCATCAAGTTCTCGTTTGGTAAAGCTCGTAGCGATCTACCATGAAAACAGAAATATCAAAAGACCTCAGTTGTCGATAACATGGTAGTCAAAATATCACCAAATGTTTTCCCAACTTGCTAGGTAGGTCATCATCACATTTTTGCTGAAATTACAACGTGCAAAAATTTAAAAAGATTTTCTTTTGTTTTTCTCCAAAACCTGTCCGATTATTTTAACCTTCCTTGCCAATTTTCATGAGTTTTACCAAATATTTACAACCTGTTAACAGTGGTAGGTTGAAATTATTTGAGGCCCTCAATTCTTGTCGAATCTTCTGAGCTGTTAATTATTCATGCTTATGATGGCTTAGAAATGAAGCGGGTTTATGTCTTCATTGACAAACCTTACCATACTACTTAATCAGGCTTTAAGTTTTCAATTTGAAAAATTTCAAAACGAAGTTGGTGTTTTTTGAAATTCTGATCGTTTCATAAGAGCGCTGCAAGCAGTGCATTTCAATACTTAGTTCACAGAGTTTTTGAAAGTGAGATGTTACGAAACGATCGTAAACCTCTGCTGGTTTTGTGTTGTTCAATGGGGTGAAAGACACCTTTGTTCATGACATGGTTCCTGAACTTCTCGACAGATGCGACTGGAGTCAATCATTAACGCACAGATGTTTCACTTGTTACCGGATAAACAATTGACGTGAAGATAATGGCAGCGTCGATCAGGGGTGGATCCAAGGGGAGGGGCGATTGGGGCGATTTCCCCCCTAAAACCTCCGAAAGTAACTTTTCTCACCATGATTTTGTAGAAATCGGCAAACAGCATTCGCGATATAAGGCCATTTTGTCATCCATTGTTTTGTCACAGCAGTGTTGTAAAGTATACTACATCTCTCTTACAGTAGCGAACCCATAATGAGACTTGACTACCAAATATTACTGAAATTGCTCCCCCCCCTAAACTTACTGGATGGATCCGTCCCTGGCGACAATGCTTTTTATGGAAAGTGAACTCGTGCAAAGGTCACTACGGAATCAATGTTATAGCTGCGGGCACAGCCGCGAAGGTATAGAAAGCCAGGTGACCTCCCGAGTTCACTCCACTTTGCTGTTTTTGCTGAACCTTCTGCAAACAGAGTATATTTATACTTCAAAATTAATACAGCTACTCATTCAACAGTTTTACGAATGTTCCAAGTTAAAAAAAGTTTAACAACCCATCCACAAATTTTTCCTGCTACGCTGAGATTGTTACGTAAGAGCGAGTGGGTAATAACTAACTCTTTTGTTGCCATAGTAGTTAGGAAAACACAGCATTGGACTTTGTTACGTAACAACCCAACATACCCGAAACATGACGCTGGCAGACAAGATGAGGAGGGGTGAGACGGCCAGTATGACAAGTGCAAGCTTCCAGCCATAGACAAATCCAACAACCAGCCCTGACACGGCCCGAGCGAGCATTTGAATAGAGATGGATACTTTGTCGCTGATTCCTGCTTGAATTTTCGAGATATCACTGAAAAATTTTGAAGTGCGGTTGAACGTGTGGCTAAACTGCTGTGGGAACAGTTAAAGTTGAGCAAGAAGTTAAATCGAGACTTTCCTTTCAGACAAGCTAACCTTAGATTTTATGCAATATCATACTTTTCATCTACGTCAAATATTGACGAGTTCTTAAAAAACTTACTCGGCCAGTCTTGTGTTGAGTTCACCAGCTGAGTTGAGGTCAAAGAAAGAGATATCTTGTCTCAAAATACTCCGGAAGAAGTTGATTCTTATCCTCTTCACCTGTCTGACTGCTTGCAACATGTAACACGTGACCTGCCAACAGAATAAGGATGACTGCTAATGGTTTGCAGCATGATTTGACAAATATTTTGATAAGGAAATAAAAAAGTACGCACCATTAAAATGTATTCGCAAGGTGACGGTAGGGCACATATTCGCAAGGGGGCGCTAGAGCGAAACAGACAATGCAAACTACAAAAGTAAAGCCGAACTCTAACTATTGCTATTGTGTAGCAACACTTTCATTCTGGCAAACCAAGACCTATTCATGTTTTTGGATTCATGAACTTTTACCATATTTTGTTACAAAGCATCCACGAAATAGTGACTGCACCTTGCTTTGTTCCAGAAAGATTTTATAGATATCAGACTTTCACAATGAATTAATCTACGCCCCGTGTTTCCAACTCTTGATTGAAATCCACTAATGATAAAAGCTGCCATTGCGTCTTTTGTTTAAATTTCCATAAAATACTGTAGTTCAATTCTCTCTTGCAGTGGTGCAGGAGGCGGGTGCCAGTTCACCCCAGAATGTTTGGATTTGTTGAAAATCCGGACAAAATCCCTGAAAATCTGGGCAAAAACCCCGAAAACCCGCGCGAAACTGAAAATTTGGGCAAAATTCCTGAAAATCCGAGACAAAATGGCGCCCAACCTTGTTTGACCTCAAAAATGGTGCCAACATTTGCAGAAAAACACTTGAAGACCTTATTTTGGAGGTCACACCGAAAAAAGGCCTTTCTTTTGTAGGCAAAATAAATCGCACATAAACGTTTCGGGCAAGTTTGGGGAAATTCGGGCAAAATTCTGTCGCATCTCCCAAAATTTGCCTTCTCCTACACCTATGCCTCTTGAAACTGATAAACATTCAAATTGATGATTAACCTACAAAATCACGTAACACTAGCAAAATTAATTGAACGTCATTGTACCAATAACGTCCTTCTGACAGTATTTTTGCTGTTGTACGCCATGAGATGAGAGGCACGAACACTAAGCCAGGCATTAGCAAGATATTCAATCTTTGCGGTTCGCTGCGTTTCTCATCGCCATGTACTCATTGCAGGTTCACTTTCTGTGGCTTCTGGTTTGCGGTTTGTTGCAGCTTTTTTTACAATGAATCCCCACTTCGTAATTAATGTGCAGTAAGACCCTGAGTGACTTTCCGTTGCATTCTACTCCGACAAAGATCATTCAGCTGCAGAAGGCAGGTTTTGAATTGGACTTGCCTCACATAATTAAAAAGTGCTATATTTCTTCCAAATTCATAACTTGCCAGTGCGACGCAGGCCAAAAAACTGTAAGTTTGACAAAAATCCAGATTTTTTTATTTTTGCCAAAATTTTGTTTTTTTAGCCATAACTTGCCAGCCACAAACGCTAAATGGTAAATAAATAGCTCTGAAGATGCGGATTTTTGTCTAGTTTTTTAAAAGAAAGAAACAAAAAATTGCCTTTTGGGGTTGGGGACCAGGAAAGAAACAACAATTGCCTCTTCGGGTACCCCTATTGTGACGTCACCCACAAAAAAGTTCAAATCCAAAACTTTACAATTTTTTAAAATCGGGACTACAAGACTTTTCGCATGTTTAGACGGTTTGAACAGCTTTCTGGCTCTAGCGGCCGGCGAGTTATGGCCAAACATGTGCCTGGTGCGATCGTGGCCTCTGCGGGCCTTGAGGGGTTTTACTCCACATTAAATGCTAGAGTCTGTAGTCAACCTTGCAACTGTGAGGCGTGATATGGTGGATGACGTGATGCTGAGTACATTTTGGAAGGAATGTGTTGACAGCGAAAATGTTGCTGGGAGTAAACTGCAATTGTCACTTCGCACCTAAAACTGGAAAATTACTTTTGATTTCACAACTTTCTTCATGGGATATGAAGGAATTTACTTGTTTTTTTTCAGGTAGAACCAAAATGTCTGTCTGACCTACTGATATCATTTTTATGTTTAGATTTAATCATCTCGAATTATGTGAAACCTACGTCACGACCATCCACAGCAACTTGTCGCAGGAACATCAGCAAATGAAAAAATCCTTCCACAACAAGGATTCAGTTTCCAGTTGTTTTTTTAAGATTAGATATTTCGTCTACAATGCAGCAACATAAACATTTTCAATTTTTACTGAAAAGATTAAACTCTGCTCACAAATTATTACTAAATATAGCGAAATCGGCCAGGTCTTTATAAAATACATCATGGCATGGATAAGCGCCTGAGAATAAATTACCTGTATTGTTGCTCCCACCAGTACGGCGCAAGCAATGTACACGTAGTAGAGGGAGAAATTTGCTATTTGACCGTTCAAGTCGATGGAGTCATAAAACTGTCTGTAAAAAAACAAATAAAAAACTTTTAAAGGATCTGTAGCTCGGTTCTTACAATCGAACCTATTATTCAGTTCTGATACCAAGAAAGCCATATTTGTCAGTATTCCTGTGTTACCACCAGTGTCATAACATGTTTCTCGCTGATATTACACAAGTAAGATAAAAGAAATATTTGTTAAGATAAGATCATACATCTTGACTGAAACGCACCATTTTGCAAAATACGAGAAACATTTCCTACATACAAACTACCTTTTGTGAAAAGCGTTTTCAGTACTCAGATCCATGGTCTTCAGCTGTTTGGCATAAATTGTAAAGTTGAGTTCGTATTGAGGTATTTAAAAGTCAGAAGTCTAAAAATGGGCGGCGAACAACAGAGTTGCCTAAACATGTACAAGTTAATCACCAAGTTATGAGGTGCCAAGTCCTGGGCAATGGGCATGACACCAAATTGCAACCTATACTGCCTATGATTGGGCTGCTGTTAGGAGGTTCTACAATCTTAATAAAAGTGGAATAACCTTTTGCAGCTTGTCCAAGGGATACTTTTTTATGTCCTCCCATCCATGGCAACATGAGACTTTGCCATTCCAGGATTCCCACATAACCAGTAATAAGTACATTATATCATGTGCATGACTAATAACCTCAACAGTGTGCATGTCTAATAACCTCAACAGTGTGCATGTCTAATAATCTTAACAGTGTGCATGTCTAATAACCTCAACAGAGACGTGCTTGAAATACACCAAAACTTTCAATTAGGAGGCAATGAAAATTGGGCGACTTTTTTTTCCATCCAAAAAAGCCCAACAACTTTATATTTGGGGTCTCGCATCGCTACGCCATGGCAATGAACCTCTACGTTTGATAGTTACTGTGCTACGGTATTCAACTTCAAAAAATTCGTGCTATATTGCGTAAAATGACTAACGATGGGACAAGGGGCAAATGTGATTCAACTGTCCCATCCAATGGGGTTCCCATGGAGAAGCCTGCCTATCAGCCATCATTACGGCCACGTCCTCTCTGGGCCCAAAGCGGTGAGGTGACCCATGTCAGGGCTCCGGCTATGCTTGAAATAGTCCTCTCTGAAAGGGCAGCTCTTCAGCCATGCAAGGCAGTCAGTCCAGGCATGGGGAAAGACAAGCAAGTGGGATACATTTCTCTAATCTGGCAGCCACTGCCCCAACGTTTTGGATACGTCTTTTCTTGGGGCTCCTTAAGAAATGCAAAGTGTGATATACTGACGGTTGTGACACTCAGTGGCTCTGCCCGGTACAACTCAGCTGTGAAAGTTCGCCTGAACGTCAGAACATGGGCCATGCAATTACAAAGCTTTATGCCAGAGGTGAGGAACCTGCGGCCCGCGTGAACATTTGATATGGTCCTCATCAGAATTTTCGTTACCAAGTTTAGAGACAAGAACGCGTCAAAACGAAGCTCCATGACAAGCAGATACTTAGATAGTATGTCAAGAGAATCCGTTATCCCTCATAGTTAGATAAAGATTGAATTTTTGGATTAATTCAGCCGCCAGCGATAATCCACCATTTATGCGGTCCGTGATTGTAAATAGGTTCCTCACCCCTGCTTGATGCGCTGGAGCATGTCAGTCTTTACATTCGTTATTTTTGCAGTCATAACATTCTTTGCGTTTGACAGATATTGAGTGCTGCTTGATGTATTGCAAACAACATGATTGCAAGTTTACCCAACTGGTTCTAGCAAACAAGCGAAAATGTAAGTCACTGTAATGAAGAAAGCCGTGCTGATGCAGGTACACGGGAGGCAATGTGTGTTTTGTGATGCTGAGCAAACCGCAAGAAACAAAACAGGGAATAAGATTAAGGCGCTGCACTACATTGATAAGATTTGAGTTTTTGCAGAACACTGCTCTCCGGGTGTTTTCCTGTTTATTAGAAGCTGCTGCACAAGCATGAGTTGACAAAATGTACCTTTAACTGGATCAGAACAAGTTGATAAACGCGATTATGAAAGATGAACCAATAAAATGAAATTATTATATATAGAAAGACAATCTTACTCTTCAGTCATGTTTCCAGTGAGATTCATCAAGCGACAGATCGTGTAGTTGAAATTACAAATTTCGAATGTACCATAGTCTACGAAAGTAGACGTCATATCCCCGAAGAAGATGAACATAATGGGAAGTGACGCACCGTGTCCGATCGCTGCGATTGTTCCGATGATGAGGAGGAGATAATCCCATTTGTCAGCGAAGCGAAACTGAAGTTAAGATGTTGTCATGAAAACGGTTGTCATGAAAACGGTTGTCATGAAAACGGTTGTCATGAAAACGGTCTACTGATCATGAAAATCAAAGGAGCAGTTGGCGGTGATCACGACCTTTCTTGAAAACGCTTCCTTATCTTTGGCGTTAAGCTATGAATTAGTTTCAAACCCTGCTCAGGTAGTTATGGGTATCGCAGTATCTGATTTTTTTTATTTCAAACACTAACAAAAACGTTAGAAATCTGTTCTTTTATGACTTTTCCAACTTTAAGAGATAAATCGTTTGGTGTACGAGATTTTACAAAAATGTTCCTGTAAGTCAATAATATTACGGATAATAATTAAAAGCTCTAGGTTTACTGTAGGCTTTCGAGGAATCAGCCGACTGGTCTCTGATGTCGCCACTGCGATGTTTCAAACTTGCGCATATCCATATTCAATTAAATACTCTACACACAAGTGAAGAGTTTGAATCTATCAGAATTTTTTTTATAGGAAATCGATTTCACGCAACACTACGCATTCTCAGTCCTACATTTTTATAGTATGGATAATCGAAGAATCGGGTCTTGGCGTGTGTGTGTTATTCTCTCAGGGCCGATATTGATCCTATGTTGTACTGTTATGTAATGTATTACTTTGCTAGGGCTCATTGCGACACCCAGTGATGTATTTCTCTGCTATGGCGTCTTTAGATCCCTGGTTACCTGGAATCTTACTCGCTCCTTGTCAATATTGCACATGCTGCGACATCACCAGAAATGCCTGGGCTCAACTCAACCGCTGGTGATGACTGGTGTTGGCCGATTTCAGGCCAATTCGACCGATTTCTGGCCAACATGAAATAATGGGCCTGTGCGGCTCAGATTTGTGTGAATGTGGCAAGGTGCAGACTGCACACCACATCTTGTACGGTTGCACCAAATTCAAACCTCCGTGCCACATCGATGAGGTAGACAATCACGCTCTTTTAAAATACCTTATTAAATCAAAGTTCCGACCAATGTGTGTCCATGTATTGTGTATATGAAAGACGAAATATTCCACAATGCATTGGTGTGCACAATAGCTATGGGCGTCCGCAGAAATTTTTCCAGGGGGGGCAGAGTCGGCATTTTGCTTATTCTTTTCAAGTTGCTGACGATTCAGGGCGAATGGGACGTTCACAAAACGCTTTAACCCTTCTTCGTCACAAATAAAATGCTCCATTTTACGGCAAGAATCACAAATATACGCTTCTTTGGCAGCAGTAGCCAGGCATATTGCGACAATTTGCACAACAGGTAATCTGCAGACTTTCGAAGCAGGGCACTTCTTTTCAAAGAAGTATTACCATGGTCTCTAATTAAACCACAAACTATGACATTATTTTACCCAACAAAACGCGTCAGCGTCAATTGAAAACAAGAGCTGCAAACATCTGGAATCTCATCAAGAGCGACAAAAGTCTGAAAACCCACTCAGAAACCAGAACTAAACCTTAACTATTGAAACGTATTCCAATAAGTCAAGTAGTCTTATACTGGGTGAAAAGAAGCTTGCATAAACGTAGTTTGATTAAGAAATACTCAGGGCCAAAAGAGACTTTTTAATTTGTCACTGATATCAATTGAAAAGTCTCTGTTGAAAAGTATGATATCCAATTCAGAAGCATTTTATGACAGTGTTATACAACATGTTTGTAAATAGCAGCGTAGAGCTGAGTTCATTTATCAGTAATGCATTTTCTTTTGTTCTGTTTTATGTTTTATGGCAGTAAGATTTACTGTAGATATTTATCAATACTAGATTTTGAACTGCAGGTTTGAGAAAACATTTTGATTATATGTCATGACCAGTGTCTGTTCATAAAAGCATTTGTGCTTAACAAGTAGTCATATATTTGAGGTATTGCGATCGGAAATCCCGAGCGGCATGTGCGCAAAGCTTCACACTGTGGCAGCAAGCAACAATAGAGATCATGCGTCGCAATCACTCTATTATCCCTTGTTCACGCCTCGTATATATATTGTTGTTCTTCGCGCACATCCCGTTCATGGTGAATTACACATTCAACCGCAATCCCACCGGAGCAGTTGCAAAAGAGGATTTGACAGCTTTTGTTTCAAGCTTTGACTAAAGTTTATGAGAATTAATTAATTTCAGTATTAAGTTTCTACTCTGCCCTTGTCACTGGAAGAACTAAGAATGTCAAGATGTGACAGAAGATACTCTTTGACAAAGCCATGTAAATATTGCCAATTTGTGCATTAATTCCAAGCTGCTAGACTACAAGTTATCATGCTTTATCACTACATTTGCTACCAGTTGTGTTACTAATGCTTTTCAACTGTTTTTGCAGATGTATAATTTCTTGCTTTATAATGTTGGGGAAAGTGGGGTATAGTTGATGCTTTTTTGCATTTCCACCACTGCTACTTTAATTCTAGTCCAAACAAGCTCAACTTTTGTCATACAATAAAGCAACTCTTTATGCACAATAGTATGCCAAAATATTAAGACAACGCCTTCAGAAAAAAATTTATAACCAATTTTAAAAGGGTACTTATTCTGTCGTGTGTGCCCTAATGATTGTAAAAAGAATTGTCTGTCAATAATACCACAGATGTGTGCCATAGTTTCAAATATTATGCCATTTTTCGTCTTCTGCTTCCAAAATTTTGTGCAGTTTATCTCCTGAACTGAGTGCTATGTTGGTTCCAGTATTTGCTGAGAGAAATGTTCTATTCCTTGGATGGCTTCAGTGTCTTTATATTTTTTCATGTCTTGTGATATTCAGTAAGTGTTTCCATCCTTAGCTTACACTTTTTCAGTGTTGAGAGAGTTCAACCATGCAAGTCGTCAAGTAGCCTGCTGTTATTTATATTGTTCGCCTTTAATCTGTACTTAAATCTGAATTGCTTGTGATGTTGCTGTGTTTTGTATACTTATGTTTCGATATTATATTGCCATGGCAAACGCTGCTGACTTGCTGTGTCAACAATTTGTCTTTTTAGGTGGAAAATGTTCATTGCCACATACGTTTATGCAGATTAGTTACAAATTCACTTACCTATATTTTGACTGTTTCCGTGTGGTACTTTCAGTGCCACGGTACACCTAGATGTAGCCATAGTATACTTAAGGACCTTCTAGTGATTCACTGATCCTCCAGAACAAGAGTTAAAACAGGAAATAAGATTCATCTGCTGCTGCCTGCTGGAGTGTGTGATTGGCACAGTGGATGACATTAAAAGCACCTTTTTCAAGTCCAAGTGAACTTCGTGGCATTGTGATGTCAAAAGAAACCAGTGCAAGCATGGAAAGGTACTACGTTGTCTGTACTTTTTTACCGTATTTTTCGGACCATAAGGCCCACTTAAAATCCTTTAATTTGCTCAAAAATCGAAAATGCACCTTATAATGCAGTGCGCCTAATGTATGAATCTGGTTGTGCTTTCTCATTTTGAACCAATTTTATGGTAAAGGGTGCTATTTATTTAATTGCTAGTTACAATTTTTTTGTAAACAGACCATCGTGTTGCGTAATAAACCAACAGCGATTGGAATGAGCAGCGTATGTGGTTTGACGTTAGCACATACCACAGGTCCTATTACTCCGGTGCTGCAGACTACATTGGCGCACACCGAATCAAACACGCGCACAACTTACTTTGTTCTGTTCGTGTCTAGCGGATTAGGCATGTGTGACAGATTAAACTTCCAGTGGCGACTTCGGCACTCGGGAGTTATTGCGAAAGAGTTGAAAACAATTTGACTTACCTAAGTTTTGCTTCAGTTAATGCGCCTTATAATCCGGGGCGCCTTATGGTCCCCACAATACGGTAATAGTTGTATGTTGTGGCAATAAAATTAAAGACAGGCACTTGGAACAGTCCAAACATGTTTATGTAGTAACAACAGATAGTTTTGACCATTTGAAGATTGCTTATTCTGTAATGTCCAGCAGTACTTGCAAGATATGTGCGTTCCGTGCATTGCTGATTCGCTTCCATTTCTTATTATCACATAAATATGTTTCAGTTAAAGTAATTGTTATGGCTTAATCTCTTCCAGCCATTTGCAAAGGAGATGCAGTGTGTACAGTGCTGAACATCTGCGATGTTGAGCATGTCGGCATGTCAGAGGAGCTCACGCGAATGCCAAGTTGCAGTAACTCATCTGTTGTCCACCCTTTTTTGGAGTTTCCCATC
>Ga0210059_1008025_pt1 | contig 16731 bp, 10 predicted proteins | sample Ectturendosymbi2_FD_188042 | JGI IMG/M metagenome (GOLD analysis project Ga0210059, IMG submission 188042) | Ecteinascidia turbinata endosymbiont from Florida, USA - Sample 2 (SPAdes) (version 2) | ecosystem: Host-associated > Tunicates > Ascidians > Unclassified | place: Key West, Florida...
GAGCACGGTCTGTGGGTCTCCACCAATACATCCATCATCAAGGTACCAGATGTTTAGGTCAGCTTTGATCTTGGATGTTACTTCATGGATGGCAAGGACAAAGAGGGCTGGGCTGAGGGGGTCACCTAGTTGCACACCAGTGGCTGAATTCAGACTGAAGTTTCTGTGAAAAAGGGATGTTTTTGAAGAATAACAGTCCCTTATGAAGGGGTAGATTTCTGGGAGTTGTTTCTGAGCTTCTTGAAGAACGGTGTCTCTGCGTATGCTGTTGAAGGCATTTTTAACATAAGTTTAAGGAGAACTTAGTCATTGTGGGGTTGGTCCATGAAGTAACGGGTGGCGTAGACTGCAGCTTCACATCCCAAGGGGGGTGCCTACCCCTACTTGGGAGGGCAGGAGGAGGTTGTGGAGCCTTGGAAGAAAGGGTCTCAAGCAGACTTTAGCAACAAGACGTCGGTAAGTGCATCCTATAGCAATGGGTCTGAGGTCTCCGTTGCTTTTGCAAAGCCCATGGAGTTGGGCACCATAGAGGAAAGGCCTGAGGTCAGTTGGCAGATGACCATTTGCTAGGTAGTTGACTAGTTCCGTTAAGCAGGTGAGGAGAAAAGTGCTGGCGTCGCCTGATGTGGAGATGCAGTCTTTCAAATGTTGTGGCCATAGGCCGTCTGGGCCTGCCCCTAAACCATGTGGGAAGGAAGAGATTACAGCACGTATTTCGTCTGTACTGAAGCAAATTGATGAGGTGCCAGCATCTGGGAGTGGGGGTAGCTTGAGATCATTTGGGGTTTGGGGGTGTTTTTGTTGAAGGGTGTTGAGAGATTCTTCATTGGGGTTGGCAAATGAGCTATTGCCAGATAAAGTTTCAAGGGCGCCTTTGATATTGAAGTCAGATAGTTTCTGGTTTACCAGTCTTTTCATGCTTTTGGCTGGGTCATTGTGGGTTTTGGTTGTTGGTGAGGTTGCTTGTCTCGAACAAGCTTCAGGGACAGGCAGGCCATCTGATTCGAGGTATGTGTTAATTCTTGATTTGATGGAAGAGGTCAAGGAGACCCCTTGTGATCGTGGGCCTGATGAGAGGACTTAAGGGGGAAACATACGGAACGATGCCAATCAAATAGTGAGTTTGAAGAGATGGCTTTGCTAATGAGTTTGCTAAGTCCTGAGGCAAACGAAGGTCGTGCTGCCTTGGGGATGCGGTGGATAGGGTGGTTGACTGATCTTAGGGATTGAGTATAAGCGCCAAAGGAAGCAGGGTCAATCAGGGGGTGCTCATAGCTGGGATTTTCCGGGGATGTGGTGGGTTGAGGATGGGGTCGCAAGTGTTGCAGTACCAACCAGGAAGTTTGTTGGCATGTTTTCTTGAAATTTTCACGCAAGAGAGGTGAAAGGGCCGATCACACTGTGAACATCGAATTATCATTTTCTTCCTTGAGCCTGTTTGGCTATGACAATGGTAACATTGGGTTGGGTCTAGAGAGCTACCAGCCTGTTGCCTGTCTGTTGACAAGCATTGGCTACAGTAAAAGGGTACAGATTCAAACTCAACGACATCATCACCAGCACAACAGTATGGGAGCCATTGCTCATAGGAACTGCATTCAATTTCTGTTGTTTCTTCGGGTTTATCACATGAGCTGCATTTGCTATTTTGTCTAAGCATTGCAAAGCATGAAGCAGATCATTCATAATTTCATAAGTTCAGTAGGGTCCACTACTGGTGTTGTTAATGGTGACACCAGAGTTTAAACAAATAGCTTATTAATACTACACAAACACACTGACCATGCATTTCAGTACTTAGAAAACCTTATACAACTGGAAAGCCTAAGATATTTAAGTGGTCATTAGCAGATTGGACCACTAGTAGTTTGAAAGATTGGGTTAATTCAAGTTAGATGCCCCCTTTAATTTTATTTTCTTAAAATTTTTAAAAAAAGAAACCTCATATTTCTGAAACCCATCATTCGTTCTGTGAAAAATTTTAAATTTGAGGTTGGGGATCAAAACTAACATCAACATGTTTTCCAAATCCATGTTTCATTATATTCTGAAAGGGTAGGGTAAAGAATATTTTTTTTGTGATTTGACAAGATGGAATGACCCTTCATCATCCTGAGGTCTATTGTTTGTACATTAGCTTAGTAGTTTTTAGGTTGGAACATCTGAGTGGACTTCAGTTTCAAGTCAAGCTCAACCCATCGTAATCGTTCAAGTAATACTGACAGTGACTGTCTTACTCAACTGGTTCAATTTGGTGAGCAAAAAACTTCGTTTATAACACTGAAATAAAACTTTTGGTTATGCGGTGATGGGCATTAAAATTTAACTACAATTTACCAATAAACATATTTTGACAAAAAACATGCCTCAACTAATGAACGACATTCTGTGTCAAACACTCACTATCAACATGGTTGCTGCACAAGATGACAAAATCCCGTTAACATGGCAGCATGTTCCAAACAGCCGCTTTCCGAATGGCATTTGAGAACTATTCCGTTCCGCATGCTTGACCAAACACCAAAAGCAGCATGTTGCGAAGTCCTAATACAGGGGTCGGGAACCTTTTTGGCTAAGGGAGCCATGAAACCTACATATCTTTAATTGTAGTTCAGTTAGAGCCATATAATATTTTTCAACACTTAAAGCAACTAACTTACTTAACTAACGTGTGCATTTTTAAGCGAAATCAACAATTTTAGACAATGTAAATGTCTGAAATTTCTCTTTAGTAACATGCTTCTGATTGTTACTGCGACTTCTGGTACTGCATTGTGTTGCTGATGGATTTGTAGAAAAATTACAGAAAAAGTTTCATCCGTAACAATCGTGTTAAGAAAATATCAAGCGAGCTAGATGCCGTCATCAAAAGAGCCACATCTGGCTCGCGAGCCATAGGTTCCCGACCACTGTCCTAATACAATCCATTTCGATGACAAGCGCACAAGTAGGCTACATAAACACTGAATTTTCCAACATCAGTCAAGGGGTAATTTACTAAAGGAGCTCTTGTGATATGTACCATGAGTCTTACGCAAAAATCAAAATTAAATTAAAGTAATTCAGAGATATCAGCATATGCAAACCTTAGCCATTTGCATCATTTTTCAACAATGTTTTGATGAACAAACCTTTATATCAGTTTCAGTTTTTATGAATCTCCAGTGGATTTTTGTACAGCGATGTGCCCGAGTCATTTTTTTCGAGTCAGAGTCACAAGCTCTTCGAGGCAGAGTCGAGTCAGAGTCATCTAAAAGTTTTTTCGAGTCATCACTTGGTCGAATCGAGTCAGAGTCGAATCACACGAACTGTCAAGTAACCTTGAGTCATTGATTTGCGAGCTCGAGACAATGTCGAGTCACATGAAATTTCACATTTTTTCTATGACTTGTATGCTATGAAATGGTGCCCAACAAGCTATCAAATGGCGCCTGATAAGTTAGAAAATGGTGCCCCATGTTGTTTTAACAAGTTTGATTGGAGGTTATTTCATATCTAAGTTTTCTCAGTTTGCATTTTACTTGTCTCTTTCACTCTCAGTCATTTCAAAGGTCTAGCCCAGTGGTTCTTAACCTTTTTTCCATATCTTACCTCCTTTTATCAAACAAGATTACTAGATTTACCCTCAGTGCACTCAATGGTGCTCATTTCTTAAAAAATATGAGATTAACTAACTCTCACACTTTATAATGATTTATAAAAATTTACATTTGCTGCAAATTATAGTTCAGTAAATTTACCCCCTTGGAAGATGAAATTTACCCCCAGGGGTAAATTTACCCCAGGTTAAGAACCACTGGTCTAGCCCAACCTTCCTGCAAATGTTGCAATCTCGATTAGCATTATATTCAATGTGCGATTCACCACAAATGGAATGTGTGTGAAGAACATCACTTATATATATGTGGCACAAACAAGCAGAAAGAGAATAAGCATGACGTGGTTTCTCTATTGTTGATTGCTGCCACAGTGTGAAGCTTTCCGCGTTTGCTTTTCGGCCTTTCCAATCACAACAAAGTGGGTCTTTGACCAGGATGCGAAGGTGGTGCCAGGTGCAACCTTCACAAAAAAATATATGTGGCGCGAACAAGTAATAATAAGAGCGATCTCGTCGGTTGGTTTCTATTGTTGCTTGCTGTCACAGTGTGAAGCTTTGCGCACTTGCCGTTCGAGCTTTTTGATAGAAACACAAGAAATTTACTTCCTTGTCTTTCGCATGCCCAATACATGAAAATGAGCAGAGTTGAAAATGTAGGCCTACTTGGATTTGGATTTGAATCTTGCGACATTTCAGATGTTATCATTTTTGTTTAAACCGATTTCGATTGAATTAGATTATTCTCTTTTGGACTTGTTCGCAACTTTCTCTTCAGTTTTGGGACTGCAGGTTACTGTAGGACTGCAGTCCTAAAATGCTATCGCTCAATTTTGTCACGTTAACCATAACGTCGGGTGTGCATGACCCGGTTTTCAAAAAAAAAAAAGATTTACTTTCCTTCAACTACAGTTACTCACAAAAACTAAACTGAAAACATAACTCTCACTGAGCAGTTTGAGCACTGACAAAGATACTTTGTACTGTAATATCATACGGTTTTTGATGACATGGTAAGTAGACCCAATAGCGAAGATTTCATATACGTCTGAACTGAATCACTCATAAAAAAAATTTGGGGCGTGAATATGCCTACCATAATTTCTTTGGCATAAACCGGGACAACTAGCTGTGAACTAGTATTTGTGCAGTGTACTGTAGGCTAATCAAGGTAACCTTTCTTAACCTCTTTTAATTAGCGCTTATCTGTGAAAGGAATCCATACCGCACTGTTAGCCTGCCACACTGCTCTGTGTTAAGTCAAGTTCTAGCTTACTTTCAGCATAAAATTACTCAAAAGTAACTGAAGGTTATCCTGCCTTCTCAAAGCATATAAAATGGCTTCTAACTGCAGCAGTTGCTGTAGTTCCATTGAAGACAATGGAAAAATGACGCAACAATAAGCGCCCAATTTTACAAATGGCCAATGAGCGGAATTATTTCATAACAATGCATCATCAGGCTGAAGTTCATTTTGAAAATTTCACTGAAGTGAAATTACGGGACTTTATGCAAACCGGGGCGGGACACCGGGACTGACGTTTAAACTGGGACAGTCCTGGCCAAACCGGGACTTATGGTAGGTCTAGGTGTGAAGAACTTCTCTTGTATACTGCTAAAAAGACCGGAAAAGAATGTGCTGAGTGACTTATTACTGTCACTACACCTCATACAGTATTACGGTCAACACAGCGTAACTCACTCACACTAACCATAACGTCGGGTTTGCGTGACCCGAAACCACTACCTTTGCAAAATCGAAAAGAGTGAGGACGACCGTACGCGCACCTAAAAATAGGGTGCACAAAAAAAGGAAGTTGCTCAAGCGTTGGAAAGAGCTCCGACACATGCTTACCTAGGATTCACGTGGTCACCGCATTTGATTAGGGTCTGCCAGACCCATGATAGTGTTGCGATCGGAAATCCCGAGTGGCATATGCGCATGCGCAAAGCTTCGCACTGTGGCAGCAAGGAACAATAGAGTTCACATGCCATGATCACTCTTCACGTACGCTATTGTTACGTTCAATCATTGACATCGTTAGTATCACCAGAGATTACATGCCACGATCACTCTATTATTGTTTGTTCGCGCCACGTATATGTATGGTGTTGTTCTTCACGCACATCCCGTTCGTGGAGAATCACACAATCAACGCAACACCACCAGAGAGTTTGCAACAATAGCTATACAGTGTACAAATGTACCCGAGCCTCTTCCACATTACCTGCGTGGCTCATGGTTTGCACAATGCAGCTGAACGAATCCATGATAACTATTAGGATGTTGACAAGCTAATTGTTGCACAAAAAGCTTCAGTGTTAACAAACAGATATCGACTGATATGGCTTTTGGAGCCGATACCCAGTGGTGTGTTTAAGGGGAGGCGAGCGAGGGACTTGCCTCGGGCCCCCCTTTTTTGGGGTCCCCCCTTGAGGTGTTACGCACTTAAAGTTTTCTTATTTTTGATGAAAAACTTATTATTCACTCATATAATGTGCTACAAAGCAGATCATAAGTAAGTACTCTGCTTTCAAAGGGGCCTCCTATAGAAACTGTACTGTGCAGGTACTTTGCTTTCAAAGGGGCCCCCAACAGCAGCTGCAATTTGAAGGTAATTTGCTTTCAAAGGGGCCCCAACAGCCACTGAAATGTGTAAGTACTCTGCTTTTCACTGAAGGGGCCCCTAAAAGAAACTGTAATGTGGAATTACTCTGCTTACAGAGGTCCCCCTACAGAAACTGTAATATGCAGGTACTTTGCTTTCAAAGGGCCCCCAACAGCAGCTGCAATTTGAAGGTAATCTGCTTTCAAAGGGGCTGCCCACAGCCACTGAAATGTGTAAGTACTCCGCTTTTAAACTTCATTGAAGGGGCCTTAAAGAAAGTGCAATGTGCAAGTACCTGACTTTCAAAGGGGTCCCCAACAGCAACTGTAATGTGAAAGTACCTGACTTTCAAAGGGGTCCCCAACAGCAATTGTAATGTTTAAGTACCTTGCTTTCACAGGGGCCCCAACAGCTTAACTTTAATGTGCAAGTAACTTGCTTTCATAGGGGCCACCAACAGCAATTGAAATGTGTAAGTGCCTTGCTTTCAAAAGGGCCCCCAGTACCAACCTAATGTGCAAGTACCTTGCTTTCAGAGCGGCCACCAACAGCAACTGTAATGTGCAAGTAATATACTTTCAAATGGAATCCAAACAGCAATTGTAAAGTGCAAGTACTATGCTGTCAAAGGGGCCCCCAACAGCAACTGTAATGTGTAACAACGATCCTTTCAAAGCGACCCCACCGCCACCTCCAATGAACAAATAAGGAAAAGCTTCAAATCTACTTTTAAACCTAAAAAAATTGTGGTTAAAATTTCTTCCAAAAAGTTCTGAAAACACTCTGCGTAATAAGACCAAATAGACCTACTTGTACCAAATGATAACTTTTTATACCAAATGATAATTTTTTATACCAAATGATGATTTTTAGAGATTGAAGTATTTGCTATATTGATGATTTTATGAAAATGCCGCAGATGAACAAAAAGTAGTCTTTTTTATGTCTCTGCGTTTGAAAGGTTAGACAATTTCTCATTTCTTGTGATGTTGTACCTCAGCAAACATTTCCATTAGAAAATAAGACAACATGCAATTGTTGTAGCAGGGACCACACTACATCTTTAATTTGTAAGACATTTTCTTCTTAGTTACAAAGTAACTTTGTATTATTGCTGTTGCGCTGCAAAGACTGTTAATAAGCAAGGCTACGTTCATGATTCTTATCACGTAGCAGAAATGGCAATTTTTGAGCATTATGAATAGGCTACTAATTTTTTTCTGCAGATATTTCAGGTATTTTTGGTGGTTTGATTTAGCCTATGCCAGAAGTCACAGGTTATTTGAAGCTTGTTTAGTAAATGATTGGTTTAAGGCAGACTTGGTAGGTGATGTTTACGCTCTTTTGCCAGCTCTTAGCCAGTATAACTTGAACCGTTTTTTCTGAGCAAACGTTTAATCAATTGTGTAGATTACTTGCTAGCGTAGAAATGTTTTCGATAAGGTACATGATGAATTATTTCCTACTTTTGCACATTTTTCAACCAACTAGTGCCAAAGCAAGATGAGGGCAGCCTTGACCCATCCAACTTCAAAGCTTTCCAAAACAAGTCTCTAATTAGATGCATTTGTATGCTATGTTCTTGCAGTTAAAAGGATGAAATTTAAAACAAATTTAGTGTTTTAAGTCTTCTTGGTTGTTTTTTATAGTTTCATGGATTCCACAAAGACATGAATGTGAACAAATTCAGGATACCAATTACCGAGCATTTTTTCAAAGGGGGAAGGTGTGAAACTTTAAAAGGTGCAAACTTGCTAGTTTATTGATGGTGAATGCAGAGAAATGGGGCGCGAAAGTAAAGAAGTGGGGGCGATGCCAACTTGCTAATTGCCTAACTTTATGTGTTGTCAGCCTTGTCTTCCCAACTTTCAGTGTTTTTAAAGTTGTGTATCATGAACACCCTTTTGCACTTTCTCTTTCTGCTATTTCAGTTATGCCGCAGTCTCAGGAACACATTCTTGGGTGGCCGTATCTTAGGCAAATCAAAAGTTATTATCACGGTTGGCAGAGTATGAAGACGTCATCAGAGGGCCCCCCTTTTTAGTCTTGCCTCGGGCCCCCCCCAACCCTAAACCCACCACTGCCGACACCGATATATCGGCCATTCATGGACGGATAGCCGATACCGATATTTCTAAAATTCTTAAACTGTGTTTTCTTCTTCATTATCAAAACTCTAATGTGTTTATACCTTACCTTTTCTAAAAAAAACTTCGAAAATCAGGATTTATGAACTACAACTTTCCGACTTGCAGCAATTTCAATATTTTGCAATGTTTTTAATTAATCTGATTAATTTGTTGGCATAGCATACACTGTCTGCAATGAATAAACACAGTGCCATGAATAAAAAAAGAATGTTAAAAATAACAGAACAATAAGAACAGAACACTGAATCAAAGAGAACTGCTGATGGTGCTTACAACAAAAAAAGCAAAAACAATGCTTGAAAGTTGAAAGATGTTCAGGAATGAAAAGGAAGAAGGAAGTACAAAACAGAGCATCAAGTTAAGGAGGTTAAAGTTAGTACAATACTGTATTCAATTAACTATTGCCAAAAATGATAATTTTTCCAAAACCACAGTAACTTTTTTGGTCTATGATAATACGTTTGTTAACAGTTACTGTGCTACATAAATCTAGTGAAGTTTTGTTTTTGTATATATTTCACAAACCAGTCTTTCAGACTTTTCTGCAACTCAGTAGGTTTTCAATTTGAAAAGTTAACACACGTCCTAAAGAATAAAGTTTGGAATTTTGATGTAATGCAACATTCAATAATTGTATGTCCTTAAAAAAGCAAACTAGTTGCATTAGTTGCTGCAGCAGAAGTTTTGTCATTGGTATAAGAAATGAAACACCTCAACTGATTTGTCGATACTCGATAGTTTCATCTCAACAGTTTAAGATTTTTCATGCAAAAAGCAAAAAGTTTTTTTTGCATTCTCACCAAGTAGACTGCAGCGCCAGGCTATACCGATTACCGCCCGTCCGTCAGAAGTAAATTCCATAAGAACAAGTCGCCATGACAACAGCAAGTGTGCACATGCAGAGTTTTTTTAAGGTTTCGCTTTGGTGACCGCAAGGATATTTTAAGAGACCGCTTGGAGGAATTTGGGAGACCGTTCTCCATTGATGTGATCTCAGGTCGCTATATTTTGAGAGACCGTTGGAAGAATTTGAGAGACCGTTTTGGTCCCTCAAAACACCTTAAAAAAAACACTGTGCACATGTGCGAATTATGTATGCGATGATTGCGCATTGCGCAATAATGCCACGGTAGTTCTGATCCGATCATAAACACTGCGCTTTTAGCATGGGTAAGTTGCGTTTTCAACACTACTGTCGCTGGTCGTGTTTAACAAACGGACAACAGCAATAGTGATGCAACAATGAATACTGACTACCGTGCTGCTATCGGACTAATCGCTAAATCATCGCTTCAACGTATTTGTGAAATCCTGGAGTATAGTTTCCGTAACTTGTGTGTCACGTCCACAAACCAGCGCGTTAGCAACAACCTGGATTGTTAGATCACAATGATCATTAACGTGCCTCTTGGAAAATGTCGATTAACTTAAGTACAAAATGTCATAAATGCAATAAAAAGGAATCGGTCTAATATACAATAAGCGCCAAGCATTGAGAAACTTTCCGTTGATGCCATTGTTCCGGGCGCGACGGCCTACGCGTGCTCCATGGTTCATCTAAGTCATAAAAACGCACCTGCCGTCGTTGCTGCAAGATAACTGTCTTGAATTCCTCGTTGTCTGGATGCGTGAGGAATATAACAGTGTTTTTTCAACACCTACTGAGACCGATAAAATCGGCCGTTTTGGCCGGTACCGATATATCGGCAAAACACAAATATCGGCCGATATATCAGTCGATCTCTAGTTAAAAATAAAGATCGAAGAGTAACGTTTTCAGCAATCAACAGTCCCCCGCAACCCGTAGTCACCAGATAAGGAAGTTGACTGAAGGCAGCAGAATACTCCGCTAAAATGTTTCTACACGTTCATGAGATTGGCAATGCTTTCGAAGGTACAGGCAGTCTGTGGTGAAAGAGAAGAAAGCAGTCGCGGCTGAAAGCCTTCCTAGAAGGCTAAGAGAAATTGTCAATGTTATATTTAACTCGCTGATGAAATACAGTACAAAGAGCAGAGAGCCCAAAACATATAATTGCTCAAGCCTATGAAAGAGGTTACACATTTGACTTTGAAGGGATCCAGCAGGAATAAAATTTATTTGGATCACCGATTCGAACTGAAAAGTAACCTAAAAGCAATTGCAGAATTGACACGGCCAAAAATCAGTGCAGAACTGTAGGCCAAATTGTTAAATGGCTAAGCAACTTCATTCCCTGTAGAGCGAAGTTTCAGCATGCTACGCAAACTGTTGGCAAAATATCGGCATTTCTCCCTGATAATGTTTGGAAGTACTTAGCGTTATATGTAAATAAACCGCTTAGGTAAATCGCTGTCCTTTAAAGTGCTTGTGCATAAATGCAACTTTTCGTTGCAACTTTTGTTAAAATAAATGCAAATTTCTCACGATTTTATTGCAACAAAAATTGCCCTACTCATAATAATTGCCTTCCATTCTCAATCAGAAACCAAGAGTATTTTTATTTCGTTTAAAGGTTCGCTTAAAATTTCGTCTACTAAAAAGAACAAATAAAAGCTCTAGGTTTTCTGTAGGCTTTCGAGGAATCAGCCGACTGGGCTCTGCTTTCATCCTTTAGCGATGATTCAAACTTGCGCATATCTGTATTGAAGTAACTTCACTCCACAAGTGAAACAAGCAAGATTCTATTTGAATAAGATGATAGGACTGACGATGAGTTGTGATACGTGAAATCGATTTCCTATTAAAATTTGCGATAGGTTCCTTGCTTGTTCCACCTGTAGAGTGAAGTTACAGTACTTGGAAACAAGTAATACATCGCAAATTTTTAGTAGGATATCAATTTCACGTAATCCCAGGCATCTTCAGTCCTTACATCTTATTCAAATAGATCTATACAGAAATTCATTACAATAAAGGTGCATTACGTTCTTATTTTTCTTTTCCCGCTAAATCAGCCGAGCTTCCCTGCTTGCTGCCAGATCAGTTTGCTTGGACCAATCAGTGTGACGAAGTCTACTGACAGTTGAAAGAAAGTTTCCCATGATTTCAACTGTTCTGTGCCATACAATTTTCCAACAATTAAAGCATTCAAGATTGAAAAGCGTCTGTGGTCTTTTAGCCACGATTTTAATTAGCCAGCAGTTTTGAGATCGAACTTGCCAAACTACTGTACGCAAGAAATGAGAATACGCGTACAGTACGCAAGAAAACTTGTTTTTCTTATTTGGGCGTTGAATTTACAATTACTGGATTACTGGGGTACAGAATAGGCAAGGGTTGAGCCGTTACACTCAATCCCGCTGAACTGCCAATTAATGACGAACTTGGAATGTGCCCTGGTATATACACTGGTGCTCTCAAGCACAGGTGTGCGGCTGTGTCATCAGCACACCCCGTCTTAATTTTTTACATTTTTTTACTATTTTTCCCTATATGTCATTTTTACTTTTTGTTTAACTCTTACTTAGAATTTTTGATGTGTATTTAAAGCAGTGTTTCCCAACCATTTTAGGCTTGCGTCACCTTACAGAATACAAATATAGTTTGCGGCACCCAGTGGAGAACCGACAATAATCTGCTTTAAGATCTGATGACATTTTGACATTGTACTTTTAATGGTATATTGAAAATCGCATTGGCTCGCGGCACCCCTGAGTATCGTAAATGGCACCCTAGGGTGCCGCGGCACCCCGGTTGGGAACTACTGATTTAAAGCATACCATATTTGAGTATGTGAGAGCACTGTAATATTATAATGGTGCACAAACTAGTTAATATATATACAAAGCTTTAAGAGCCAGCAATATGTATTTTTATGGGCTTGGGGGCGGCAAACTCAAGGACCGCCCCGGGCACCCCACACTCTAGCTACGTCACTGAGCACAGAGCGCCTACTTATTAGTTCCAATTGGCGATGGCATCTTTTACAGCGCATTGTGTATTGTTCACATATTACACGTTTTTACCAACTTAGGGATTGGGGCCCCTTCAATGTTGGGAGCCGCTAGCTGTAGCCCAGTCAGCACCCCCCTTAATCCGCCACTGTTAAAAGGTGAAATTTTCGAAAAGAGTATGAATTTCGTTTCTGTGAGATTAACAGTTAATTTATTTGCATTCATCCAATTTTGAATTTTTTCAAGTTCAAAGTTTAGTTTTAATTCCGCCAACAAATATGTAACCACAAACTTTTATTGATATTTTTAACGCTCCACGCTTGCAACGAAAGGAGCGCATATAACTCGGAAGCAAAGATGGATTATGAATACTTCAGTGGGCGATTATTGCCACTTTCGTTTGATGGGCCTGCGCACATTCCTTCTGCATAGTTAGTTTTAGCAAGTAATTCTAAAGCAGATGCTCGACCAGTGAAGCAAATATGTATATTTGCTTTCGCCGCAAAAAATGCGGCGAAAATCTGTTTGTATTAATACTTATATGAAAACATCGCTGATACCGATATGATTTCAAAAAATCACACTCGGTTTTTGCAAATGCAGGTGATAAAACAGATGCTATATCCAAAAAAACAATCATCATCAGATTTGCTTGACATATCAGATCTTAGATTGCCGGTGGAGAAAAAAGTTGAATGATTACGTTTCTTTCCCATTTCTTCCCTTGGGACAATTTCCGGATTTAATTAACTTCACATCACATGAGAGACAAGCAAGGAATCTATCGCAATTTTTTTATGGGAAATCAACTTCACATAACATGCGCACCCTCAGTCGTAAGTCTTATCTGAATAAGATTTAAGGACTGGTGAAGCATAGTGTTAGCCTACGTGAAATTTATTTCCTATCAAAAAGTTTGCCATAGCTTCCGTGCTTGTCTCACATGTGGATTGAAGTTACTTGAATACAGAAATGTGCTAATTTTAATAATCGCAAAAAGATGAAAGCAGGTCGTGGCCGCGTTTAGTGGATTTGAAGTTATTAAAAATGCTTATATGCGATACGTCGGCCCAAGCTGTTTCCAAACAGCAGAGACTGTATGCATCTATCATTGTTAGTACATCTGTAAAGGAAGTATTTAAAAGACCATTCGTTGTTGGTGCTACGCACCGTGGCAGTTACAATATCGATAGAGAATGCTGAGGTGGGCAGATAAAATGGCTTCGTTGTCAGTTGAAATACGGATCGTTGAGCGTACTAGCACATAGCTTCAAATGCACTGACGTTATGGTGTTTTCCAAACGCCTGTTGTGGTTAAAAATAACCCCAACATACTGTAATATGAAAGACAATGATGTATGGCAAGAAAAGTAATCTTCCGTCACTTCAAGACGAGCTGAAGAAAATAACCGTCTGAATTGTTTGCAATATGCCAATGAACGTAACTTCATGCATGATTGCTGTGAATTTCTATTACTGAATGTTGTTGTTGCGCATTATGGGGTAGAAGACATAATAAAATAGGAACCATAGGTAAAGCTTAAAAAACTCATAACAAACTACGGAGCACAATAGAATCGTAGGAGAACCATGCAACTACAAACTACGGTTTCCCAAGCATACAGAAAAGCCAAGTGCCTGTTGCACAGGCGCACGCGGAAGACGCATGCCTCAAAGTATTGCGCAATCTTCGTATTACGCAAGCCCGCAACAAATTGAAAATATCATTATTAAGAGAAATAAGGAACCTTCTCATAAGTGAGAATGAAGAGCAAAATGTCACGATTTAGAGAAATAAGGAACCTTCTCATAAGTAGGAATGAGAGGAAAATATCATTATTAAAACAAACTAAAATCATGTGATTAGGTGAGAGGCCCCAACAAAGACAAAATAAAGTCATGTGACAAAAAAAGAAGGTTCCAATAAGTATATCTCTAAGAAAATTTTAAATACTGTCGTGGCTGGACGAACAGTTCAGTTGTGTTTTCGCAACCGAAGGGCGAACTTGGGGGGCCTGGCAAATTCGTGAACCAGGACCGCCTTGTAGCTAACACTCAAAGGAGTTCAAGTTTGAATTATTACTGGCCTTCCAGGCACGAAGGTTACAGTACGACTTAATGAAGGTTGATATTAGTTAAGGTTGTATGCCGATGAATAGTTAGACTTTATCAGAAAGCTCTGTAACTCTATGTAGTAACGAAGTTCTGTCAAAATTTTACTTAACTTTGTACTTTAACGAAAAACTGACCTGCCAGATGTAACTAGGGAACGGAGTCCTGTCCAAATTTTCTATGATTTCGGACTTTAACAAAATTTAGGGAAATTTAAAGTAAAAAAGGAAACAGAATCCTGGCCAAATTTTTCATGATTTTGTACTTAGAAAAATCCCAGACAATGGGGGGTCACCAAGTTAGGATAATGTTTATGTGTCTATCCCCATATGTTTTTGGTCGTATGTTCGTACTTTGATGATTAATAAACAGGTATCCCTGCATAAATGGGTATAACGGTCCTGTCACTAGCAGCTAAGGTTGGTGACATTGACTATTTGCTTTAGTGTAATAGTCTCTTATGGGACTTAGCCTCGAAGAGCCCTGCATTAAAAAAGTAAAGATAAACGTTAACTTTCATAAGCGTTTAGCATAACTTATTTTTGCACCGAGTCTCTCGTGGACGGGTACTCTGAGCTAGGTTGTCGGATCCAGCGAGGGTCGTCGGCCGCAAAACGCCTTACGAGGGAAAGGTTGGCTTAGAAACGTGACAACAAATCTGAAAATTTGTTATGGGATTTTAACTCCCTCGTAGTCATTTTAAGTAAATTTTTTAAGCAGCTGGTAGACATACTGGCAGTTTGAACAGAGCTCTCTATTATTCGTCTTGGGGAAGATGATATGATATCCCAATTAGCGACACACTCCACTTGCGCTGCCACAAACGTGAAGTGTGTGCGAGGCACATGCATTGGACGCAACCAGCGAAATAAAGCAAATAAGAGCTCATCTGAAGCGTGAAACAAACCATTTGCGGAAAAGACACTGCGCGTAACGTAGGGAAAGTGGAATCTTTGCCTACAATCGGCTAGTTCTATTCACCTTCCTTATAGCAAAGGTTTCGATTCAACAAACTTGCTTATAAGACAACTGCAGCAACGAGGTCCTGCAGATGGAACAGGTATACTTATTTTGATATTACTTAGTATATTCGCATTAGACGTGCAACGGATTGCCGCGGTCTTAATTTTTGTGTTAGTCCGTGGTTAAATGTGCCGAATTGATGGGACTTGTAATAATAAATAGGGTGATACCTAGAACTGAAGTCAATGTTAGTTAAAAAGTTCTGGGTTTGCTGCAAGCTTTCGATGCAACAGTCGACGCAACTCTGGTTTCATGTGATGCAATGATTCAGACTTGCTCATATCTGTGTTCGAGGAACTATAGTCTTCATGAAGGTGATGAAGTTGAATCAATCAGCAAATATTTTCATAGGAAATCACTTCCATGTTGCTGTATGCATCCTCATTCCTGAAATCTTGCTCTATTTTTATTTGAATATAATTTCTTCAGGACTTGAATATAATTTCTTCAGGACTGAGGATATTTTTATTTGAATATAATTTCTTCAGGACTGAGGATGTGCAGAGTTACGTGAAATCAATTTCTTATTAACAATTGTCATTCTATGCGATACGAGGTAACTCATTCTATGCGATACGACCAGCTCGTGGTCTAGTGGTAAGTGCGTCCGCTTCGGTGCTGGTAGGTCGAGAGTTCGACTCTCGGCCGGGTCGATTGGTACTGCAGCCTTCTAACCAGACGCACGGTGTACGGAAGAGCTGTAGGGAACTCACCCAGAACAAAAATAAACAAGTGAAATGAAACCTGAAATTGTAGAAATTCAGTCGTGGCGCTACAAGACCAATGTAGTTATAAAGCGCCAACAACAAACCACCATATCAAACAAACTATGCGATACCAGGACGTCAGCCAAATAAGACTCAAAACCATTAACACCTGCGTGAGCTATGCAGACATATTAACACCTGCGTGAGCTATGCAGCATCTGCGCGACCACTTTGATAACGTTTGGAACACCCAGATCACAGTGACCCTTCGTACAAGGCCGTACTTCCCCGACGACGGAAAGAAGACTTGCGCCTAATCCAAACGGACACAGCTACTTTGTTCCGGTTGCGAACAGGCCACTGCAAGCTGCACCTCCATCTTTTTCGATTGGGTCTCCACCAGGATGGGTTATGTGATGCCTGTCATTTTTTGGTGTTTGGTGGATTGGTGTCACTTCACACTCGTGGTGTCACTTAGGATTGGTGTCACTTCACACTCGTATAACGGATTGGTGTCACTAACGGATTTGACACCAATAACGGATTGGTGTCACTTCACACTCGTGTTACTTAGTAGAATCCAGGTTTTCAGCTGTTCTTTCACAGCGTTTTCTTAAGATTGTAGCAGCAAGATACTATTGCTAGAGTGAGCAATAGTAACC
>Ga0210059_1008026_pt1 | contig 16729 bp, 13 predicted proteins | sample Ectturendosymbi2_FD_188042 | JGI IMG/M metagenome (GOLD analysis project Ga0210059, IMG submission 188042) | Ecteinascidia turbinata endosymbiont from Florida, USA - Sample 2 (SPAdes) (version 2) | ecosystem: Host-associated > Tunicates > Ascidians > Unclassified | place: Key West, Florida...
CTAAGACTAAGACCGTAAAAAGCACGGTCATCAGTTGCTGACACTGAGTGTACTAACAGTAAAATCTGTTTCCCACTACAAATATTTGGGGATTGTATTAGATATTGAGTTTTCAGATGACAAAGACATTCAGAGACAACTGTGATATCAATATTATGCAGTAATGCGAGCTTTTCCCGATGTTTGAACGCAGTGAAAAATGTACTTTTTCGTTCCTTCTGTAGGTCCATGTATGCATCATAATTATAGTGTAATTTCAGGAAGGCATGCAAAGATTGCCTGTGGCCTATAACTTTGGTTGCAGTGCTCTGTACAACCTGCCGTGGCGATCGAGTGCTAGTAGTCATTAGGTTCAATGTAACATTCCTACTTTTGAGGCCATATTGAAAAAAATGTGTAGACCTACCTGTTTCATGAACGATGTAAGAAGTCCAACAATGTATGGTTGCGCGCTTTGATGCGGTCAGATTGTTTATACCGGTATTCGCCCTTATTCTTTGAACACTACAACCGCATTTTACTTTGTGACTGTGCGCCCAGATGTTACAATGTTAATTTGAGGATGTGCGCAGGTCACAACGCATTTGTACTTCGCCAGTCCTTAGCCAGGTTCGAGTCTATTTCTTGAACATGCTACTTTCGTATGAAGTGTTACGAGTTAGCCAACAACTATGTTAAGAAAGTGTCTGTAATGTAGTGTTCTACAAAGTGTTAGGGAACAAGTGTCTGTAATCCTTTGGTCCTATCACCATCGCCGTTACAAAACGTTCTGTGACTGTTATTATCAATCTGTGTTGTGCAGATAGTGCGAGCTTGTGCTCTAATGTGAGCTTGTGCTCTACTTTATAAATCATCATTTGGCTAGCGGAGCACTTTGAGTTTGAGGCCCTGTTTTAGACTGATCGGTTATTGCAAAAGAAAAGTGTTGATTCATTTTGTTATAATGGTTGTTTCCATAACAGCAAAAGCAACATTGCATACAGCCATCCGCAAAGAGACAAGAGCAACTTACCACCGATCGCTTCACCGCTGCCAGCATCTTTGCTTGCAGCTTCACAATTCACTTCTTTCATGTTTCACATTTAAACCAGTTCTAATTTTTTCGTTTGTCGTCGTTTCCTTTCCTTGTTTTCTTAACTCCTCATTTGATTTTATTGCATTTTGAAGTAATTGAATAAACGTCAATTGCTTTGTCGTTGCAGCGGAGCATTCTCACTAATCTAATGGAAATGAACGGTAATGGTCGCCAAGCGTTACAAATCAAACATTCGGTGAAGATGTACTTTATGTTTGTAGGAAAAAGCTAAAGTTTTCCTCAACAGAATATCGCTGTAGCACAAAGCTGGTAACAAAATTGATGGCCAAAATTAACTCAAACGTAAATTCCCTTTGGAGAGATTTGCACATTATGAAACTAATGCGCAAAAGGCTATTTTGTTCATTGCAAAAACGAATTCGCGACTGTGTTGTCGGTACATTTTAAGGATCTATGGTCAGTGACTTCTTTACAACCAAAGAGATCAAAAGATCCAGCTTCACTCGATGCGAACCATTGCGTAACAGGCCATTTGCAGGTCACTACAGGGTACATTGCAGTGTGTTAGCATGAGTAACGACGCCAGCGCTTTGTGACGTAGTCTACACACAATCGATGCCTATTTGCGTTGTGGTAAACACTTGCAAGTGACGCAGTATGTGTTCAAGTAGGATGTTCTATTTCAGCGATACATGATATTAAGTAGAGAAACATTCGTACTAAGCAAAACACACCAAGCATGGATGTTACCGCTAAGAGACTAAATGTAACACTTGTCTCTCAGAAGTGTTCGTTATTTTAACTGAGTAGTTTTCTAATAAATCCGATGTTGCTACACAACACGATTATCGGAGTTAAATATTGTTTTACTGATTTCATTGGAGAACAGGTTTAAAGGAAAAAACAATTTGCTTTCTATTCTGAAGTGCACGTTTGTTTCGCACAGTTTAACTTTCAAAAAATTCATTCACCTCCGAAATCTAAATAACATATTTATTCGATTGTTAGCCGCCCCCGATTGTAAGCCGCACGAAATAACGAAAACAAAACATTATAAGCCGCGGCTTACAATCGAATAAATGCATGCGATATAACAATCTTTTTTAACATGAGTCAGTGATACCATAGCGGGTTCTTGGATTCCTTTGATTTTGAATTTCCGCCTTCGTCTCACTGCCTCGGCTCATCTCTTGTTGTTACTTCAAGCATAATGTGCTCAATAAGCTACTGTTATTTGTTTATCAGCAATTTACAGTGTTTTTAGTAGTATTTTACAGTTTTTAGTACATGTGGCCTATGCTATGCTAAAGGGAAAAGTCTAGAAAATTAAACGCAAGTTTTACTTCTCAAGGTTCCCTTGGTGGTAAGCAAATTATTGCCGCACGTTCATTAACAAAACGTCAGATCAAGATATTGGAAAAATTCTAAAGTTGCAAAACCTTTTCCAAACCTTAAAAGTGTGTTGGAAGTTGATAAAAATAATTGCAGTGACGAGAACGCGTTATTCAAAATATGCAGAAACCCTGCAATCAGTAGAGCCTTGTTCGCGGACGAACAAAAAAAAGTTGGTTTAAGTTCTGCCTGGATGACATCAATTAATTATTGTTAAGGCCATACTGAACATTTTTCCAGCGAAGATGTACATGATGAGGCCACATTGAAGATGAACGAGTTCATATTTTAAACACGTTGGAAATCACAATCCATATTGTCGACGACCTTTGACTTTCTTCTATTTCTGAAGGTTTACCAACAAAATTTGGCCTGAATTGGCGAGCACAGAAGGCGAACAACAGGTAACTGAATTGGTCTCTGGTCTTGTTTTTTTGTGGGTCCTATCTTGAACTTTATGGGTCCTTTCTTCAATCCTTTTGGATCGTGTCATCAACACACAAAAAACGGAAGATCACCTCCAAACGACCTTTGAACTCACTAAAACTTCAAGTATTCGCTAGTAGATGCTATTGTAAGTTGAAGATGTCTACTAATGAGGCGAAAAAATATGTTCTGCGAATGCCATATATAGATCCCTTATACTTCACCGTGAAGCGATTCTTTTCGATAGATACTGGCTGAATTTTCTGGTTATTTCGTTGGTTGTAGAACTTTTTCTGCTTTTTCATCTTTTGTCTTTCGGAAGAAACAGAATTGACATGTAAGAAAAACTTGCAAATGTACCAATTCACGAAGTGAGTCGGGTGTGAAGACCTTTAGGTCTAGGAAAACGAGCCCAAAGCGATTTCTGTGTCGCTGTTTTTTACAGAACGCCAGAAATGCAATAGTCTGAAGTATCGGTTGAACACGTTTGTTTCACCAAAATAGAGGGTTGGTTCAGCTTGAAGCAGTAATAGTCTGGACACCTACCTTCGTTTATACCGGTGGTTTTCAAGCTGGTTGTCGCGACCCTAGTGGGGTCGTAGTCCATTTTTGGAGGGGTCGCTTGTAGATATTTTATGTACACAGCTGTATTACATTTGTTTATTGGAGTTTTAGATTGGGTCGCTGGGTTATAGTGGGTTGCTATAATGCAGGGGTTCCCAACCTTTTTCTTACCATGTACCCCTTCAGCATTCCGACAAATGAGCATGTCCCCCTACAGCATTTCAACAGATAAGGATGTACCCCTTCAGAATTTTGACAGCTGAACATGTACCCTTAAAACTCTATATGACAAAATACTTTCTCATGATTTTTCACAGATATATTTAACAATATACATATAATGACTTTTGAAAACAATATTAAGTGATCTATGTATAAAGGTTTGAAAATAACCAGCATGTGAATATATTTTTACCTTCTATTGCAAACCTTAAATGTACCCCTTCGGATAGGCAAATGAACCCCCAATGGTACATGTACCCTAGGTTTGGATTTTGGAACCCCTGCTATAATGGGTCGCGGTAAAAAAACGTTTGAAAACCATTGGTTTATACGGACCAGTGATGAAAGTCTTGTCTCTATGTAGAAGAATACGAAAGCAGAATAAGCATTTCGATAAAAGTATTGCGAATGAGAGAAATTGGCTGTTATTTAATACCTACAGAGCATTGCTAACCCTGGCCACTGCACGACGTCAATCTTACCCTGTCATCATCAGAATGAAACATGACGTTAGAGGAGCAAAGTGTAACGACCAATGAAAATGTTCAGGAAACACGAAAACAGAGACTGAGGAAAGTCTTTCTGACCTTCAGGAAACACTAAAATTGAATCTTGGATTCGGTTTCAAAATATGTGTGAAATCATGTTCATTGATAAAAACAAGGTCTAATTTTAAATCAAATCTGATGATGGTTTTTTTAGTAAATTTTGTAAGATCTCACAATAAATTGAATTTCCGTAAGTAGGATCTCATAATGTTGAACCTGCGTAGATTCTGTATGAAAAAGAGCTTCTTTTGTTCTTTTCTTTTGAGCCAGTGCCTTATAACCACTGCTTGGCCGCACCAGATCTCGGGGCAGGTGTTGAGCAGCCATTCGGTTGTCTCATCGTCCAGAACCGTCAGGGCCGTGCAGAGGTCGATGGATTGGACATTGGAGGACAACATGGTCGACAGTTTGTTCTTCTGCGTCACACTCACAGGCCGCAGAAGAGGCCATACCCCATTTGTACAAGCAGGAGCGGAAACGTCCGACATCGGTGCGGAAGCGGTTAAGCCGGATCCAGGCTCTTCTTGGGAGGGTCATCCCGAGCTGATGATGCCTATCTAGTTGGCGAAAATATATATCGTAGCGTCTGGTTCTCGGCTATGAAAAGATTCCTTTCGACACACAGTGAGCCTCCGTAAAAAAAGATTTTTACTATAACAAGAAGATTACATGAAAATAAATATTTAACTTGATGAGTTGACAAATACACTACAGACCTATTACAAAATGTAGAAAATCATTCGTTCGTATTCTCTACCGAAAGACAACAACCCTTCATGAACTTTTTCACATCGCTCATCCGTTGAAATCAACTTAACAAAGCTGATTTTTGGCAAAAAGATTGATGCGAAAGTCCACTTTATGCAACAATATCATAAAATTCTGCTGACATTTTTACAAGAAACCAAAGAGGATAATAGATGCCTGAATTACGTTGTAGGTACCAGGCATCCTAGGACCAGAAGCAGATATAGGTGAATGACACGCTGTTCACTTAGTTTTGAGGGTTGTGCAGCATCGAAGGGAGTACGCTGTTTATCAGAATTTTACAGAACATTCCTCGTAATCTTTTACTGGCGACATCTAAGATGGCTCTCGATTTTCCTTCAGAAACACGTGGTATCTTTTAGTAGGAAAATGTTTACGATTGTCATTCTGGCACGGACAACAACGTTAAACTTGAACAAATTTTTGCCATGGATACAAGCAGAATAAAAAAATGGTAAGTCGGAAGCTATCTGACGTCACGTTGAAATTAGTAACTTCGTCGAGAGCCGCAGCCCAAACCATGAAACCATGATTTATTTTCGAGCCTTACGAGACGAGGGACCTTTGCCTAAAATCAGAAAAGTATTTGGCTGGAAAGTATAGCGTTAGCAACCTCAACATGCTGACAGCGAAAATTCGAATTCAATTTCATGGTCAAATTTTTACCCATTTTATAAGACGACTCTTTTTGCGCACCAGCTTTCAGTGTTGATTTCAGTTTTAGTTTCCCTTTATTGAGAATGTGACTCAAGGTTCTGGGCTCGCCGCTGAATTACTGTTGCGTCATAATCATTAAGTTGTTGATGAATTGTGCACAGCAAGTGTGACGGGATGTGCCTCCGCACCGCAGCGTGACTCATGTTGCTGCTCTGTGATGTCACAATATACACAAGCAGCGAACAATTTGCGAAGGAGTAAATCTTGCGCTTGACCGAATCGTCATTCAAGTTAGATGTACTGTTTACCAAAATACGTGATTCAAAGCAGAAAAACAATCGACTAACATATTTTGCCTGTTCAGTTTTAGACATGAATACAATCGTTTCAAGTCATTAAAACCCTTGCACCTCATCACTCTCTTTGTTAAATAAGCCTTTTACTCAAGAACTTCCGCAAAACGGTATGAAAAGCAGAGTTACTTAACCTCCGTCTCATTGCGATTCCCTTTTCAGTACTGTACATGTTTTGGACAGATGCTCCGCCGTTCTGTAGCTCTACTTCCCCGCAACAGTAAATAGAAAAAACGTGTATAAACGTTCCAACTGACCATGGAAAAACAGCTACTTAACCTCAAAAGTATTTGATTAATCGTCTGAACATAACCAGTGCTTCGAAATGCAAGCTTTGCTCTGAAAAGTTGACTGTAACTTACACAAGGAATGAGTTCATCTTCGCTTAAGATTTTGTTGAATCAACCCAGATGTTATATAAATAACTGCTCGAACTTTTCCGAGTTTGTTCACCGGGTTTGGTTTGGAAATAAACCACACGCACAGAGCGAACCTCCAGCGAAAAACGCTGGGTTAAGAAATTTTGGAGAAAGAAAGTTTTCAGCATTCAACGTAGCTAATTCGGTGGTAAAACGGGAGTGAATAACGTAAATCGCAAGTTAAACACCGAGGAAATGTGAAACTGGAATCGCAAGTTATTGGACTTGAACATTACGACGAACCTTGGAGGGGCCAAGTTTTTTCCTTTAATTCTTTGTCGAACAAACAGGCTGCGAATTCTAGCATCGAAAGAATATCCATATAGAAGTACAGATACATGCTTCAGAAAAACTATAAAATTGTTTCTTGAATGCACTGCTTTACTAAAAATCAGCAGCACGTTTCAAGTAAGCAGAGGTTTCATATCAATGCAACGCGATGTTGTCGAAGAACGTTGTGGAGGATTGTAGAACCCCGAAGAACGAACCCAACAACAGAAATCAACAGATATCAGCAAAACGCTTTTTCGTTGTTGAATTTCACAGCCATGACTTACTTTGACCAGTTTTACAGAGACTGTGATCGGGCAACTCTTTGAATCTGAACCAGTGCTTTGGCAGTGGTTGTTATAGCAACAAAGCAAGATATCCTGAAATACACGGAAGACCATTCGGCAGAACAAAGGAAAACAATGGTGTTCCCCATGAGTCAAAGAACCAACAAGTGTTTCGCATCAGGCTTGTCGCTGTCACGTGACTTTCACGCTTGATCAAAGGCTAAGTTAATTTCGAAACAAACAACAACACAAACGCAGGCGAAACGCGTTCAACGAGAGCGCCCCTGATTGGTGAAACTAAAAAACACGTCACAAATAAATCGCCGTACGTAAATTACAAAAGCGATGTATTCGGTCCTCAGGTCCGAAAAAAGTACGACACAGTAAAAAAGGTGCAACACATCGATCAACGCACAGTTTAAATTTCTTGTCAAATCGAATATCGATTTAAGGGCACTTCTCATAAAAGTCAAGTCAGATTTCTGCCTTTCTGTTATAAGTTTGATATCGTTCGTTGAAGAATTCAACACAGCTTACATTCAATTGCGAAGAAAATAAAAAATCTAACACGCCCCACGCGACTAGTGGCGTAGCCAGGCCAAAAAATTTGGAGGGGACAAATATTAGCGAGAAACAGTATTTCGTTTGGGACACGGCCTGTCGAAGCACAAACGACAAGATGTTAGAAATTTGAGAGGGTCCATGATCGTTTTGGTCCCCCCTGGCTACGCCTATGCCACACGCCAATCAAACATATGTTCCAGTGCTTGCATTGGTGAAGATAGAGTCACTGAAGTTATGCCTGAGCAAGGAAGCGGCGTGAATACATGAAAGTCGTTTCCGCAGTCTGAAGGATTGCTCCATATTAATATTTACTTCGGATCTCCAAATCTTGTCTAAGGAGGATATCCTCCAGTGAATCTCCCGCTGTTCAGGGAGACGCCTTGCTCGGCAGGGGAGGATTCCGCAATGCAGGTGCTTGTAGCTGAGTCACGACGACGGCTCACACAGCGCTGTTGCTGCTTGTACCCCCCGTGTCCCTCCATGCAGAACTGTCCGCTCGAGCGCCGCTTTTGTGTTCTGCGATTTTGGTCGACCTGTCCTGAGCGGAGCTGAAGTAGAGCTGCTTTTTCTCGCCGCGCCGACGCTCGCCTGACGCCGGCGTTTCCGTCATGTTGCGACGCAACGCCTCGTCACAGCACGGCAAGCAGCGACGGAGGGCGGCGTTTATGCAGCGGCGTATCTCGCGAAAGCGCCACAAGTAAATCCACGGGTTCAGGAAGGAATTGACGAGCGATGACGTCAGCAGCACCTTGGTGGTCTGCACGTAGCGCTTGTCCGTTTCTCCCAAGCTCACCAGGAAGAGCACCCCCAGCGGCACGGTGCTGATAAGCAGCAAGACCAGGATGATGGTCAGTGTGCGCAGCAAGCGCATGTCGCGCTGATGACTGCGCTGCACGAAGTTGGACTTCGTTCTGCTGGCGGACAAGTGGGACGACGAGTCGCGTTGCGATTTCCGCGCGTCTGTCGCCGTTTCGTCGCTTTTGGCCAGGAGTCGTGCGATGAGCGACGGCCTCCACGATCGCTTGGTCGCCGCCTGACCGGCAGCGCCGTTCGCGAACATCCGGTCACGTGACTTGGGGTTGCTGTCGAGCTCTCCGACCGATCCCGAATGCGACTTCGGGGGTTGCGATGCGTCGGAACGGTGCCTCGACACAGGTTGATACGCTGCAACGGCACAAGCGGTTACCGCGTCGTTTGAAAACCGCTGTTTCTGCGCCACGCGCATTTCGCCTGCTGCCTTGCTTGTGGCTGCGCGACACGCGGTTACTGGTTTCAGCAGCAACAGGTCAAACCTTTTCATTATGACATCGAGATCCACAGTGTCACGGTCGCAAAACGCCGCAGCGAGTAAAAGTCAAGACAACCACTTGCAACCACAAGACAACCACTTGAATAAAGGTCAAGACAACCACTTGCCATGTGCGGTTGCACGCGTTTGGTTATAAACAAATGGACGAAGGCAAAGCGGCTGCTGGTTGGCATTTGTTTGAAGATAAATAATCCAACCCTTGCTTCAAACATCAACAAAAGCATCCCCACACTCTCAGTCACTGTATGGCGTCAGTGCAGTGACGTCACTGTATGGCGTCAGTGCAGCGACGTCTCCGTTGGCGCTTCAACGAAAGACATTTGTGTTTCGAAAGCGGATTACGTCAAGAAACACACCAAGGGGGAGGACACGTTTAAATACGAAACAGTTGCTTGTTTGGAAATCATAAAGCGTTTGTGATAACGTTGTTTTATACAAAATCTTCCAAGCATTTTGCCACAAAAAGCCACCGAGGCGCGTTTCAGATTTAATGCGTGACGACCAAGAAAAACCAACAGTATGCTTTGACAGAAGTAGATGCGCATTTACTCAGTTAAGACAATGCTACGGTTCCATTACTCCATTATCCAATGACAAGTGTATCAAGCTTTCGCACGCATTTCATCGAAACCGTTTTGCGATTTTCGCGAAACAGCCAACCCTACCGTTTGGTGGGGGAGTCCCCGGTGACGTCGGCTTGAGCTTTTTTGTGCAGTTTCGTGCGAAGTGATATATGCTTGCGTAAAGCACGCATGGGATGGCGGGGGTCAGCACCAAAGCCAAACCGAGGAAAAGCATCGATCCTTTTGTAAAGGGCGGGTTGATCTAAGAGAAAAAATAAATAAACGCAAATGCTTTGCAGTGAAGTGAACGAGACGTTTTTCATGAAAATGCACTGGTTGTCGGATTCCGAATCAAACATCCAGTATTTCCCAAGACATCGTAAAAAAGTTTTCCTTATTTTTGTACGAGATTGATGCCTTGCAGCTACATCGAGCAAATAAAGAACAGCAAGGCATTGGAGATAAGATTGAGGTGATATCCTCATCAGGTTCTAAGATGACCTACGTCAAATGCTTTATAGTAATATGTTGCTGTTTTTTTTATCGCCTGTTCTGAGTTGTTTTGCAGCATAGAAAATATCGAAGAGGTGATTTACGGATTTTCTTTCTCGCTCGGAAATACAAAATCTTCATTCAAATCAAATGAAAATCCTAGACTTCAATTAAACTTTGTGAAGACATGCAACTGTTCAGTGAAAAGCATCAGAACTGAAAGATGTTAAAAACAGGTCTTTCACCAGCTTTCAAAAATAAATCATATTCGGCGTCTCACGCATTTTGGACACCTTCACTTCGCACAAAGGTTTACGTGTTGTGCGTTAAAGCTTTCACAGTCTCGTGCTGATGTACAAAAACATCTTGGCTCATGTTTAAAAAACTCCACAGATCCCACAGTACAGCACCAGCTGTTATAAGAGCGATGTGTTCGTTTCAAAGGTTTTTGAAAATGACAGGAAACGTTGGATCCAGAAAAATATTTTTAGCGACACCGGAAAAATAACACGAGGAAGCTACATCTACGTCATTCCCGTGTTTCGTTTACATAGAAGCGTCTTAAACGGTTTGCAACACAGAGCGTACAGCAACAAACTAATACTGAGAAACAGTAGCTTCGAGCATGCTCATAATATGTTCTGCCTTTGACATAAGGGAATAACAAGGCTTTGTTCGCAGGCGTAACAAGAGTTTTTTAGTTTGCCTCTGGGTTTTATCTGAGTCTGTTGGAAACCAAAGAGGACCTGGATCGTTTTACGAAAACTCAATTCCGTATCTAGTAAAAAACTTACAAGTCACCCGAACCTCAAGCTACCCAACAAATGCTCCTTATATGTCGATCTTGTCACTAAACAAAATTACGTTTTTCTTGCCAGAAATTGCTCGGTACTCCTTGTTCAGGTAGCCTCGAAGAGGCACAATATGTTTTCGATTTGCAGCATGACTCCATAAATTGAGCGGAAACAGTGAAGATGTATTATTTCGCTTACAAAGGAAACCCTACTGGGTAAAGCCATGAAACGCTCACCAGCAATAGTTGGCAAAGGGCATCGGAAAGCTCACTGTCTATGCTTTTTCGCTTTGCACCATCCTCTGCAAATTGGAGAATCATTCAATCAATAAAATTAATCGCCGTAAAAACGAACTCTGACAAGTTACCGTTTCTCAGTACACTTCACTGCAATCTGATCATAGCGCACATTTGTATACACTACGTCATTGCGCAAGAACAAAGCCTTGTTATCTTTGCTATTCGAGAGGAAATCACATCACGTGACCTGCGCACCGAGCGCGCCACAACGAAGTCGTTTCCGTTCAGGGGAAGGTCAAAAGGACCGACTATGCCACAATTTTTCATTTAAGAACTACCAGACTGGTTTCAAAGCCGCAAAGTTGCCTGCTTTCAAATATTTCAAACGGCATCATATGAACGCATCATATGAATGCATTGGAAATTGTGTTCGGCGCCGTGAACAAAGCAACAGGAAAACCAAACTGTGGATGCGTAGAAAGCGCGCATAACACCAACCAACACACATTTCGAACCTAACTTGCACAAAATTAATCGTGTTGGTTTGACGCTCACTTCAATGACGAGAACAGTGGTTCTTAACCGGGGGAGCACTCCCCCTGGTCACTAAATTTCGAGGGTAGCGCGAGCCCTTACGCGCCATAGAACATGGGAAGTTTGATCAGCAAATTTACCAATAAATAATTTGTTTTTACAGCTTATTTAAAATCAAGGGGGCTTAAAACAAACGGTAATCACTTAGGCGAGGCGTGGTAGGAAAAAGGTTGAGAACCATTGCACTAGAATGTCATTAAACTAAGAGAGCTTTTCGCTCCTACAGGCGGTGCGTGATTTTCTCCAGAACACAATACGGTGAAATTTAATCGCGTCTGTCAAATGTTCAAAAATCAAAATCGTAAACGCTGGTGGCCGTAGTAGCAAGCCTCAATCACTGCCTCTGCTTTATCTGTTTCATGAAACAGCGCTTCCCAAAATAGATCGTTTGAAATGCAGTGGATCTCCGAGAACATTTTAACGTCGTATCTTCCCATCAGCAATACAGTACAACAGTGTCGTAGACAGCCACGCACCGCATTCAGGCTTTTAATTGACACCCTTGCTTTTGTTCGCCGCATCAGATGTAGCCCGCTAGTAACATCGACAAGACATTCACTTCCCGTTGCGTGAATCTCATCATTCACTCAACGGGAAGTGAATGTCATGTCGATGTTGCCAGCGGGCTGGCATTAATGAATTTGTCAGCACGGGCCACAATAAGTTCAAGCACACTTTTTTCCATGCGTGCTTGGCCAAGAGAGCAACCTGTTTCCGGGGCAAACGAAGGAAAATAAAATCTGTGCCATAGACGTAGCCAGGGGGACCTAGAGGCCGTGCTCCCAAATTTTTACCATATCCAGTCATTTTGTCCTTAGAGAGGTGGTGTCCCAAACAAAACACTGTTGCTCGGCTAAAGTCAAAACTTTTGGCCCTCCCAAAATTTTGGGCTGGCTACGCTACTGGTCTGTGCATTAACATCTCATGAAATGACCCCCCAGGGATAAACTCTCACTTCGGCTGAGGTATTCTTCAAGTTTTTTCTTCGACACTGAAAAATGTTTTACTTCTTCTGTCGTATACACACAGCTGACAGGTGGTAGGACTACGCGGTTAGGTCTAAAAGGAAGAATTGCGAAGATATTTAATCAGGTCTTCATTGGTGGTGTTGGTGATGCTGCATGGAGGGGCCATAACAGTACAGTGATAGAGGATGTGACTGGCAGGTCGGATGTCGCCGCACACACAGTTTTCATTATCAGCCAATCCCATTCTGTAGAGTTTCGCGTTAAACCGGCCGTGTCCAGTGCACAAGCGGTTAAGTTGCACCAATGCTTTGCGTGGCATGTGGCATCCTGGTCGAGAGTTGGTGAAACTAGAGATATAAGTTGCAAAGAATCTGGTACTGGAGCAGTCTGATAATGTTTCACTGATAGAAAACGACGACCAGTGAGTGAAAAAAAATATTAATAACTAACAACAAAGAACAAACATCTGACAACCTTCATGTTACGATGTTTCAGTACATCATCTTTGAGTAGTTCACATAAGGAAACGAAAGCCATTATGAACTTACTTTCTCAGGACTCATAAATAGACCATATTAAATAAAAGGGCGTGGCATTACAGTCTTTTTTGCGCAACGAAGAAAACCTAACAACACAATTAGCCACTATTTTTGGCTTCTTGTCTTGGAAGCTTGGCCATGACCGAAGTAGCTGATCAGTATTTTGGAAATGCAGCCCCTTTGCAAAAGAACAACAGTGTTAAACTTGTAATGATTGAATTAGTTCTACACCTTGCCAAAACGAAACACAAACAATCAATCGAGCTTGTTTTTTGCCCAGCAAGATCTTTTGACCTTGGAAGAATATCTGTTGGTGAGTTTAGCGAATCAACCTAAACGCAATGGTTGCAACTTGCAAGAAATTTATTTCTGTCAATCCCGGGAAAAGGTCGGTTGTGGTTGCGAGCACCCCACGTGGCGATGATCGCTGTCATCTGATAGTCAGATCACCTGCTGAGTTCTGAGAAAACGCGATGACGGAGCAAAGGCTTCTCAGCTCAGCTGCACTGATTGTGTGGTCGTTGCATGACGTCATTAGAGGCTCGGTAAACTTCCTGCTCAGAGAACGAAAATTGATGGACGTTTTGAAGCTGATCACGAGGATATCATCAACGTCCATCGAAAAAGAACGAAGAGCTCAATTTTTGAAATACGAATCGTGGTCTTCAGACAATTCTGAAAAGACGATTTGCTGGCTGTTTCTGATGATGGCATAATTAGCTTCATGAACTGTCACCAACATGCGGTTTAGGCGATCAGTGGCTGGTTGCCTCGTTCTTTGCTCGTGGCGCAAGAGTAATCAACATAAATTTTCCCCCAAAAGGTAGTAGTAAAAGTTTCATTATCTGGATAGATCATGCAGCGGTTTACTCGTCACGATTCGAACAAAGCGAAATGCAGCAAGTGAGCTGTTTCGAACGGCAGTCGAAGCGCACAGAGATTTCGGCAACGTTGTAACGGCTTCACTTGATACACAAGCGATTGGTAATAATGAATCTCAAAACAAATATGCAGCAAATCCATCTAAGGCTGGATGAATGTGTCTGGTCTTTTGTTGCGTAATTCTGTTAAAACGGATAGCCGATTCCAGATTCCGGTTCTTGCATAAAACCGTTAATGCTTCAAAGCAAATTCACATTTGCAAGTGTTTTGTTGCATTAAAATTGTAATGAGAAGCTCCTTCATTTACTGAAAAGCTCAGTCCTAGCATAGCGGCTGTCCACACAAAGCTTTCATGCTTGTGTTAGTGAAGTCTGAAGTCCCCCTCAACGCCCCTTTTGGCAATCGCTCAAACTAAAGTACAAAGTGGTAGCGGCAAACAAAGAAATAGCAAAAACCTGACCGCCAGAAACGAAGCGTTTTTTCTTCCTTATACTCTGTCACTTTTTACTGGTAATCTGCGCACGTAATAATTCTCGTGAATAACAGTGCATGCCGATTAATTTGAAATAGTTTTTCTGCGTCAGGTTTTGTTAAACAGAAAAACACCGGCAGTTATTCACTTCCTCAAACTGATGCTTTGGTTGATTCTGTTGTTAACACTGATCGAGCCGTGATATAGACAACTATTTCTTTTTCAGGGGGAAGCTGACCTCAAACCGAATCAGATGTTTATCGGAACTAAAACTAGACTCAGTATTTTGCGAAGTGGAAATGTGATTGCAACCTCATGTTTTTCAACTGCATCGTCATTCGAGAAGTAAATCCAATGTAAAGAACATGCTTTGAGCTCCAAGGTGTGTCCACCCAACCGTGACATCCCTTCGCAAGTTCCTGTTGCTATCAACACATCCCAACACACTGGGTCGCAAATACAGTTCGTGACAAGTAACAACAAACTCAAACATCGCATTGCTGCAGGTGTATCGACAACAGTGTGATTCATACTACAAAAGTTTTGTTTCAGGCTGCTACAACAAATAGCCGAAATGTTACTCATACCCATCAGGAGTATGAAACTGGGAGAATTGTGACAAGCAGCCCCGTCATGTCTGCGCCTTTCGTCAATGTCCAGTGAAATATAAAATTAGAATGGCTTGGTACGGCTGACTCTGCCTGATCCAAGAAGACAAAATTACTTTGCACGGCACTTTAATTGAAAACAGATCAGGTTTTCACTAACGATAACTAATGGAGAGCGTTTGCCTGCCTGGCGCCAGATAGGCCCGGCGATCTGTGCGAAGACACCGAACAGTGGCAGATGAACGCCACCAAGCAAGAAAACATGAACACAGAAAATTATTTTTGACACGCAATTTCTGCGCGACGTGGTGAGCCGTCGTTGGTTGCCTTTGTCAAGCAAAGGGTTACCCAATAAAGCGTAAGGGAAAAGTAACTTCAGTGATAAAAGAAAAGGTGTCCAGCTTCTCTTACCTGCGAGCATTCAGAAACTGGCGAGCAGACCATATAGTAGACACCGGTGGTACTGTTGCTGGGCATCTTGCAAACACAGTTTCTGGCGCAGTTCCAAACAGTCACGACGGGAATGACGAAAATGACAATCGGTACAAGCCACGTTAAAGCAATTCCGAACCTGATGAACCTGCACAGAGATGCAAAACGGACAGCTGAAGTTTACTTGTGCGTCCTGTGGTGCTGGTACAACGTTTTTCGGGATTATCCTTGTAGCTGAAAAGCGTATTTGCGAGATTTCCATTGTCGGCGTCTCAGATATGTGGAAAGTCCACGCATTGTCAGGTCAGGGAACCCGACCAACATCACAGTTTTTCACAGCACCAATTTCTTTGACCGTGCTTAAGAAGAAAGGAAACCAACCAACTGGACTGTCCTTTAAAAACGCAAAATTTGATTTTTATACGTTTGTAGACAAGAACCGCGCACCTGTTATGTGAAGCGGTAGCGTGGATTTTAACAGAATTGCGTCGCGGAGATGTAAGCAAACGGGTGGTTTTGTCTTTACACGTCACTCATCGCGGTCCTAATAAGCGACTCCCTGTCAATCATGGGCTTCTTAGAAAATAAGCGTTGATTGAATGTTTATGTGCCGAGGTGCTGCCAGGCGCCAGCGTGCGACAACGGTTTGGGAAACGAAATATTAAGCTACATCAAAACAAACCGCACAGAGAGCCGAGCAGAGACAGACGAGCCATTGGTTTGACACTGCGGGTTACTGCGGGGTCGGCTTGGTTTGAGTCATGACCTGCTTTCATGTGCGAATGGAAATCCACCACGGCGTTTCGCTTTAAAGGGATGGGGCGGGAAATTAAAACAGAACTCCCAGAGAGCCTGCTTAAAGTAAAGCCCGCGGCGTTTGGAAATCATCGGAACAAACCATAAAAGTGAGCTATTAATTTTTACGGCAAATGAAAAACCCAACTGCCGGCACGAACAAAGCGCAGAAACCGACTTATGAGATTCGCTTTATATTGCAATTGCAAACATGGACAACATAAGTTTTCAATGACAGAAAACAGAAAAAACAACAGAACAGATTTTCACGGGAGAGACCTAAGAATGGCAACAACTCCAATAAAACCTCTTAAAGTCGCACTACAGCCGGTAGTTCATTGGTATTGGCGTCGCATCTGGCATAGTTCATTCAAAATCTTGAGAGCAAGCAACCGTACACATCGCAACTCGTTCTTTGGGTGGGGTTGAATATATTCAAGTACAAACTACGGAAAGCTCAAGAACCAAAACTGGTCTTTCATCATAAACTGGACTTTTATCCTATATGTCAACATTTTTGGAGGTCCGTTGTAAGG
>Ga0210059_1008027_pt1 | contig 16728 bp, 14 predicted proteins | sample Ectturendosymbi2_FD_188042 | JGI IMG/M metagenome (GOLD analysis project Ga0210059, IMG submission 188042) | Ecteinascidia turbinata endosymbiont from Florida, USA - Sample 2 (SPAdes) (version 2) | ecosystem: Host-associated > Tunicates > Ascidians > Unclassified | place: Key West, Florida...
TGGTGTAGGACGCAAGCATCCAGTCACAATTCGCAAGGCGTCGTTGATGGTGGGGTCAATAAGGCGGGTGTGGCACTGCGGCAACAGACAAGCGCGCTGTATTCTTTGGTTGAATGCACCAGGGCTAGGGTAGCTATTCGCAGAGTTGTTGCTCCAGCATCCCAGCCGGAGCCAGCAAGCCACCTCAGGAGCGCGACGCGTGATATCAGCTTTTTGCGAAGTGACTCAAGGTGTCGGCTATACGTGAACGAGGAGCTGTCCAACGTCACTCCGGTGTGGCAAACGAAGCTGACAAATATATTGTCACAAAACAAAATCTGTCTGTGCAAAAAAGTTGTGAGATGTTTTGGGAACGAAACCAAATCTCGCGTCTTTTTGACGGCGACAAAGAAAAACGTCACAACACGCGACCGTGAGGTCACAAAGCACGCTTCAACTCCCCACAATGTCATTTATGACGCAACTGCAAACGAGGGCGAACCTCGCGATGAACTTTTCAGTGTGTGACGTCATAATGCTATCTCAAAGCAAACTCGCCAAACCCACCCGTTGCCGTTGACGAAAGTCACGTTTTCTTTCTCGGCGGCGACTTTGCTGACCTCAGCAGCGGTCACGTGACTCGGCATCTCCAGCCAGAGGAAGTAGCCGCCGTTGGGGTGCGATATTTTTACCCCGTATGAACCCAGTTTCTTCTCCACCATCGATATCACGGTGGACATCCGCTCCTGTTGAGGAAAACAAAGCCCTGAAGTTTCCGCCATCGTTTTTCACAGGTCATCAAGAAATAATCGGAAACTAATTTCTAATTCTTCTTGGGAAATACATGAGTTTCTCGGTATGAATGCTAAGTTTGGCCAATGCTTACATCAACCCAATGCCACCGCTTACAAAGTGTTTGAAAAGCTACGTCTGGTTGTGTTTTATTTCAATTTAACCTGAACTAGTTAAGCGGTACAGTAGAGTCCTACGTGGGTTGAAATTTTTTGTCCGCTCCCGCCCCGCAGGAATTTGAGAAATCTTGCCCGCTCCCGCTCCCGCCCCGCCCCCGCAGACCATCCCAACCCGCACCGCACTCTTTCGGTCTTAAACCCGCAGCTGTCCGAAAACTACTATAAACTCATAACTAGGGCAAGTTTTTGTTGCAATGAAATCGTCAGAAGTATGCATCATTTCAACAAAATTTGCAGTAAAAAGTTGCAGCTGTGCACAAGCATTTTAAACGAAAGTGATTTACTCAAGCGATTTATCAACAAATATTGCTAAATATTTCCAAACATTACCTAGGGAGAAATGGTGATCTTTTACCAACAGTTTGCGTAGCATGCTAAAACATGAAGTTGTTTGGCAAGCTCCACAGTGCATGAAGTTACTTGGCAATTTAACAATTTGGAGTGCAATTGTGGACTGATGTTTGGCCGGGTCATTTCTACAATTGCTTTTAGGTCACTATTCAGTTCGATTCGGTTATCAAAGAGAACAGAACTATACTGAAATAATTCTAAAGCATGATTTTTAAATTAAACTTCCACACTTTGCAAAATACTTGATAGACGTTGCAGGATAAGTTGCATGTAAAAAAGAAAAAATCGCCTATAAAATTCCTGGAACCACCTTAAAACATCGCACTACATAGAAGCTGTAAAAAAAGTTGTCAAAACTTTTCCTACTTATAACGCCTGAAGACAAGTCTAACAAGCAGCAAAATCAAGCTATTCATTTTTTCATTGGCAACCAAAACGTTTCCACAGATCTGATCTTCCGCAGTCAACAGACTTGAGGTGATAGAAAACACGTTTCAGTCCAGTTGTGATTAGCTGTGCGTTAAGCGCTGTCTTATGAATTAATCCTCACCACGTACGACGTCAGCATTGGAAAATGTTCACTTGCCCACCACATGGCAAGAGTCTGAGCTAATGTTTCGCAACAATGGGTTGTTACATCATAATGTAATAATTGCTGCGGGTCTACTGTCCTAAGTGCAATGCTGGCAAAACAACTTCAGTACTATCCACGTGTTTTGCGATTTTTGAGCTGATTAAGTTCATGTGCTTTGGCTCAAAACTTATTTACCCGCACGAAGAATTTCATATCCCGCCCCGCAGCAAGTTCAACCCGCACCCGCCCCGCAAATGCGGGTACCCGGCCCGCGCAGGACTCTACGGTACAGTGGTTTGAGCACGCGCCTCACAAGTTGGTTGATTGGGTTCGATTCCCGTTCGAACCGCACCGGAGAGTTGAAAAACGCTAATAGCGGCCTTTCCAACCTCGTTCTCAGCGTTAATGAATGGATGCCAGGCTGGATTTTGAGGAATCGGAACGGTCTCTTACAATACAGTGCAACCTCTCACTTTATGGGAACCTTGGTAGTTTGATGAAAATGTTTCCTGTCTCTTAACATTTCTCAGCGGTCACCAAACCTTGAATAAAACCTGGGACAAGCAAGCTTCAAAGGCAGTTGGCCTAACAATGGATTGCAACCAGTGTTGAACTCACTACGAAAATAACTGCGTGACAAAGCGTAAGTGGAGATGGCCGCTTTGGGATAGCTCATGACACTATAGCCAAGCTTTTTGACCGGAGGGCCGAATTCGCGACTACCTGGCCACTGCAGGCGACTGGAGGCCGGATACCGTTCGATTTACGTGACAGGCAGCCGCCAATGTTGTTGCACTGCTATCCACAGTCGGAAACGTGGTGCTTGAAAAAATGTGCAAGGTTTTTCGCGGGTCGGATTGAACCGGTCGGCGGTCCGGATGCGGCCCGTAATTGGGCCAACCCTGCACTATAGGGATCACGAAGGGAGTAGAACAAAACTTTTTGCTTTAATCGTTACTTTTCCCTTTTAAGTTAACCTAAAAATAACTGCTTACTATTTACACTGCAGCAGGCTCTGCGTCTGCGCGCCATCGACTATATTTAGAAAACATGCACACGCGTAGCATCCCGTCAGAAACGAAAGCACCAAGATAGTGCGTCAAACTTCACCCGTCAGTATAAGATACGGCTATTTTGGTTGAAACGCACCTGTCTCTTAAGCAAACTTAGACGTTCTGTACACAGAAAATCTGTTTCAAGAAGCACGTATGAACCAACAAGTTGACATTTCGATTGATTCAGAAACTCATTTCTCGTGCGAAGTATAAATGCTGATATATGAAAAGGTGTTGATATCAGCAAGAACATTGAAAACAAAGCCCTTGACAGAAACGCACCCGGAGGCAAATAACAATAATTTATGGGTAACCAGTCAAGCGCAACGAACCGTGTCGAAGCCTCACCTTGTGAGCGATGCGCAACTCATTGACGTGCTGATCGATCAAACCGGTCTTGAGTGCTTCGGCGGTAAGGTTTGACACGTACGGATTCGATCCCCCACCGCTGATCACCAAGTATGTCGTCAGCAATGACTTTATGACGTGCTGCGGCGCTTCGTACCATCCGAGACGCAAACCGGGGGCGATGATTTTAGACAAGGAGCCATTCGAAACCACGTTACCTGCCGCAAGGTACAATGAAAATAATGAGGATTTTCGTCTTCTTTTCATTCATTTCGTTTTTGTTTGCTGCTTGCATTGAATAACCACACCGAACAAGAACTTGCTGCAATGTCTCAGAAATCAACTTCATTAGGCAGTCCCAGACGAACTCGATCTACGTAGCTTTCGATCCAAGGGTCAAGAGTTCAATTCCCGACACTGACCTTGATATTCCGGATCTTTCGGGTCGTCGTAGACGAACAATCGTTGCGGTGACGGTTCGAACTTCGAAGCATCGTCTTTGGATGTTACGTAATTGAGTGCGTTGTACACGTCATCGCTGATGACGAGCAGGTTGTACTTTCGCGCGAGCCGCACCAATCTTTTGCATTTTTCTGAAACACCGATCGTGTTGCACAACGTTGGAACAACAGAGACAGATTTTACGGCGATCGAAATACTGTGAACAACAAACAAAGCCTACTTCACACTGGGGGGGGTTCGCAACAGTGGTTTGCACACTGCAATTACACTGTGAATAACTTTTATCGAAATCATGACAGTGGTTTGGACACGAGGGTCATTATAAGAAAGGTGTGCAAACATAAACCCTATTGAAGTTTTCACAATCAGGCCTTCGGAATTTCAATCAAGAAATGGCACTAAGCTGTGGCGCCGTCCTGGCGCTGAACCTTTTTTCCACTTGCTTCCTATCTCGCGCTGCTGCTGCAGCGTTAATGGCACAGACGAGCAGAAGTTTTATCAACGGACGCGTCGTGTCCCATCCCATGGAGCGACAGCGCCGTATGTTTCCTTTCGAAGTTAAGACGCGGATGCAACAGAAGAAAAACTTGCTGCGGATATATTTTGCTGGTGACGCGGTAGGTCGGCTTGTGAAAAGCAGACGTTATGAGTCGCATGCATTGCATTTTGTTTCTTGAAAAAAGAAATGGCCAGGATGGAAATCGGACGCCACAACGCAAATTTGACAAAATATTTCTGACATTCTTGGCCCTAAAAGGTGCATTAGTTGCCCGACGACACCACTGCAGTCATTTGATGTGTTGGATACGTACCCGGGGAGTAGCAGCATCCGGTCGGATTGTGGTGCGTGGGAACGACGTACGCAGCGGCGCGGAACGGTCTCCTTGGTGACAGTTTTACGTCAGGCAGAAGCTTCAGTTTATCTTCGAGCATGTCCAGGTCCATTCCGTCGCTCTCCATCGCGATAGGAACCGGTTTCGCCTTTAAACGCAACTTATCACCAAACTCGTCAATAACAATTAAAAGCTCCAGAAGGTTTTCTATATGCTTCAGAGGAATCAGCCGATTCGGCTCTGCTTTCATCTTTTTGCAATGTTTCAAACTTGCGCATATCTGTATTCAAGTAACTTCACTCGACAGGTGAAATAAGCAAGGAATCAATCACGAAATTTTATTAGGAAATCGATTTCACGTAAAACTGCGCTTCATCTTTGGAAGTTTGTTGTGGCCATGTGCGCAACCGCGGTAATAATAATGCATAAAAAACATTTTATGTATCATGTGTCCTCCAATACGAATTTCCATAAAACTTTTACAAAACACAAGAAACATTAAAAGTAGAGCACGTGTTCATCAATAACGCCTGCTGGTTTTTGTGACAGACGAGTGGAAGTGCTTCCACGTGACGGGATCAGGTTTCAAAGTAGTTCTAAGCGGCGCATCAAGTTGCAAAACGTCGGTATTTTTCTTTCACAAAGCTTGCTGCTAACGGCAGCCGAACATGCTTAAATTTAACGGAAAAAATTGTAACTTTCAGTTCAACTGTTGTATTTAAAAAACGGCGCCGACGTTTCATTCTACTTCACATCGGACCTTGATCAGCGTGATGATGAGTAGAGGTGGAATCGCTGTATATTGCGAAGTGAACAAGGAAAGCGCACCGTCACTCGTCAATGCCCTGATCAAGGCCCAATGTGAAGCAGAATGAAACGTCGGCGTCGTTTTTTAAATACAACAGCCGAACTGAAAGTTATAAAGTTATAACTTTTACTGTATTGCGGCGGATGCTTCTGAATTGCGCTTTTCGCAGACTGTTTTCGCCTCCCATTTTTAGCAATTACCGCAATGCAATGAATGCAAAAAAAATTACCAAGTTGTCAGGAACAACTTTTTGAGCAAAAACAGGGTAGGTAGGATTTTCCACAAAGATTGTCTGGTCCGGGTTTAAGAAATGTCGAATGATAACCACAAGGCCAAGCGTCGCGCCCGCTGTTACGAAGAGATCGTTCCTGAAAGAACAACTGTTGAATATCCATGGATGCAAAGCGGCACAAATCATTTTGGCGTTTTCTTCAGCATAAAAAGTATTTTACGTGTTTTCATAACCAGTGTTTGCGTTTTATTTATAAGCATTATTTTAAGCGTGTGCAATCCACCCACTTATTGACTGGTTGGCCGTATTGCCTGGAAAGAAACTTGGCAAACTCGTCGCAAACAACGCTGTCACCAGGAACAGTGCCGTACTGAAGAGTTTCTTCAAATCTGCTGCAAGTTTCATTACATCGTACAGCGGCTTTCTGCAAAATTTCACAAAAATTCCAATACACGGGCCTTCAATTCATACGAGCGTGCAACAGTAGCCAATTCTAAGCAGTATACTTAACCAACAGTTGGTGCAACTGCAAACCTATCTGCTTGCTCCTGAAACAAATGCTGGAAGCAACATACCTCAGCATTCATAGGCGCACACCGATTTAAAGGTTTTAATCTGGCAATGTAACGCATGACGTCCAATGGAATCATGCAATGTGCTACTCGACTTTAATACACCTTTTCTCGTGATTACAAACGAAAAAAAAGTGATCAGAAAAGTGACCACTCACTTTTGGCTGCAATTAAAAAACTTCATTTTCAGTGCCTAAAAACAGCGATTGAAATTCTCTAAAAGAGTTGTTTGTAAGTGCGAAGAGCATGATCTTCACCAAGTTTCAGGACAGTTGTTATTAAGTAACTCATCTGTGTATTTAACAACATACTATGTTTACAAATAAAGCATTGTGTTATGGCACATTTCGATAAACACCAAGTGATCCAACCTTGCACAAAACAAACATTCACCCCAAATATAAAAAACTTTGACTCACCCTTTCGAATTTCCTTATTTTCTTTCATGGCACTGGTGGAATTTACTAAACAAAACCTTGACTTCATAGAACAATTTGGACCAGCTAGGGGTAGTAGGCTTAAAACCACAGCTTAACTGGACTGTTAAAAGCAGGGTTGAGAAAATCCTGTTTTTTTAACAAAAAACAACCCACCTGCTTTTTTTGTTTTTTCTAAAAAATACGTTTTTTTTAAAGAAACAAGATTTTGTTCTGTTAAGGAAACGGAAAAACCCCATTCTGAATTGTTTCTATTCCAACATGCAATATCACTATTTTCAGATTTACACAATAATAACTTGTTATCTATTATGGCATTCATAATTGAGGACAAAAAAATGTGTCCCATCTTTGTTTTTGCAGTGTTGTTGGTCAGTTCACTCCTAAGCGGTAAGGCTTGACACGCATGCGCACAGCAAACAGAGAGAAAACATTCCTACACGAACTCTGCAGTTTCACGTCAAGTTTAGGTGCATGCTGTGCTAGTTCAGCATCTCTAGAGGGTATTTTTTCAACATATGGTTTGGTATGGTCCAAAATCAGAAAAATATAGAAGCAGAGAAGGCAGAAAAATTGGTTAAAATATACCGACTGTATAGAGCTTAAGAAGATCAACATTAGAATTCACTCAAACTGTTCGATTATTCTTCACTTTTTTTTCAAGTCCTTTAAATTTTTTTGATGTTCATTATATTTGATTAAAAAAAATTACAGTTAATTATACAAGTGTCCTGCTTATTTTATTTTTACTTAGTAGATTTTTCAAAGTAAAGAGTGGGTTTTTCAAATTATCAGGTGGGTTTATTTGGGTTAGGTTTTTTTACAACAACCTTGGTTAAAACAGAACAGTCAGTTGAACTTACCTCAAACAAAGTTGCAAGCTTTTTTAAAGCTTTAGGTCCAGGGGCACCGATCTGTAAGTTGTAGTGTTCTGGCTTAAGGAGTCCAACAGTCTCAAAGTAGTTTTTAGCAGGAACAGACATTTTTCTGATTACAACGTGGTTCACAACAGAGGAAACCCGTCTGCTAAATTGACAAACGTGTTGGCTTGAGCGTGTCAGTGACAAATGGCAGCAATTCATGCGCAAATCAAGATGGAGCCTGTTTAACAAGATTTATGAAGACACCTACAAATACATCGATGAAATTCAAAGACAATTCAGTTTCATTTCTATTCTATTAGAACAAGTTCTATGTCATCTATGTCCAACCTGCGGCCTGCATGCGGTCCAGTCAAGGGTTTTGTGTGGCCCAGTTGAGGTTTTTGCAGTAGTAAATGTATCCTGCATACTGACAACCTGTCCTTGTTTTGGTAGTCATAAATTTGAAACATTTGATGCAAGTGGTCTTCAGTACTACTTTATCACATCTGTCACCATTGCAGTTAGAATTAAGGCAAATTTAGTTCGCTAAGATCAAAGTAAGCCATTCATTGTGCAGCCCTGGTCAAGATAGTGACATACTTTTTGGCTCAGTAACCCATTTGGGTTGGACATACCTGTTCTATACGCACATACATCACAACAACCAAGATCTGAGTTGGTACCATATTTATTTGAGTATAACGCGCAAAATTTTGTACGGAATTTTAATCAAGAATTAAAGGTGCGCGTTATACACGAGTTTTTTCATCAGCACGCTTTATTTTCTTTTTTTCTCTTTCATAATCTTTCTGCAGCCTGATGATGAATCCGGTTTTAAATTGTAAATTTCATTTGGGAATTGTGCTTATACTGGCAGTTTGCTTTACCAGTGCACCATATGTTATCAATAAATGTTTTGTTACAGCCACATGTCTTCAACAGCAGTTTTTACTTTCTATCTTTAGTCAGAGCTAAGAAAAAAGGAAAAAAAATTATACTAAATTTTCATTCAAAAATTAAGGGTGCGCGTTATATATGAGTGCGTGTTATATTCGAATAAGTCCGGTAATTAAAGAGGGATATACAGCGTATCCATCAGCAAGGAATTTGTTTTTTTACAAATGATCTGAAATGCTTGATACAGATGATGAAATGAAAAAGTATTATTCTGAACATGTAACCTCCATTAATTGAAAACACTACACACCGCTATCAGTCATTATATTTGTAAGATCCTTGGTTAACTTACACTGGAAATAATTGTCCTTTGAAACTACAAAGAAACACTGAAAGTGAAACATTTGGTGTATATGGACAAAAGAAAAAATGCCAATAACATTTTTTCTTATCAAACTACAAGTTAGCATTTGAAAATGCATTGATTCTTTGATGCTTCAAAAGGTACAGCTCAGTATCCCCCACACATTCTGTCAAATAACATGACAAGTGCACTCAATTAATAGTTCGTGCAAGTTTTTGCACCTACAGTTGGGAAATAATGTGTTTTTCTCAGGACATCATTTTGGAACTGATTGAAATTCAAGTTTCGCAAAGCAACAGTTGTTTTTATACCAGGTCATTTTCATCTTAAATGTAGTCCAGGGTTTTTAAGGTGTTTTAGGGACTCGATTTGGGTCCCTAGAATCAGAGAAAATTAACACCGGGTCCCTAGAATCATAGAAATCAGGTCCATATGTGTCTATACCAGGTACCTAATATTTTCCTTAAAAAAACTGATATAGTCTGTAATGTAGTTGAACATTCATTAGCATTGCATGAAGCATTGGCAGCACATTGCATGAAAAAGGATTATCTGTAGCTCTTTCAATGTGCATTATACATGCAAATATGATTGAAAAAAATAAAGAATGATGATTTTCACTTTCAGAACTGATTTTGACAATGATGTTAGACTGCACCGGACTCACTTAAGTTACAGTAATGCTGTGAAAAAATACAGACATTATTCAGTAACATGGATGAGTTATTGAGTAAAGACCAGATTTGCAACTGGTCACAGAAAACAAGAATATTCAACACTGAGATATGAGCAACATCAACAGAAAGAGCTGATTTTTACGGAATATATTTTTTGCATACTTGGCAGGAATCATCAGTAAATACTGAAAGATTTAAAACAGCAGAAACATCCATGACCGATGAACTTACACAAATGCCATAGTTGAAATTATAGCCTCTGAGTTCAAACTTTGAAAACCATAACTTGGTTATAAAAAATGAGACTTATAAGTTGTCTGGAAACCAAACTTGACTACATATGTAAGCTGCAGCAGCCGTTGTGGTAATGCATGAATTTTCTGAACGTTTGAAAGAAGTTTCCAATAATGAATAAAATAAAAAAGACACTTCTAAGGTTGAAATTTGACCATTTTTGCTGCAACTATTAGTTCCTCCCTAATAGTTGATGAAAGCTACGGAAAATAGGTGCGAGTGTTGGAGTTTTACCAAACTACGTTCATAAAGCAATTGCAAGTACACAGATGCATTATTTGAGCCAGCATCATAAATAATGGGTTTTCCAGAAAGATTTTAAGACTAAGACTAAGTCTCAAGCTCAATCACAAAGCACAACTTTTACTCGAATTTAATATGGCAGCCTGTTTGCACCATGTACAACGTTGCAATTTTTTTTAAAGTATTCAAACTGACAAATTCTTTCAGACTAAAAAGAAATAAAGAAAGTTAAGAAAAACTTCTATAACATTTTTTTTCATCAATAAGCTCAACTCTATCACTGAAGTGTTTTCATTTGAAATTGATGAATAAAACATATTGAAAATTCATATGCTGCATGTTTACTTTCTACTGCAGTTCTTTTATTTACTATGTCATCATAAAATACTGTGGATATACCCGTATGTCACAGGTGGAAGATGAATACTAGACCAAAATCATTGGAAAAAGCCATCATTTAATGCTTACAATAACCTTGCTACACAATTCTGTTGTTTTCAGACATAAAAAAGCTAATTGTAACAGTTGCAGCACGAGACAAATTTGACATAGCGAAAGAAAATTAGCTTCCTATTTTCCACTACTTGATAGGTTAGGTTTTGGTTAGAGCTTATGATGCCTAAAGTCAAGCTGACTAATTTTTGCAAGGAAACCAGGACAACTGCAGATTGGGATTTCATGGAAGGCTGTAAGCTCCCAATGGAGTCGGGGGATGAGCTACATTCATTTCGAGGACTTATATTTGGCTCGGGTGAGAGCATAAGAATTGATTTTTTAAAATGAAAATATAAAGCAAAGTTATTAAATTGTTTATTTTTTGCTGTCCTCGTTTATCCATTCAAGAATGAAAAATGCAACACACATGCAACCTATCACTAGACAACACGCTTTACTGAGAGTTGAATGGAAAAAACTTTGTTGATGAAATTGCACTTAGTAGTGCAATTGGCTTAGAAAATAAAAATATTCAAAATAAATTTATTTGAAATTTTTTTAAAGATTTTTTTCAGTTTCAAAGAATTGGCAATCATATTAAAAAATATTTTTCACTGCATGGTGTTTCTGAATACAACAAAAACTTCAAATGCTGCAAACTAAATGGGGCCACCATACTGCAGTGCTTGCACAGTAAAAGCAAAAAGATCCCAAAAACATACAGATTTTTTGCAAATAAAAGCAAGTTTTCCAAGACTAATGCTGACGCTTAATCAGAAAAACTGCAATATGCAAACACATCACTTCCAGAAATCTCAACATACAAAAAAGCACGTGTTTTCTTAATGAAATTGCAAAGAAATGGAGCAAGCAAATGGATACCAGTAAACAACAAAATCAGAGCTTAAACAGGCAAATGATAAGTTGAACTACAACCAGGGTTGTGGAGTCAAGAGGTTTTAGGGTGGAGTCAGATTCCTAACAACACTATAGGAGTTGGAGTCGGATTTTTTTGTCAGACTCTGACTAAAGGTGGACCCAATTGGATTATTCTTTCCATTACACTCCAAGTTGGCAATTTCTTTTGAAACTTTTGTTGAAACAGTTATTTCTTGTTGTGCACCACAGTTTGAGTTTTCATTGGTTTAACAACCAAACTTCATTCCCTTGATGTTAAGTGGTCAAAGTCCAAAGGCAGAAATTTTGGAAAGGTCGGAGTTGGGAGTTGGAAACTTTAGAAAGTCAAAGTCAGGAGTCGGAGTCTGAAATTTTAAAAAGGTCAGAATTGGATATTTTACCTCCGACTCCACAAAGCTGACTAAACCTACATGAAATAAGGTAATATAGGCAACATTGCAGTAATAAACAACACAAGCAAGGTAAAACAGAAGAAATTGAGATTACAAAAACTTCCTGTTGGTGCAAATCTTCACACTTCATCTGTAATCAATTCTTTGTTTTTGTTTTTTTTCATAATATGGGGCATCATACATGAAACCTTTGACAGCCACACATGTGACCCTCCCTAGCCACACATGTGACCCTCCCTAGCCCCCCCTGAAATTGATTTTAGCAGCCCAGGTTAAGAAACCCTGACCTATACGACAAACTACTTAACTTAGACCTACAGAACATCATCAGCAAGCAGTCAGTAACACAACTTATTCCCAGATTGGTTGAAACCCTGCTTTGCCCTAGTGGCTATATATACTGTGAAGGAATCTGAAAAGAAAGTACACCACTTTACTTGTAGGATCTGATTCTTATTCCAACTCGCCAACACTTTGATACACACTAACTTACAAAGTAGATGACACTTTCTTTAGAATTCTACCCCAAATCGATAAATATTGGCTTTCAGCTTAAATATAGATTGTAAGCCAGGTGCAGGCTGATAAAGTTTTGCTTAAAATAGCCTACAAATGCCGAAAAGGGCCTACACAGCAAAACAGCAGTACTTATATTTACTTCAGCGCTTTTGGTACTTGTAAATGACATGTGTACTCTCTTGCCGAGTCCAAGGTACAACTACACTGAACCGACCGAAGCTCTGGTGTCAAGCGAAATTTGTGACCTCTGCGAGATTTCTGACCTATTGTTGTTTGTCAGTTATTTTGCTTCTTAGAGTAAAGGAATAAAGTTTAACGATTAGTTACCTTTTCATGTGTGTTGTGAAAATCAAAACTTTTGCATAAGATGTCAGACATTCACAACAAACTATAGTATGAGAATAACTAATAACTATAACCACTGAAATATATTAGACTTAGCCTTAGACCTCAATTATATTTCTTTTTCAACCCTAACCTGACACACTTTGGGTCAGTGGTTGTCAACCTTTTTTGTATTCGTACACCCTTTAGAAGTGGCTCGAAAACCTGTACATCCCTGCCATGCACAAAAATCTACTACTGCAAAAGTGCAAAATTTAAGCGATTTTTACGTTGTAGACATTGCTTAGCTGATTTCAAATGGTAAACCTTGCAATGTTTAAAGTATGTGCTTGTGTCTGCCATATTTAATCTGCTATACTGTATACACGAAGTTGGTTTTTCTAGATCAACATTCTTCATTGAGTTTCTCTTTTTTGATTTATTTGTGACGAGAGCAGAAAATCCTTCCTCGCAAAGGTAGTTTAATGGCATACAAACAAAAACGTAAATTGCTTTTTGACTGAGATTTCAGTAATCAAGGATGCTGAGAAGTGATACTAAAAAATTAGGGTACTAGTTTATAAAAGTTCTAAAATCTGCCTTTTGGATCAAGTCTGACGCAACTCAATAATTTGAAGTAGCTCAATTCGAATTTCTCATCTGTAAAGGGCTGCGCAATCCACAGCAGAGAAATCAGAATCAAATAAACGTCTTTTGGAAAGTAGAATGACTTCAAAATTTTGTAGTAGAACATCGAAATGCTTGTGCACACACAATGACACATGGTTTTATTTTTTATTCCAGGTTGGTGTCTTCAGTCTGGCAATAAACAGTTTGGAAGAAATTGTGAAAGCATTCAAAATCTGAAATATCACCTATTGATGCTTTACTTTCCCACAACTTCAACTTTTGTTTGAACGCCTGAACTTTACTGGCAACTTCAAAAACCTCAAAAAAATACCTTCCCTTGCAAACCAAAGCTACGTGAACCAGCAGTCGTCTAGCCGGCAGTAAATAAAACGGATCCGGAAAAATACCGCTAAAAATGCGGGCTGGATGAGACGGCTGACGTAACCCAGTGAGAAGATAGCCGGCAGTCAATAAAAGTGCAAAAAAACGATATGCAGAGTGTCGTATGATTTGAATGCCTGGAAACGTGCATGGTGGCGAAAGTATCCGAAATGCACAATGGCAGCTAACCTGAACACCTTAAAAAGTGTGTGATGGCTGTGCCGACTGATGTAGGCAAACCCACAAGTAAGGTAGCCGGTGTCAGAGTAAAGGAATAAAGTTTGGTGATTGCTTTTTTGATGTGTCTAGATTAAATTGAAACTTTTTGGTTAGATATCAGATACACACAACAAGCTACAGTAGTCTACGGGAATAACTATAACCAAAGAAAAAAAATTGGACTTATTTTTAGATCTCAATTATTTTGCTTTTTCTAAGGCAAACTCTAACCCGAAGCAATTAAACTAAACACCAAATCCTCAGCCCTATTTATCAGATTTCTCTGCGATATGTAGAATAATATTCTGAGCATTTGCACATGGTGTGAAGTCAGAAATTTCGAAAGTCAGATATTTCGCTTGACACCGCCAGTTGAGGAAAGTGCAAAAAAACACAAAAGCAAGGTGTTGGCCGAGTAAAGCAAAGAAAAGTGGCCTACCTACTAGGCAAATATTTAGACAACACCTTTTTTGAATAAAGACTATTCTAAAACAGTTAACTTCCATTTGAGCTATGCTTTGTCAATTGACCATTGCTTAAAATTAAACGAAATAACAAAAGACCTAATTTAAATCATTCTAGCATAGGCAGAAAGTTGAAATATTTAAAAAAACTCAAAACAGCAATGTAAGTCGGATATTTTCAAAATAAATGTGTCTCATGAACGTTATCTTTCAACTGACTTACATTTCTTAATTGCAACTGTAGTGTAGGGAGAAAGTTTAAGTAATTTTGAAAATTTCAAGAAACTGTGATGTACGCCAGAATTTTTTCACAAAAAAGTTGCATGAAAAATTGTTTTTCAATGGATCCATATTCCGTGATTCTAGCATGGGTACAAAATTGAAATATTTCTGAAGAACTCATGAAACTGTGTAGTCCGCCTGAATTTTTTCACAAATCATGTCTCACGAACAATCACTTTTCATGTTGCCAAGAACAAAATACTGTGTATTCTAGTATTCTGTGACTCTGTTTATTTTTTGTGGACATTTACTTTTTCATATTTTCTGTGTGCATATTCTGTGCTTCTCGACATATAAGTACACCCTTTGTTTTTTTCTGTTTTGCTTTTTTTCTTTTGTGCCTCTTTAATTAGTTTTTGTAACTTTTTTACTTTTTTATTAGTACTATTCTTTAATTTTTTATATTGCTAAAAATATTCTAACCACACCAAAATCCTTCACTAAAATTCGATCCACTCATCTGTGTACATAGGCATGCGGTTTCAGCTGTAGAGTTTTTTTCACCATGTTCTGCGTTAATTCGTTTTTTGCTTTTGTTTTTCTTTTCATTATGCTTATTTGATGTCCAACTGTTGTTTCTCAACACTTGTCAGAAAATGATAAACGGTTTGGTTGACTAGATGACCGCCACGGTCTTTCGCCAATCCTATATGACACAGAGCCCCTCTTTGTTTACACTGATCAACTATTGTGCCATTGTGTTTTCATTTGCTGTAATGTTCGCTAATGGTTGGTTTACTGCATGCGATGCCTTTTATGATGCTTCTGCTTGTTGGCTGAGTCATATGAAACAATACACCATGCCATATGCGATCCACATTACGTAATTCTAGCATGGGTACAAAATTGAAATATTTTTGTAAAACTCGTGAAATTGTGAAATCCGCCAGAATTTTTTCACAAAAAAATGTCTCACGAACAATTAGTTTTCATGTGATCCACATGACGTGATTCTAGCATGGGTACAAAGTTGAAATATTTTTGAAAAATTTGTGAAAGTGTGTAGTACGCATGAATTTTTTCACAAAAACATGTCTCACGAACAATCACTTTTCACATGATCCACATTTCGTGATTCTAGCATGAGTGCAAAAATTGAAATATTTTTGAGAAGCTCATAAAACTGTGACGTCCGCCAGAAATTTTTCGCAAAATCATGTCTCACGAAAAATTGCCTTTCACGTGATCCACATTTCGTGATTCCAGCATGGGTATAAAGTTGAAATAGTTTTGACAAACTCATGAAAGTGTGTAGTCCGCCTGAATTTTTTCACAAGAACTTGTCTCACGAACAATTACTTTTCACATGATCCACATTTCGTGATTCTTGCATGGGTAAAAAGTTGAAATATGTTTGAATAACTCATGAAACTGTGAAGTCCGCATGAATTTTTTCACAAAAACATGTCTCACGGACAATTACTTTTCACGTGATCCACATTACGTGATTCTAGCATAGGTACAAAGTTGAAATATTTTTGAAAAACTCATGAAATTGTGAAATCTGCCAGAATTTTTTCACAACAAAATGTCTCCCGAACAATTACCTTTCATGTGATCCATATTACGTGATTCTAGCATAGGTACATAGTTGAAATATTTTTGAAGAACTCATCAAACTGAAAGTCCGCCAGAATTTTTACACGAAAACATGTCTCACGAACAATTAGTTTTCACGTGATCCACATTTCGTGATTCTAGCATGGGTACAAAGTTGAAATATATTTCAAAAACTTATGAAAGTGTGTAGTCCGCCTGAATTTTTTCACAAAACCATGACTCACGAAAAATCACTTTTCACGTTTTCAAAAATATTTCAATTTTGTACCCATGCTAGAACCACGTCATGTGGATCACATGAAAACTAATTGTTCGTGAGACATTTTTTTGTGAAAAAATTCTGGCGGATTTCACAATTTCACGAGTTTTACAAAAATATTTCAACTTTGTACCCATGCTAGAATTACGTAATGTGGATCACATATGGCATGGTGTATTGTTTCATATGACTCAGCCAACAAGCAGAAGCATCATAAAAGCCATCGCATGCAGTAAACCAACCATTAGCGAACATTAGAGCAAATGAAAACACAATGGCACAATAGTTGATCAGTGTAAACAAAGAGGGGCTCTGTGTCATATAGGATTGGCGAAAGACCGTGGCGGTCATCTAGTCAACCAAACCGTTTATCATTTTCTGACAA
>Ga0210059_1008029_pt1 | contig 16726 bp, 9 predicted proteins | sample Ectturendosymbi2_FD_188042 | JGI IMG/M metagenome (GOLD analysis project Ga0210059, IMG submission 188042) | Ecteinascidia turbinata endosymbiont from Florida, USA - Sample 2 (SPAdes) (version 2) | ecosystem: Host-associated > Tunicates > Ascidians > Unclassified | place: Key West, Florida...
CGGTTGAGGAAGCCAGTGCATTGGTTTCTGAGCTTTGCCCCCTCTTAGAGAGTGGTGGTTTTCATTTAACCAAATTTTTGTCCAACGAGCCAGGGGTTCTCAGTTCTGTTCCTGAGGATGACCAGGCATCCGCGATGCTTGACCTGAACTTGGATGACCTCACAACAACGAAGGCACTAGGTGTCTACTGGAACATGAACAACGACTGCTTTGAGGCCAGAGTAAGTATTCAGAAGAGACCCCTCACCAATAGAGATTTGCTTTCAATGGTAAGTCAGATTTACGATGTGCTAGGTCTGGTGCAACCCTTCATTCCACCAGCTCGTAAGTTACTGCAAGAGATCTCACGTGAACAGAAGGGTTGGGACGACCCTCTCGACGAATCGCAACGCAATGCCTGGGAGTCATGGATACATGGCCTAGGTAACTTAAATCGAGTTTCTGTTGCACGTTGTTTCAAACTTCCCTACAGGGAAGTGCAATGCATGGAATTGCATGTGTTTTGTGACGCAAGCACGATTGGTTACGGCGTTGCATGGTATGTCCGAACAGTGAATGTTGACGGTCACATTGATTGCGGTTTTGCCGCTGGTAAATCACGAGTGAGTTTGCCCAATTTGACCATACCTCGGCTTGAGCTTACCGCAGCCACGGTTGCTGCGAAATTATGCGCTCTGATCTCTACAGAGCTCGAATACGATTTTGAACGATTAATTCTGTGGACTGATGGGACCACCGTGTTACACTACATTCGTAATGACACTTGCCGCTTTCACACGTTTGTGGCCAACTGGCTTAAGTTGATACATTCTCTTTCGTCGCCCGAACAGTGGCGTCATGTACCATCACAGCTGACATTGTCTCGCGGGGCCTAATGCCCGATAAAATTGACAATTCCGCACTATGGTTTGACGGGCCACAGTTCCTACGTGAAAGCGAGATTAACTGGCCGCGGCAGCTAGACTTGAGGCAACCTTTTGCCACCGACAACCCAGAAGTGAAGAAGAAGACGACGACCATCTGCGCTGCTGTGGAGTCATCTCCTGTTGATTACCTGCATGGGCTGTTGTCGCGTTGCTCTGCATACAAGGCCATTCAACACTGCATTGCGTGGCTGCTTCGATTTAAGCAGTACTGGAGGTGGAAGTATTCCAACAACAAGATGCCACCAAGAAAAGGCCTGCTGAAAGCGGACGACTTTCAAGACGCAACGCTTGCCATTGTGCAATTGGTACAGTAGGAAGCCTTTCCTGAAGCTATGAGTGACTTGCCCAGCTTGACGAACTGCACCGATATTGACAAAATGCTCTCTGAAGAAAAGTTAAGAAGTGTTCCCAATCTTCAGCAATTAAGCATTTAAGTCCATTTGTCTTGAACGGCATCATGAGGATGGACGGACGTTTGCGGAATTCCAATCTGCCCTTCGAAAGCAAGCATCCCATGATTCTGCCTACAAAGCACCGTGTGACAGTTATGTTGATTCGCCTATACCATGAGAGAGAAGGTCACAGTTGGACGTCACATGTGTTGAACTGTATGCGAAAAAGTTTTTGGATTTTGCGAGGGCGAGCAGCCGTTCGCAGAGTTTTACATGCCTGCTTCAAATGTGGTCTCTGGAGTACTGGCGTTGGTGCTCAACGCATGGCCAATCTGCCAGAAGCCAGAGTGGCTGCAGGACGACCACCTTTTACCGCCACAGGCGTTGATCTCATGGGACCTCTGAACGTCAAGAAAGGAAGAAATACAGTTAAACGCTATGTGGTTGTTTTTACCTGCATGGCCTCCCGCGCTTTACATCTGGAGATAGCGCAATCACTGGAAGCAAGTGCTTTCATTCAGGCGTTCAGACGATTTACCTGCAGGCAGACTACGCCGAAATTCATGTTTAGTGACGATGGCACTAATTTCAAAGGAGCTGAACGATGGTATCAAAGCTTGGAACAGTCAACAGTTCCAAAATGTCATAGCTCAGGATGACATTAACTGGACATTCAACGTCCCTGCTTGCTCGCGCTCAGGGGGTGTCTGGGAGAAAATTATCTGAAGCATTTGCAAGTTGATGCGCCTCATCGTGGGAGAAGCTCTCTTGATGATTTCGACCTTGCCACTCTGGTGGCGGAAATCGAGCGGATTCTCATCAATCGACCTCTCACTGATGTGTCCTCCGACCCCAAGGATTTCAGTGCTTTCACCCCACACATGCTATTGACGGGGGCCCTTGATGATGCAATGGGGCCGGATTTTTTCATGAAAAGTGACCAATTTTGCAAGTCTTGGCGCAAAACACAAGCACTTGCCGACAAGTTCTGGAAGAGATGGTTGTCCGAATATCTGCCTTTGCTGCAACCGAGGCAGAAGTGGTGTACGGCATCGCCAAACTTGGAGCCTGGAGGTCTCGTTTTACTGTGTGACAGCAACATGCCATGCGGCTGTTGGCCGAAAGCGCTGATGGAAGAGTGCTTTCCCGATAAGAGCGGTCTTGTGCGCAGAGTTCGCGTGAGAACGGCTAATACAGTGCTGATGAGAGACGTTAGAAAACTGTGCCTGCTTGCAGAACACTTGTGATGTGTTTAAATCTGTTTAACCTTTTTCTGTATCGACGTTCCATGTGTTGTTCGTGTAATTTTGTGTTAAGATGGAACTTTCTGTTCAGTGTTGTGACGTAAATCACCTTGTGAGTGGTTGTATTACAGGCAAGACCAATGTTGGCTTCAGTACGAATTTCTTCAGTGTTTTTTTGCCATTGCGCAGTACTTTAACTATGTGTCATACTCGTGATATTCGTTCTTGCAGTTTCTAAATCGCGATCTTCAGGTTTCACAGAAATTTCATATCCACTTATGCTGTGTCAATTTACCTTGAAGTGCGATCTGTTATTGCAGTGTCTTCATTCCGAATTTTTCAACCTGGCAGTTGTTGAATGGTGAATCTGGTACTATTTTTTATTCCTTCGCTTGCTAGTGTTGCCTGCTAAAGAAGCGTTGCCCGCCTAACAGCATGATTGCATGGCTCAGACTGCCGCGAGCTAACATTTCCATACACCGTTGCGCGCCTTTTGAAGTCACTTGCCAGTATACCGTATCTTTATTCCGAATTTTGATGATGGAGTATTTTCGCGGTTGCTAATACTGTGTTGTGGCATAGAGTGTGCCTTCTGAATTTTTTGTGCTCGAACTCGCCACGTGCTCTCGTGAGTTTTTGCTTTCATCGTTGTGCGCCGCGTATGCCGCTTGTTTGTTTGTTGTGGAAAAGCCTTTGTTTCTCAATGCCTTTTCCAGGGCCGGAATGTTACGAACTTGTGCGCGGCTTTAGTTCACTTTGTTGTGGCCGTTTTTGTACTTGCTGGTGGGGAGCACTGGGTGTGGCGGAAACGCACGAGGTTTCGAGGAGGGAATTTCAAAGTTAGTGTATAGGGCTGGAGAAGGCATATCTTTTGGTAACGGCTTCCACCGTGTTAGTCTGTGTTTATCGGTTTCCACCGTGTTGTGTTGTGACTGATTTAACGATTTTCCCGGTGCTTTGTCATTTTGTGACGTCTGTGTTTTATTCCGTGTGCTGTTTTGAGGCAGTCAGTGTAGTGTTGTACAGTTTCTCTGCTGTTTTGTGTTACTTCTGATTAAAGAGGCTTTGTCCTCACTGCGTGTTGGCAACTCAGAGTAAGTCAGTCAGGCAGGTCTGTTTGTCGCACGGCTTGCTCGAGATTGTTACGGGACTGCAGATTAGCAGGGTGCGTTCGCGGTGTGAGAACCATTAACCAAACCCCAGCCCTCAAGGCCTTTGCCACCGTAGGGTTTCCTACAGTATCAAATCATAGAACGCCAACTGTATAAAATAATCAGTCAAACAATATTTACTTTCGTTTTTTGGTGAAAACGTGTTGTTTTATATCTCTATTGAAACAGACAAAAGAAAAACCCACGGATGCCGTTGCATTTCGTTTGTAGTTTGGAAATTTTCCAGAAACCTTTTCTTATGCATTCAAGACACAAAGGGTATATAAATTTCATTCACAAGGTAACATCCTTCAGTAAAATGGGTTACGAGTCTAATCAACAAAAGAAGATTCCTGCAAAATCATCTTGAAATTTATAAAGCCTTCAATCAGTTTCTTCTATTTTACACATGGATGCGAGTTCGACAACGATCTTCATCAATACAACATCGATTCTTGCACGAAGATCAGGAAGAACCATCGCAAGATTCTCATATTAAGTATCTCTAAAGAAAACCACATCACGAGAACCATATTATACGTCGCTAAACGGAAAATAGCATCTGAACAATTTCGGAAAATAACTCAATCAAGATTTTTGATCTGATTCATCCTTCGTATGAGAAGAATTACACCATTATCGTTTCTATTAGGGAAATATCTTCTAGGAAGAGATCATCCAAACAATGTCCCCATCAATGAAAATCTTCCGATTCTCTTTAGCATATTCAATTACTTCCTTTGTTCAACTTGTCTAAAAAATAACTGACATCTTGATTTGAATACAGTGGGAAGAAATGTTGAGTTCGCCTTACCTCCTCAACATGAAACGTCTTGCGATTCTGAAACACAAACAAAGGAAGACTTAAAAAAAAAGTCAAGAAAGCGACTTAGAAAGTTTGTCAACGGTTTCATGGAATTGTAATGATTGGTACGAACACGGAAACGCCAAAAAGTCGCATCACCGAATAGACTGAATTCCAGGAGAATGAAGTTGGAACAAAGCAACAACTATAAACACTTAGTTTACAAGGACGTTGTATTGTGTATTTATTTGAACCATTGTGTATTTATACTCCACGTCTAATCGCAAGTCACACTAAGGAAGAGAGTAACTCAAAACATATAAATTATTTACATTTACAATCCGTACAAATTTATAAACGGTATTCACGATTCAAACAGATAAAAACGAACCACAACGGAAAGCATTCAGCATTACGGCAAAAACGGTAGGCGGAGCCTATGGTACCGCCAGAAAAATGTTCTCGAATATGATTGGTCGAAAACGAAGATGACGCTTCGAGACGCAAACTTTAGCCAATGAGAATCGAGAGAACCAGATCGACCGTGAATTTCCTGCTAGATGGAAATCCCCGACGCGTTAACAAAACAGAGACGATCTGAGCCAGAGAGTCAGTTATCCTCTGGGCACTCTTGGAGTAGCAACAAGAAGACTCCCACTTGAGTCTTTTGAACAGTCTGCAGGTAGTCTGATAGACTGAGATCTATTGAATTTATATGCAGTATGGCTTACTCTCTCTCCTATGAAAGAAGTGAAATCTTGTTAAACCCCTGTTGTTTACGATACCTTTCTTTACGTGCTTTAACCTATATTAGTGGTGTGAACCCCTGTTGTTTTCGATTATCTTTCTGATGCATTTGAGATTAATAGCGTAGTGCTTAAAGTTACAATAATAAAACCATGAGTGAATACAATTTTGTTTTGTGTTAAAACTAAGTGCAAAGTCGAACGATAAAGGGTGGGTTCAAGTTTCTCAATTGTAAATTTGGGCGTGCCTAGGACACGTTTCTGTTAAATTAATCAGTGCTCTCGTGGAATTGTCCTAAAAGGCAAACATGAATGCCACAATAGCTACTGCGCTCCTATCTGGTCCGCAGGGGTCATACCCGCCTCATCAACCCGGCCATCAATGACGCTTTGCGAATTGTGACTGGATGCCTGTGTCCTACACCAGTGGACAACCTTCCAAACCTCGCAGGTATCCAACCTGCTGATGAGCTTCTTCGCAGTGGAACCACACTGTCTCTAGCACGCTGTGGCAAAGAGCCTGGACATCTTCTCCACACAGCCCTCACCCGTCCACAAGTGCATATGCACGGCACCTCAAATCGAGACACCCATTTGTTTTCGCCGCACAATATCTCATCAGTTTATCTGACAACAACATCAACATATGTGCTGCGCAATGGGCGGATCACCGATTGGAATGCGGAGTGGACGAACAACCCTACAAGACGCCGCATAGTCATCCCCGGCACTGAGACGCACCACCCCATTATGACCCTCCCAAGAAGAGCTTGGATCCGGTTTAACCGGATCTGCACTGGCGTGGGACGTTTCCGCTCCTGCTTGAACAAATGGGGTATGGCCTCCTCTGCGGCCTGTTAGTGTGTCGCAGAAGAACAAACCGTGGACCATGTTGTCCTCCAATGTTCAATCCATCGACCTCCTCATGGACAGCACGGCCTGACAGTTCTGGACGATGAGACAATTGAATGGCTGCTCAACACCTGCTCTGAGATCTAGTGCCGCCAAGCAGTGGTTTGAACAACTAGCTCAAAAGAGGACGACGAAGGCAGATTACCTTTTTATCACACATATAAAGAGTGATAAAATGTGCTAAATGTTATTAAGTATATGTAATGCATGACAATGATGGGTCTGGAAAAGGAATTGGATCAATGAATGTCCCACCATCCTGTAAGTTTGATGACATGATAGAAAATGGAGCAGAGCAGACTTGTTTCACTGGTCAGAAAGAAGGCGCATTATTTGAAAAAACGCAATGAACAATCTCAACAGATATGAGAAGTTCTTGCCAACAGTTACCTGCTGTCCCCAAACTGAACCGAAAGTTCCGAGGAACTTCAAAAAAATTTCAACAATTCCAATCCAAATCTGATGAAGCGGAGATGTTGTCATCTGAAACCATCAAAATACTAGAATGCCGCAAGATTTGAATCCAAATCAAATTGCCAGTGTTGAACATGATCAAGTTAGCGGTGTGAAGCGAAATTTCTGACCTTTGCGAAATTTCTGACCTAATTTTGTTTGTCAGTTATTTTTTCCTTTCAGAGTATAGGAATAAAGTTTGGCGATTAGTTTTGTGGTGAGTGTTGTGTCAATTAAGCCTTTTTGTTTAGATGTCAGATACCCAGAATAAGCTATATTAGTGGAATAAGTTTGTGGGTGTGACCACTGAAAAATATTGGACTTAGTCTTAGACCTCAATTATTTTTGTTTTTATAATCCTAACGCAAACCCTAACTCGACACACTTTCCTGAATTCCAAACACAGTGCCCTAATCAGTTTTCTCAGCATATTTCCTGTGTTGTATCATATTAGTGTGTACATGTGCACATGACGTGAAGTCACAAATTTCGCATGTCAGAAATTGCGCTTAACACCGAATTTTAAACAGCTGTCGGATTTTCAATTTTGAAAAAATGTCGGACCCTGATCAGGATTGAAATGTTTGGGACAGGAGCTTACTCGTAGTCTGAACATGTCACACCGAGCTTCCGGCCAGTTCTGTGATAAATGCCAAAAAACAATGATTGTGGCAATACGGACTTTCAAGTCGTCGAGAAAGAGAGGTTTCAAATTCATGATTGTAAACACTGATCAAGTCTTGGAGCGGGAACTTGTACTATGGAATGAGGTGTCTGCAAAAGTTGAACATTGCTGCTCGGAATTGAACAGGTCTGCCAGGTTGTTTCGGGTCAAAATTCAGAAATTTGGTCGTAAATTACACTTGCTGGACAAAAAATTTGTGTTTGGCCCATTGTTTTTTTGTTTTTTTTAAGCCCTTCTCCAGGATAGACTGGCCCCTTGCTGTTGCTAGAATTATATCCAACCACCCTGGGTCCTGTCTGAAAAACCCAAACCATATTTTTTCACTTTTTTGACAAATTGATTGCAGATTTTTACCAAATTCCTATATTTTGAAGGATTTTTATTATGAAATTTTGTTAGGATCCTTAAGAGTTTCTGAGTTATTGTGAAAGTTATTTCAGTTATTGTGAAAGTAAGTTCATCAGAAATCAGAATAGGCCTAAGTACTAGTAGTAGTTTCGTTACTTTAAAGTACCTGTTAGTTACTGTACTTGCTACAGTTGTGAGGCAGAGCAGTGAGAACTCTTGTGTTACCTACCATAACTTACTGTGATTCAGGTGGTGCACATGTTCGTTGGTTTTGTCCAGGTTGTTGATTACTATAGTACTCATCTAAGAAGATAAATTTGTCTCGGTTCATGGCTACAGTACACAATACATGGAAATTTAGTTGTTCTCTTATGATCTTTCACCACATGCTTATTCTCCTTCCGCTGTCTTGTTCAACAAGACAAGTTGTTGCACTATCATTGTGATTGAGAAACATTGCCATTTAATAAAGCTAGGTACTGGCAATGGCTATGTGAAAGTGAAGTAAAGTGCTAGGTAGCCGGCACCGGCTACGCAGTGTGAACTGCTAGGTATCTCTGGCAACACAAAACCAAAACCTTAGCATAGTGTAGCGTGGTCCAAACACTGGCATGCGAGTCGCATACAGCCCGTGGACAGGTTTTGTGCAGCCCGTGAATGCTTTTCTGTATCCCGTATATTTCACAAAGTCATAAAGACATTCATTGTATTAATTAGCAAGACAGCCCTTCCAAATCACACATCATTGAAGTTCAAGTCAATATGCAACTATTAGGGAGGTAACAATATCTTTTTACAATTTATGACATTGCAACAGCTAATCTCTAGGCTAGGATAACGCTGCAGTATTTTGACCTCAAAGCATGCATTTATTTTTTATGTATGTTGCAAGCACAGATTCTGTAATTAATTTTAGAGCTACATTAAAAGTGCATTATGGAAGCAATGAAGTAATATTTAGTGAAGTATAGCAATTTAACAAAAAATTAGTGTCAGCGGAGATGGACAATAGTTTGTTGTTTCATATGACTCAGCCAACAAACAGGAGCACTACAAGAAACCAATGGCCCATTGCACTGAGCAAGCCAACCACAATTAGTGAAAATTAGAGCAAATGAAAATGTAGTGACGCAATGGTTGATAAGTGTGGTGTAAACAAAGAGGGGTGCTGTGTCATATAGGATTGGTGAGGGACCATGGCGGTCATCTAGTCAACCAACCCTGTTTTTCAGTTATTGAGAAGTGTTGCAAAACAACATTTGAGTGAAATACGCACAATTAAGAAAACAAACAAACACAGCACATGGTTAAGAAACTGTACAAATGAAAGAGCATGCCTATGTACACAGATGAATGGATCACATTTAATTGAAGGAATTTGGTGTGGTTAATAATATGTTTAAACAAAATATAAAAAAAGAAAAAAAAAACAAATTAATGGGGTACAGAAGAAAAAAAAATAAAAAAAACAATGTCAGAGAAAAAAACAAGAATATGTGTCAGAGAAAAACAGAAAGTTCAATTTTAACTGGGAGCAAACCGCAGTGTCTTGTGAGGTTGCAAGCAATATCCATTCTGACAGAGTTTTTATTTAAAGAAGCATTACAGCACCAAACACGGGAAATTTCATGAAAATTCTAAGGAAGCATTTTGAAATGATTGAAGGGTAACCACACCCGCAACCAGGGGGATGGAACCAGGCAATAGCTCCCGATTTAGAGATTTTGCATTGAAGATGTGCTCCGTGTTCGTGATTTTCGAAAGTGCTTGCTCAATTATGACGTAGCTAAAAAGCGACACAAGTAGAATGGCTGATGAAACCTGCATTCCTGCTTGCGTCTGATGACTACGGAAATTAAAGTGAACATTGACTTTATCACCAAAAACAAGAAACAAAAAGTGGTTTTGTTGATGTGTTGTGCTCTTTTTTTCTAGCAGAAAATCTCTATTTTGAGTCGCAAACAAACAGAAAACATAAAAATTACCCTAGAATCAAAAATTGCGTTAGGCATGCAGCAAAATTAGGTATATTAGAACAGCAAACGAATCTTTTAATTGCAATGAGGTTCCTCTCTTAGCGGTCCACAAATGTTTCCTCAAACCATAATCAGTGTGGCTCTTCATGCTCGCAGTCTTAGACCACCCTGGCATAGTGTATAGTAGAGATCACCTGGAAGCAATGAATGAATATGCAGACAAAAGAAACTGAAATCTGCTTCACCTCCAACTATGGCTACGCAAGCCGCGTTGCACAGTTATGACCCTAATGGTTTACAGTCATGTGACTGTACCTATTTCGCATGCTTGGTCCTGCAACTATCGTCTAATAGCTTGCCAACTTCTACAAATGTACATTTTTCCTTTCCCCATTTTTTTTTAGAGACGGTCCTCTTATGCGTTTATCGCTAGAAAGTAAACTAAGGTTTGGTGCTGGTGTGATGTCATACAAATCTATGTGAACAGTATATCGTATCTACTAATAAGCCAACATGCTGATGCTGTAAATTTTAGTGAATGAGACGAGTGATTACCATAATTTTTACTTAAAAAAAGCTGGAAACACGTAACTTTGACATTTCACACTTGTTATCAATGAAAATCATTACTTCTTTCATGTTTTTAGGTCATTTGCACCATCCGCTTACTAGTACTCTCATTCACATATTGAGCCAAAACATGGGTTTGATTGAGGGCATGTTACTGGGATTATGTCAAATGAAATCGGATAGTGAATGATTTGTATGATAGAGGATGGTTTTTGTAAAGTGTTGTTAGAATTGGAAAATGTTATTTAACGTATTTATTGAGAAATAGATAATCCAGTCAAATTCTGGTGTTTACATCCTTATACTGGTGGACTGACCCTAGGCTAGTTGTGGTTAAGGCTCGGGAATCGGAATTCCGTGGTTTTATTGAATGTATTGAAAGTTGGTTAATATAGAAATATAAAATATTCGTTTAAAAACCCATAAAATCAACTGAAACAAGAAACAAAATGCAATGATTAGGAGCTATGTTTGCGTAGTTCAATTGACCAAAGAATATTGAATAGGCTATCCTACGTAATCATACACCTGTATTTATCCTATTAGGCTCAGTCCACCAGTATGCGGTTGTAAAATCTATGTGAACAGTATACCGTATCTACTAATAAGCCAACATGCTCTCAGATTAATGAATTTCTTGCACCACGACCTATTATAGCAACCAACTATAATCTAACAACCCCATCTAAAATGTGCTAAAGCAAACATAATATGGTTGTGTACATAAAAGATCTGGTTGCAACCTTTCTAAATGCTTCATGACCCCTCTGGGGGTTGCAACTTCCGGTTGAAAACCACTGTTCTGCAATGTCACTGTCATCCTGTTCATTTCTATGATTTTCTTATATTCTGCCTATAATACTTACGGCTGTATTTCAGATAACAACCCCACCTACACTGGTCACACGAATAATTTGCCAAAAGAAATGCTCATATGAATCACGTTTAAGATGACAGAAGATGCATGATTAACCAAAGGAAGAGGGAAAACAGAGACAATGAGTGTTAAGGCACAAGTAGCAATTTGCCCTTATATAAACTTCGTTGAAAAAAGTATCCTCACAAGATTACTAATAGAGTCATTATAATTTTAGAAGTTCTGCGTTAGTTCTATGTCCATGCCGCATGGCCTAGTTGAAGTAGCCCAGTTAAGGGTTTTGTTGTTGTGTATATAAAACATCAATGACAACCTGTCCTTATTTTGATAATCTTGAGATTGACATTTTTGATGCAGTGTTCATCATTGCCACTCCACCGTGTCTGGATTGCATGCAGGCAGATTTTCATGTGTCTACTGAGGTGCCTTTTGATCCATTTGCACTAAACTGAGTTCTATTTTGTGGTCCAGTGCCACTTAAAACTCGCCTATATGACATCACAGTTATGGATTGATCAGAAGTACCAAAAAGTTGCAATCATTGCTTTTACGATACAAATGCTTTCAGTAGCAGGGCTAAATATCAGTTTGCTAAGAGCAATGCAAGTCATTTAATGTGGGCTGTGGCTGTGTAAGTGCCTGTGGATCTTCATATTTGAAACCTGTTTGACCGCCACCTGTAGTGTAACGTGACAGTAAAGGCCAATCTACACCGAGGAGTTGCCAGGAGAAGCCGCGCACGATTCTTTGTTTGCCTTATTGCGCCTAGGAGTTGCCGAGCCGTGCACGAGCGCAGAATTTCCCGACACAACAAAACAAAAAAAGAATCGTGTGCAGCTGCTCCTGGCAACTCCTCAGTGTAGATTGGCCTTAACACATGACAGAAGTGCAATAGGCTTGGTAGAAATATACTAAGCATAAAAGATCAACCTGAAAGCTAGCCCTAATGCTAAACCTAACCCCTAAGCCTAAACTTTAGAAACTTTTCAAAAAGGTAAAGAATAGGAAGTGACTACGGATATGCCTGTCCTGACACAATTTAGATAAAAGGGCCAGTTTGTCATTCAAACTGTGTGGATCTTGTAGCCTAATGGTTATGCGTTACAGCTATTATGCCAATGGTTTTTGGTTTGACTCTCACCTTGCCGACTTTGGTTTTGTTTTTTTTCTTTCCTTTTTTTCAGGCTTACGTGTTATTTTAGGGGTTAGTGTTAGGTTAGGACTACGTTTAGGGTTAGGTTAGGGCTACGGTTAGGGTTTATCTTTTACATTTAGTTTGTTTCTACCAAGCCTCCTGCACTCTCGTCATGCATTACTGTTATGTCACAGGTGGCGTATGAATAACTTTTCAAATTTCAATATCCGCAGGCGTATCTGTAGCCACTGCCTAAAGAAAAACTTGTCCCATGAATTGAAACGTGCAAGCACTACTACCATACCAAAAGTCGCCAAGGTGAGAGCCAAACTGAAAACCATGGCACAGCAGACGTAAATGCTACCATTACACTACCACGCCAGTGCTGCTTTAGTGACAGACTCAGCGTTTTATTCAAACCGCCTCAGGAGTTCCGTAACCACTTCCTTGTAAAGTGCGGCCCTCAAGAGCGTGACATTAGTCCAGCAATGCTTTGCAGTTGAACATAGCTGGCCTAGAATGTATGCCGGATGAAAAAAAGTTTATTTTATCATCTTTTTCTACAGTATTGCATTTCGGTCTTCACCTCTTTTTTAAGAAATGAAATAATGTAATTATGATGTGTCACCAAATTTGTTGGATATCCAATGATTTAACAAGTCAATGTTGTTGTAGCTAGCTGGCTTCAGAGCTATGCCTTGTTCTTATAAAAATCCATTCTGGGATAAGCTTATATTTATAATTAGGGATGATGTTTCGAACATAATCATTATTTATAAAATTATGATTGAGTTTGATAAATTAGTCAGATTTGCAAAACTAGTTTATTTTTGTGAAACTAAATTATGGCCCATCGTTAAAGGCCACAAAGATGGCGACAAGTAAATCAGTCACAGTTTATTGGCGGGGAAACTAGTTTTGCGTTTTGCAACGCATCATCAGTCCTGCAAATGTAAGACAAATCTTACAGGCGAAATGTTGGCACTTGAAAACAAATAAATAAAGAAACACGAACTGTGGCTAGTTACAACAACATTACTACAAAATTTTTGAAGCTAATAGGCTGACCTTCCCAAAACCTCACAAACCAGCCACTGCTAAGAAAATCGGTGTTGGAAGCAGTCTATGCAGGACACTTTTCCTCTGGAGATAACACACATGCGCGATGAACGGGTGCCAGATGGAAACCACGCGATTAACAGAGCATAACAGTTCACGAAAAAATCTAGAAAGGCCGAGCCTTTCAACGTAAACCAGAAAGTTGTCCAAGTGGTAAATTTCGATCAAATAGAATAATTAGCTTTACACTTTGGCTTCGGGGATTTTCGGAAAAAAAACTCCTAAACGCACGTGGCTTTGCGCAGGAATATCTCCGCTCCTGTTCGGGTTACAGACCTGGTCGAAGTTCATCACTTCTCCCTTTTCCTGTCTCATAGTTCTTTCAGTAAATGTCAACATTTTGTGGAAAACAGTAGTGGCAGGGATTCTCTCAACGGATCGACGACAACGAACAAATAAATTATGGCCCATTTGAATATTTGGAGGGATGAGGCCTAGGCATGGGCTACTAAAAATATTCAGTTGTTGCTTATTGTGCAGTTAAGCAAAATTAACACCGAAGATTTTTGTCAGAGGGTATTTAGATTTAATTGTAACAAAAATGCTACGTAGGTGTCGTGTGAGTGATCTTGTGCACTGTTCAAGTACAGTATGCAAAAATTAACACTGTGGCTTATAAAATTAATGAATTAGTTTTGTAGCACGTGAAGTGTTGTCTGGCTGCCAGTTCTAACCACAAGCAGTGGTTATTGCTTTGTTTGCCTGGAGCCCAGGAGAATAATGCCACAAATTATAATATGCCATTAAAACAATGAAATGTAATATGCCAAAGCCAACAACAATTGTGGCACGACATATAAAGGGAAGTCAATCACACATCACTCGAGAGTGGTATGCGTTGAAGCATAGTAGCATGCAAAGTGAAACCCTACATGCAGTGCGGTATAGCTGTGTGTCTTTGCGTTTGCCGTGCTTTCTGTACAATTTACACCTGTGCTGAGGCCCATTGTTTCAGGTTCTTGCTGGAATGAGGGCAATCTTATGCATGCTGAAGCCTCCATGTAGATGATCATCAGGGTCGCATCGGTGCCATGGCAGCAATGGAACCTACACTGTACATGTACTTTGATCACTGTTTCATCCACCATGCGCAAACTGTTGATGATGCTCTTGGAAAGAGTGCAGCAATAAATGGCCCTTATCTGATTGACACTAGTTGTGCAAAAGTCGGGCATTGGACATGGTCAATTCCAAAAAAACTTTTTTGGTCCACTTGATTGTCTTCCATGTGCCAAGATAATAAGCTATCATTTGATCAACACGGTTGATGCCTGCCATGTACTAGTTGTATTCAATACTTCTTTTCTTTGAGCACTGCCCTTTCCCTGTGATGAGCTTTGGAAGGGGAACCGTCATGTTTTGTAGATATCATTTTGATTACTCGTTTATCCTTCTCAGACAGTACCATGACCTTTCCATTGTCTCGGGCTACTACATTTTTCTCCATTTTCCTGGGATTGCTTACCTTTGGGGGTTTGCCTCTGTTTGCTTGGAGGCTCCCACAGTGTAAACTTTTTTATCAAGCAACATCTCCCTCAGCTTGACAAAATTGTACAGGTTATCTTAGAATCAGTCAAAATAAATGATTTAACCCCATACTTCAGGTTTGCCTTTCATATAAACACAGAAGTTCAACCTACCCTTCTTGTATCATCCCCTCATAAATATTATTCTCCCAAAGAGTGCATTTCTTTCCATTTTTCTACCAGAAAATCAAGCGCAGGTTTTACTTTGTACAGGGCGTCTCCAGGGGAGGTGGGGGTATCAGGCACAGCTTCATTATCACTGAAATGGAGGTTTGAACTTACTAGTTGAAACCCATCTCTAGTCATGCAAACACCAAAAAATGCAGCAGATAAACAACTTTTCATTGACAACTACAACTGATGGTGACCTTTTTTATCAACCAAGCCCGTGAGCAATACAGGCCTAGATAAACCTTCATTGCATTTGCAGTAACGGGAACCCAGTTTTTTAGTCGGAATTTCAGTTTCAACACCTTGCCACTAATAGTCTGTAAAGCATAGCAGTTTGCTTCTGTAGCCAAAAGTTGAATTAGATCGTCAGTACAATAGAGCTTGAAATAATTGTATGGCGATTTTCTATCACCTACAACTGCGGCAGAAGTTGGCCCTTCTTGGCCAGCAAATGCACAAAGGTGAGATTGTTGAGTTGCAGGGCCCCCAAACGTAACTTGACCTGAGAGCTCTCAATGCCATTTGTGTTACCAATGGTGAAGTTCGTGGATTTGAGGCCATAACTGAAACAACGCCAACATCACTGCCACTGTCTGACTCCATATTTTGATCAGCATTATCTGGTACAGAATACCCATTGTTTTCAACCTCTGTGCCATCTTCAGCTGAAACTACAGCACTTTAATTATCAACATGATTGCTATCTGTGCTGAGCAGTTCGTCAGCAGCTTCGCTACATTCACAAAATCACTGTCATTTATGAGCTTGTCCTCTTCATCTGAGAACTCATGCATCACCACTTGTGCAGCATGCTAAGCACTCATACTATTCATTTTGAACCTAGAAATAAACTGTTTTACCTGAAAAATTAAAGTAGTAGTCTAACAGCACAAAAATAACTGCACAAGTTTTATTGCACTGGACTAACCATGAAGCAACCACGTTGGATTTCAATTTGAAACGAACATTGATTTGTGGTGAACAACATGTATTCTCATAGGTTGCTCCTTCACATCTTAATTCTCTTGAGTTGTGCAACGCCCTTTCAACAAGAAAAAATGCATCACAAGTGCGTCAGACCAGCCATGAACTGCCTGTGTGATCAATGCAAATTGTAAATGAATGTTTATGGTGGCACTTTTGAAGTGTGTTTTAAGCCGTGGGTGACTCCTTTACGCACACTGACAACATATGCTTCATGATGCATTGTCTCCCACACGCACAAAAAGTGTTAAGATGTTATTGTATGCTGTGAAATTTGATTTCAGCATGTTTTAGCTGTTTTTTTTAATTGTATTCATTTTGTTTTTAGTTGAAAAATCAATGTAAAATATATACTTGAATTTTGTAAATGCAGCCTTCATCTATGAGACAAGAAAATGAGTACAAAAGTCAGCTTGTAACAAAATGAAAAATTCTGAAAAGCAAGTTAGTATTTCTTTTTATGTCTTGCATAGCTTTTGCATATGGTATGGAGTGGCTTGATTCAAAAGTAAATTCAAGCAATTGTGATATTTGCTGAAAAACATTAGGATTTATTGAAGTGGGCAGACTGAATGTGTGCAGTAGAGATGGCACGGGCCAGCACTTTTGCAGTCCGGCCCGCCCGGAGTTAACATGAAACTGCCCGGACCGGCCCGTTCTGCCAAACTACAACATATTTTCTGGCCCGGACCGGCCCGTGGCCCAT
>Ga0210059_1008030_pt1 | contig 16725 bp, 12 predicted proteins | sample Ectturendosymbi2_FD_188042 | JGI IMG/M metagenome (GOLD analysis project Ga0210059, IMG submission 188042) | Ecteinascidia turbinata endosymbiont from Florida, USA - Sample 2 (SPAdes) (version 2) | ecosystem: Host-associated > Tunicates > Ascidians > Unclassified | place: Key West, Florida...
AGGACATCTTTTCGGATATATACATTTTCATACGGGATCATGTTGAAGCCCACGAAAGTATCGTTTAGTTGTCAATCTGATTGGCTGTACGTGAACACCTTTGTTGGAGTAACCACATATTTTATGGACCAAATAAGCGCAATCAATTTGCTGGACACAAGGTTTATTTATTCCATTTTTAAGCTGTCATTTTCCAAGCAATACAAAATGTAGTGTTATAATCCTCTATGGCATAGAGGATAGAGTCTATGCTGTAGTAGGCTGATGGTAAACAGCATGAAGACAAATATTGCAGAGTAAAGTCTTGTCATAACACCAGTGGTGTAGCCAGTCCAAAAATTTTTTTGGGGCCAAAATGTTTGATTTTAGGCGAATAGCACAATTTTGTTTGTAAAAACGCCCCTCAAAGCCCACAATGACTATGTTTTCCAAAACGTTTGAGGGGGAATGGCCCCCCTGGCTACGACTATGCGTAACACCCTCAGCTAAGCACATGCATAAGCCCAATGTGGACACGTTCTTCCAAGTGAAACTCATGAGACGCTGTTCTAGGTGATTTAACTCCCATTATTTGGCTTCAACAAGCAATCTCTGCTTGCGGGCAGTCTAGTTGGTAACTACCAAACGTATCGTCCAATACTGACAATAGTGCTTTTCATTGGAGTTTTGCAGTGCCTGGCGGTCTTGCGTTGTTGCGAGCTTTTTATTATTGGAAGATTGAACATCAAATAAGTACTGTTTTCTTTTCCATTCTTTTCTTGTAAACAGGCGTAGTCAGGGGGGCCATGGGGGAATGCCCCCCACATTTCTAGCATATCTTGTCATTTTGTGGTTTAACAGGCAGTGGCCTGGAATGCAGACGGCCTGCATTCTCTCTCGCGCCCAGCCATGTTCCTCAGTACCAAACGTTTCACACAGAAGGTTCTAAATTGATGTTCAATCTTCTACCGACAAAAAGTTCACAACAACGCAAGGCCGCCAGACACTGCAGAAATCCGATAAAAAGCAGCATTATCATTTTTATATTGCGTAGCAAAAATAGTATCGTGTTGTGACTGTACTGATAGAGTCTGGACCACATGTGCCAAACTGGTGGCCCTCGGGCCAAATCTGAGCCGCCACGTCTTTATATGTGGCCCACGAAGCTTAAATTTGTAGCCTCAGCCTGTTTATTTTTGGAAACGTAGTGGTTTATACCAGTTTACAAAGGCGAACGACGTTCTTTGGAATGTTATAACTTTGCTATTTTAGTCATCTTGCTGACCTAACGTCTCTCTTCAAAAAGTTACTCATTTTTAAGGCCCCTTCCACTGCAACATAACCATTATTACGTCACAGAGACGCTATTTAAGCATTAGCGTAGGGTAGATGATTGCGGTTAATTCTGTTGCAACTAGCCCTTTGAGGGCAACCATAATGCTGATATGGTCCCCAGTGAAAATGCGTTTGACACCCCTGGGCTAGACGTTTGCATTTTCGCTCGTTTCAAAATAAATTGTGAAGTTATACCTATGTGCTCTTTCGCAAATTTTAAGTTAATAATGAAACAGCATAGGAAGGAATTGCGTGGGGCCCATAAGCGCGGGGCCCTTGGCCATGGCTTATTTGGCCTGTGCATAAATTTGTCACTGCTTACATCTTCAACGTGTACTTAAGAATATGCATATCGATCCATTGCATGATCAACAGACCTTCTTGTTCTTCGCCCATCAATCTTATGCCCATTGCCATGAGCTTGAGAGCATACGTGTAGCAACAGGCACTTTTTATGGTACAAAGAAAATTTTCCCCGAATTTCTCAAAATTTGCCCGAAAAACATTTATGCAAAATGCAACAAACTTTCTTTCGCCAAATTTTCAGTAGCTGTTGGTACATTATATTTCCTCTACCATCATGCTACAGACTTGAAAATAGAAAATTTGGCACTTGAAATACGGTTTGCAATAACCCAACTTGAAAACGTATGGTATGCTGTGCAAGAATATTGTCAGAAGCCAGCTGGCTCAGAACTCTGAGCATCTGCCTCACAGGTCTGAGGTTTGGCGTTCCATTCACATTCCAGTTGATGCTGTCAGCGAGAAACCTCACACCTAGCTGGGGACATGTAAGCAACGTGTAACGTACTGTGTGGAAAAATGTGTTCATGCAAACACTGTGCTTAAAATTAAAAACACAGCTTTTCTCTACTTGCCTGACATGGACTCTACTAATATGAAGTAGGTGCCCCTGCAGTACACGCGATTCCCACTGTGTACAATTAAATAAAGCACATAAATGTAATGCCTTCTGTTGCCCAAACTTTCAAGTGAGTCAGTTACTTGTCAATTGTCACCTAATCAAACACGACGTTACTAGAAATAGTTTATTGAATTTATATATATTTAATGCATTTTCCATGACGTAATGAAACTTTATCTATACAATTAATAACATGGAAAAATAATTTCGCTAGGCTAGTATTGATGAAAAATGTCAAAAATTCTTTTCCTAATTTTTTAAGATTTTGCCCACATTTTCCAAAAATTAAAACATTTGGAGGTGGTCTTGCACCCCATGAACCCCCCAGCTCTTACACCATTGCTTGAGAGCAACATTTTGTTGAATCGACAGCCCTGTTGGTGAAACTCAAGAAGACCGTCTCTCATCGAAAATTTCTAGTTAGAAGTGTTTCGTTAATACCTTCCCCCAATAAGCAAAGTCAGGTTGGTCCATAAAAGTAAATCCAACACAGAAACAAAATTCTGCTTAAAATACTTTCAGGTTCATTTACTAACTCATATACTACACAATCAATGCTTCCGTGGACAAGGAAAACTGAAGCATGCACGTCGTCTCTATCACAATTCCCCGACCTGTAAGTAACAGGGATGCAATCCCACAAACTGCTGCTGTCGTCATTGTAATCAGCCACTTTGCGGATCGCTTCAATGCCACTTACGCATATGTTAACATGAAGGAGATTATTGTCAAAAGACTCCAGCACGCCCAATCAAACAAACCAGTAAGGATGCAACATTCGTTTCAGTAAATGCAGAGCGGCCTCTAGCGGCAGGTTCCAACGGACAGGAAAACCAAACCGTCATGGCAAACACAATGCCAAAAATAGATCGCGTTGGCAAGCTGCAAAGAATACGATAAGAAGGCTTGTCTGAAGGAATGGATAGATGTTGGAACGCTTTTGTTTTCTGCAGCGCCAACCAACATTTTTCCCGAACAGTGAACGACAATTAAATGCAGCGGTTTAGACGAAACAGATAAAACAAAAATCAAACCAAGTGAGTCTGCGTCAACCGACAAGAACAAGGCAAACCATGCAGCAAGCACATATCCCAAGACGTAATCACTGCGGTTTCGTCGTTATGGGTGGACCAAAAAGTAGACAACATCTGACATGTCATTGCAAAGAACAAATCTGATGGGTGTAGATGTTTAATCCTCTGTAGGGAATATGTTTGTACGCAGTAACATTGAGAGTGTTTGCATGCAATTCATAATATTCAAGGTCAGGGCTAGATTTTAGGGGAGACGGAAGGGACAGTCGTCTCGCCCCTTTTTTGAGAGAAACCATACGGCCCCTCTTGAGAGTTTCGCACTTAGTTTTTGCGTTGCTTTGTTAAACCAATGTAAAACAAGATATAATTCTCTTGAATTTTGTTTATAAATCGGAATGTGAAAAAAATTTAATGCTTTCATCCACCTATACCCAAATCTACCTTTGCCAGTGGCGACGTTTTTGGGCTTCTTTCTGAGAGTTTGCCCCGGGGCCGTAAATTATAATATCCACCTTTATTCGACGTGTTTCCAGTGAAATTTTAATATAGTCCTTGTAGGAAACAGCACAGGTTGCAAAAATGCGCTTCGTTGACAGCAATGCTTTTTTTTCACTCATGCTTTTGTACACGTAATATAAACGTACGTGGCTTGCTGCTATCAGTAGTCACTGTTTCGCTGCATTACCTGCCAACATGGTCTGCGACTGCGTTCAACAGTTGCATGTGGCAAAATGCCATCTACCGCAACTTGAAGTGAATCTTGAAGATTTCTTCCAATGTTATTGTTACGCAGCAACGCCCAATAGTAGAACAATCCTCTCTCGAGTTTCGCAAATAGTAGAACAATCTTCTCCCGAGTTTCGTCGCCACTCGACAAATTCTCACCAGTAATGCTACCGTTCGTAAGAAGATTGTCGTTAAATAATTAAATTAATTTAACAAAACCTTTATGTTTATTTATTAGTTTGTATCGTGCGAGATGTGCATATTTATGCTTGCACAGTGTCTATTTGTCAAAAAGTATCTTTATTTGACAAAGTTGCAAAATGCGGAAAAAATAATAATATTCATCACAGCATGACGAAAAGCAAACCTACATGCAGTCTGCACACACAAAATATTGTAGGCTACAAAAGATCTATGAAACGGAGGTGGTTGTTTCTTCTTATCATAGAAAACAATAACGCAGCTATCATTGATTTGGATAACACAATATGGGAAGTCTCCAAAAACAACTGCGTTCAAGGACAGAAAAGTAGCAAAGACATTTATTGTTTTCCATACGATTTTGCAAGATTTCCAAGAATTATTCCCTTCTTTTGTTTGAATATGGGAGAAATCAAAATAGCGAAAGCTGTTTTCCTGTCGGAGAATTGCTGATTCTGTATCATGTTTTAGAAAAACGTCATACATGTTGATTAGACCAGCCAGTAAGTCGACCAACGTTGTATTTCACTAAATTCAAGATCAATGGAACAGAGGTCATTTGCAGACCAGTAATAAAACTAAAAATAACTACGATCGAAACTTGTCATAAAAATCTGTATCATTCTCATCAAACACTAAGTCACTTACGGAATGCACTTTCAAATTACAGTACCACAAATCGCGCTTTTTTCTTCCAATAAGGATCCTGCGGATTTCATGTTTGCAATGTTCGGGTGAGATTTAAAGCGATATTGTGCTTTCAAATGTAGAATTTTGCACGGAATCAGAAACTCAAAAAGGGCTTAATGATTTTCAGATTATTTTTCAAAATATAACGTAAAGTGCACATAAAGCAAATTGAATTTTTGACATTCTCAGCACATTTTAAGCAATTCTGTGATGTTGCTTTTGCGCAAAACGTCTTTCTATATATCCTAAATATCTATTTGCAAAAAGGTTTCTTTGGAAAATGACCAGTTTGGACGTAAGGGGTTACACATTTCATGAACGTAAGGGGTTACACATTTCCGAAATTAGGAAGTCGTTTGACTAAACAGAATTGATGTATTTTTTATAATCTAAGCTTGGTTTATTCACAGAAAAAAGCAGCAATGCGTTGTGCTGAGGTTTTCCATATTTGTTTTCTCAACTATTTGCCGCATCAGCAGGGTTGTCTATGGGACATATTTTTCGGTCCCATTCCCATCCCATAGCAATTTATGCCTGTCCCATCCCATCACATCCCATGGGACGTTTCCCATGGACAAGCCTGCGCATCAGGTTATGCTGACTTTGCTCTTTTAGTACTGTAGAACCAATATGCAATCTCTCGATGCGCTGATAATCAAACAATTACCGTTTGAGAACTACTGTATGTCTTGCGGACACGCCAGTCGTTTGCGGGTAGTGAGAATTCGTTTGCGGGTAGTGAGAATTCCCATTTATGAATTGCCTTCCCTCCGCTGTGGGTTTTAAGAAGTCTTTAGTTACAAAAACAAAATCAACTTCAATGGTTACGCAATGATTGACGTAAAGAAATTCAACTTCGCCTGTTTCCTCGGCAGTGCAAGCTTGTCGGAACGTTAGTTCCAAGCCACTGTTCTCAAAAGCTGAAGTTAGTGCTTGTCGAATGCGTTCATTTGATATTTCTGATGCAGAAATCCAAATTATGTCATCGATAAATCTACGGAAAAGTTCTGCCTCATTTAGCACATCCGCAATCGGCTGTAGGATGTAATGCACAGCAGTGTTGGCCAGTGAGACCGAGTGGTTATCACCGGTTATGATTCCGTTTTTTTGTATGTACAGTTGGTCTCCATATTGAGTGACCACATTGTTCAGGCAAATTTTGTTCAGTTCAACGATGATTTTACGGGCCTCGGCGCTGTAGTCGGAATGCTTCTCCAAAGCACATTCAAGAGCTTTTGTCACAGTGTCTCTATACAAGCTTGGGTAAAGTGCTTTCACATCTGCTGCTACAATGTAAAACACTGGTTTTTGCTTTGCAGTTTCTAGTTTTTTGTAAGGCGTTCTTTCCACATAAGCAGGTCTCCATTGTACTGACGACTGTCTTGACAAAATTCGTTCGGGCAGTTTTTGCAAAATTCTGTACTGATAGGTTTCAGTATGAATTCAAGGAATGCAGTAATGCGTGAGGTGCTGATGTTCCCACTGATGTTTCCCAAACATTGGTGCAAACATTGCGAAAAAACGTGAGCGAAGCAGACTAACCTTTGTTTCATAAAAGATCACTCACAAAGAAATAAGTTTCTGCTATTTGGTATTGGTCACACAAAACACATTTCGTTTAAAACACAGACCGTCAAAAATTAAACAATAGGAGAAAAGGTTATGCGTTAACAAAAATCTGTGTCTTCATTTTGGAGCAACACCATAAGGGAGTTGCTGAAACTGGCGGCTGTTTTTGATGTTTTTTCCGCAACACTCAAATGTCCTGATAACATTCAACTATCTGGAAATTTGCTAAAAAGCGAGGGCAAAGCGCCAAAGCACCTATGAAAGAGTGGAGGTACCGCTAGATGGGTCACGACAGTTGCAACCAGTGCTAATCTTACCTTAATCCTGATTAACTGTTACTCCGTAGCAAATGTCCTCATAACTGCCCGGTTTCGAGTGGAAACGAGCCTCTGAAATACTCAATTATTAAATGATCGTTTTAGTCCTCACGTCTGAGCACGTCGTTTTCGGTAAATCAGTCGTTAAATCCTGCTTACACATTAAGCTACACTTATGCCGGTTTGCTTTACAGTGCTGTGTGTTTTTCATTTCTTCCGCTCTGTCATCACCATCACTACTCAATCTTTTGTATCATCGCCTTGCTTTTGCGCATTCGACTTACATGACGTTTTTCTCGCAGCTCAGCGCAGAGTGTTATTGACGCTTTTTCTGGCGATAACTTGCTGTAATGGCGGTAGGAATTTTTTTGCTACAACACATGCCGTCCGCAACATCCACAGAGCCGTTGCTTCTGCAACAGCGCAGAGGAAAAATTTTCACTGCTGCATGTGGCAGAAACAAGTGTTTTTTTCGTGTGTATTTTGGTTTTTATTTCTTTCTGTGCTTTGAACAACAACAACAACAAATCAACCAATATATATCAACCGACTCATGCATTGCGTGTTAGCTCTTGCGAACCTATCCACCGCTTTTCCACAAAGGGGTCATTCTTATACAGTGAATACATTTGTGATTTAATGTTTGCGCATTCTTAAAGCGTAATGTCAGGCAAAGTCTATTCGTGATTCGTTGCAAAGTACTTGTTTACGAAAAATCTGGCGGCTGACATGACAGCCTGCTAATATACATCACGGTAGTTGGTCGCTGTATCTGGTCACTCATGTCAACACTCAACGCTGTTGTTGCCTGCCGTTTTTTCTATCTATACCAAACCGTTTCACGTTGCGTTGTTCTGACATCACGCTGAAGGGGTTTGAAGAGTTAGTCGTATATCTGTATATGACCAAAAGAAGCAATGAAGCTTAGAGTGCTACTGGAGAGTCACTAACGGACAAAGCGGTGAGATTTTCACTCTGACTTGCATTGGCTTGGCAATCTCAAAAAGCCAGATCGCTTCGTTGGAAGACTGACCAGCGCTCCTGCAACAAATATATTGACCCCTCAACCAATGAAATTTCGTAAAATCACAAACTGCAACGCGTTACGCACAACTTTCAAGTCCCTGTATCAACAACTATGCACGGATTTGGAGCACTGGCAAATCATCCCGGCTTATGCCAAGGAAGGACTTGGACAAAATCACTGCACAGTGACTGAAGGTCATTGACAAATCTGCGATTTGATACTATCATCAAGGCATACATGTTCAATGTCCTTAGGGAATACATTGAGTGTAGCGAATATTGAAGGCTTATCCATTTCCAACTTCCTTTTCCAGATTTCCACTTTGGCATTGAATGCTAAAAGTACATCGATACAATCGATGATTGTGTTGTCTTTTCCTTGCGAAAGGGTGTTTGGTTTATTTACTCTTCCAAAAATGTCAACATGATGACCGACATGATAATAGAAATAATTGAACTTCACTTTGTCTTCTACACATAAAAAAACAATGGGCTCTGCACTATGTGACTATAAGCTATAACCTGCTTTTGCACTGAACGCAAAGGAAATCTTACTGTCACCAACAAGTGCGTAACAAAAAAACTGATATCAGCAACACCAACTATGATGGCAACTGCCTGTCTCAAAAGAAAAAGAGGGATTCTGGCGTAGGGTATTTCTGTTTTTCTCACAAAATTTGCACAAATTAGCCTTACAATTTAATCTTCTCAAAGCTTAAGTCGTATCTGCCACTTCAAAGACATGATTCCATTCACACATATTTCATTAAGTGGTTCAACGCAGTTCTCAAAAATTGTGCTTTCCGCAGTTTTTTTACGTCTCTGTTCACTCTCTCAACTACTTGCAACTGTTAAAACCGCCATTGTTTCGATCATGCAGAAGATGAAATCAACTTTCCTCGTCCAATCGCACCTTGCGTGCGAATGCTTAGTCAGCAATTGCAGTAACTCAAGCTCTTTCCCATCCTTATTTGCTGCACCTCCAAGAAAGGCTCCCGACCCACACATGGTCGTGAACCCCAGGTTGACAAACGTTGGTTTAGACAGACGAAACAACGTAATCACAGATAGAACAGTACAGGTGTCCTTATTGAAAAGCAATCCTTACCTTTCATGTTTGACTCTTTGATGGTTGCTTTATCCATTTTTCGTTACGCTTGCACATTATGTCTTTCACTTTTGCTACAATTGTGATCGTTAAAGTTGTTTACCTCAAAATTCGTAAAATAATTCAATGGCAGGTGAAAAGATAAGTGATATATTAGATATGCGAAGTTTTAAGAAAATTGTAAAGACAAAACTTTGATTGAAAAAGAAAAAATTAAAGTAAGGTGAAAAACCTACAGAAAAATGGAAAATTTAAAATTAAGAACTTAATATTGAAGAAAACAAAAATTGAAGTTCTGTAAATTAAAAAAAATGAAAGAGATTTTACAAATGAGAGCGTTACGTGGGTTGCTAAGGTAAGAGTCTTAATAAAATATGTAGGCATTATTTTCTGAAAAAGTTTGCGAATTTCACACTGACAGCTCTATCTTAGCCCGGCTAATTGTGGCTTTTCAACACTAGTGGTTTACTGTCGGCCAAAATTAACAGTAAGTGGTAGGTTCTTCTCGCCGCAAAACCGTATCAATCGCAAGCGTTAAAACGTTTCGTCCTCAACTGTATCCAGGTACCACGATCCATAGGCGAATCCTTGTAGTTTCATAAATTGCTCATGATTTGAAACGAGTTGTTTTCTTGAGCAAAAATTCTCGACATTTTGACATTTGAAAATTTACCTTTTTTATCAAAGGATTCGTGTTTTCCAGGTGAAGAAGGGTAGTGATCCCGTATGGCGACAGGCACAGAACAAACGCGAGAACAGTTACAGATAATGTTTTCGTCAAGTCAAACTGCTGCTGTATTTTTCGTTGTTCTGCACCTTGTGGGTGAGAAGAACTAGTTGTTCTGTGTCGTTTGACGTTTGCACGACGTTTCGCGACATATCTACACAGAAGAAAGCTGATGTTAGGATATTGTTTGTCAACAGGGGAAAACAGTGGAATCATTTGTCAACTTCAATTTATGAAAACCAACGTCATCGAGATAATGGTTAAAAGTGAAACAGTAAAAAATATTTATGATGGAATAAAGCACTTACGCAAAGAGTCTCCAGTAACAAACCACAGTGACACTAATCGGCAAGCCCATGCCGAGTAGAATAAGAAATATGCTGTATCCTCGAGAGAAGGTGTCGTCGTACGAGCAGACCATCGTGTTGTGATCGTATCTGGGATCGGTAAAATTATTCACTCATGAATCTTATGCAGCCACAATTGGACATTGCAATGAATGTATATTTTTTTCCGTGAACCCCTTTTGACTTACCCGAGACGCGACCATCACAAAACTGATGGCATGACAAGAAAATTGACCCAAACCCAGTTCAAGGCAGCTGCGATGAACAACAACTTAGCGGTGAAAATTCGTGAGTAAGATTTGTTTCGCACCACGTACCAGTACTGCAACGTGTCAGCAAACATGCGACATGGTTTTGAGGACAGCATTTTAAATAGTATAAGCATGAGAAGTCTTCACTACTAAAATATTTTCAAAGCGAAATTGCATGAATATAGAAAGTAAACTTTGATTAGGGAGAAACGATAAAACGTTTGAATTGTAAAACCATTAATGAAAAAGCAACATTTCCGAACACTGTTAAAGTATCAGTGGTAACTGCTTTAAAGGAAAGTTTGGACGATTTCCATACAAAGCATCTGCATTTTCCTTTCTTTATGTTGAAAATGGAAACCAGAATTAAATGCGCTTGGTGAAAAACATTTTTTCTTGTTTTCTGAACAACTGTTCGTTCTAACGCCTGCATAAAAATCGTTTGTTGAAAGATCTTTCAATGTATTGTAATGTTTTTTATCATAGAACATTTCATTTCTTAACATTTATGATCAAACACACGTTGCAAACACTCTTCCACAACTGTAAGCGCATTATCTTGTTTTAAGCTATTTCAGATTTGAAACGTGGTACTAATAGTTCATGAAATCCACCATTCATAAAGATCAGAAGTTTCACTGTTGTCTTGTTGCGAATGTGTAGGTCTATAGTCAGCGAGTCTAATTTATTCCTTGTCTTGTCGGAAGGTTTTCGACGTAGACTAGCGGATGCTTAAGACACACAACAGCTTAACAAAATGAACTGGTTGATTTGCGCAATGGGCTGATGTTCAAAAGAATATTGGTGGAAGGGCACATTCCAAAATCATTGCAAACAACGATTGAAATACAAAATGAAATTGCAGTTTTCTGCGATACCGTTGCATAAAAGAAATATTCGAATGCTACAGGTAAACGAGAAAAGACACGGAAAGAGAAACGCAAAACAAGCATTAATGCATAAGGCTCAATTGCATGCTTTGAGCTACCATCAATTTTAGGTTTTAAGATTTAAGATTGTACATTTACATTTGGGATATAACTCTGTTACTGGTACAACTGACATTTGATCCTTCGCGAGTTGCTTAACCAAACGAGAGAACAAATGAAAAAAGCAAAGAAACAAGCAGGCTCAGAATTCACCGATTTTGGTTCTAGGATAATGAAGTCAACGTTTGAAATGAAAAACAGGATTTTTTTCCTCCTAACCTGTTGAAAGCAATGCAGGCCAAGTTGCTGGCTGAGCAAGCGCATGACACCGTAGCTAAGTAAGCAAGTGCCTGACATCCTTTTTCGGAAAACGGGTTGGTGGTAACGATGACAGTCGCGATAACGATCGGCAAATAAAATGCAGTTACCTTCGCAAAGATTTTATTTTTTTATAAAAAACGGCAGTTACTAAAAACCATGCCAAACCAATTTCCAATGTGTTTTGATTGACAATTGTTGCAATGCAGAATGCTTGAAACAAACAAACCGTTCACATTTTTCGCAAAAGAGGAAGTCGCTGTATTAGCCCAGTATATTTAAACACATGCTTGGCCGGCTGTGGACGGTTGTGCACTGGCAGATCGAGCAATGCACAACGCAACTTCGTGATAGTAATCTCAGATCAAAAACCCTTTTATTTATTTTCATGGAAAAATTTTTCTAGGTTTGGAAATCATGTTTTATTAAAAGATTCTATACGCGCACCATACGTTTTTCGCAAATGGTGCAGTTTTAACGTGCTGTGGGAGCGCCACCGCAATTCTCAGCCTCTCTTGAAAACTGCTCTGAAATTGTTTGTATAAAATGCAGTTTGTGACCTCTTAAAAAATTCATTGTGAACGAAAAGAACCAGAAACGCTTTTGGTATCACAATGCTCAACAACGAGAACGTGCTGGAGCTGATATTTATGTTTTTTTCAGATGGAATTGCTGTTTTAGAAAAGTATGAAGATTACTCACTGCGAAGTTATTGAAAGCTTATTCTTGAGTATAACCGCCGTCAATTCTTATCAAATAATCATACGTGATGTAATTCGTCCAGTATGTTTTTTAGTAATGTATGGGTGAAGCATATTAAATGCATTTGATGGTTGTTTTGTATAAATGCTTGAACAGGACTTCGCAGTTACCACAAAAAATCGTCGAATATTTTTACAGGAACCTTTGAAAAATTGGCAAAAACTTCCTTTTGGTGGGTAAATTCAGGCATGCGCAATGAGGTCAAATCTTCTTTAACAACTTGTGCTTACTCCCATTAGGAGCATACTTACAACGAAATCAGCAATGGCAAGATTGATAATGATGATGTTTCCATTTTTGTTGACCCTCCCTGCATAGACAATAGAGAGGATGACGAGCAGATTGCCGAAAGTACCTACAACTGTGAGAATGGTCAAATATAATGCGTCAAATATCCTTTCAGCTCCATATTGCCTGTAATAAGGTTCATAATCAATAAATGACTTTGCAGCTGTTGTGTTGTTGACAAACATCGTATCACAGGATCATTTCTTTACAACTTAACACTTTCTGTAATGATAAATATCTTATCTAATAACTTAGTATTAATTATTTAGACGTTTATAGATTTGGAAATACGTTCAGAAGACGTTTAGAAAAAGCGAAACTAACACTGCTTATATGAAGGCCAAAAATGAAGAACTATGAAAAAGTTCATTGGTTTACTTAGAATTAAGCATTTTATCTCCAGGGTACGTTATTTTCGGCTCTTGTTGAGTGGGCAAAATTAACTGGAATAAAACTTAAAATATTAGCGTAAGTTCTACGATAAAAAATAGTGAGCACATGTATGTAAAAAAGAAAAATATCTTGGTTCACATTGATTTGTGAAAATCCTGTTAGAATTTATTGCTTGGTTATTATCCACTCCAACAGAAATAAAGTCAACACTTTTTCTCTTCAAAGTGCGCTGTCGTGGTGGAGCCATACTTTTGTTCACAGGGTAACTCTTACGACAGCGATTGTCATCCGTTTCCTCTTTGAGAGCCCATGAGTGCGTTGCTTTCTGGCGCAGACCCCAAACGGCCATATTTTTCTTATAAGAAATGATTAGCAATGCGGAAAACATGACAAAATAATCGTAAAACCGAACTTATTTCCAAATACGCAATCGGCAAAGTAAAATCTTCCTTGTAGTAAAGTTGTCAAGTTACTCGACATCAAAATGAAATTTACTGCTCCCCTGCCTGGTGTCGTGGTGCTAACGCCTGCGTCATTAACAATGTCATCATCAACGACGTCTTGCGAACTGTGACTGGATGCCTGCGTCCAGGGGCGTAACAAGGTTAGATTGCACCTGGGGAAGAAACAACTTTGGCGCCCTATGTTCGAACATGAGGTCTTTCGGAAGGAAATGTACTGCATTGAAGAAGGTACTTGTGACACTGTTGAGACTTTTCTGTGCCCTCCGCAGTGATTCGGCGCACCCACAGGGAAATGGCACCCTGGGAAATGCGCCCCCCTTACCACCCTCGTAACGCCACTGCATGCGTCCAAAACCAGCGCAAAATCTTCCTATCTTTGCTTTCATCCAACCTGCTGATATTCTTCGCAATGGAGACCCACTGTCTCTAGAACGCCGTGCCATGGAGCCTGGACATCTGCTCCAGTCAGCGCTAACCTCTCCCCGGGTGTGAATGCACGGAATCTCAAATCGAGGCATCCGTTTTTACCCGCCACACAATAACTCATCAGATGAAGCAGCGGAGGTGCGGCGCTCTTGGCGGATCACTGATGGAGTGCGGAGTGGTTGGAGAACACTACGTGTCTCCGTGCTTTCAGCCACGACATCGACACCCGCCTACTGGAATGGCCCTGCCAAGGACAGCGTGCGCCTGGCTCAACCACCTCTACACCGGTGTCGGATGTTTCCGCTCCTGCTTGTACAAATGGGGTATGGCCTCCTCTGAGGCTTATGAGTGTGGTGCAGAGGAACAGACCGTCGAGCATGTTCCCTTCACTGTCCAATATCGACCTCCCTGTGGAGTGCACGGCCTGACGGTTCTGGATGATGAGACAATTAAATGGCTTCCCAACATCTACCTCGAGGTCTAGTGCGGCCTAGCAGTGGATCAAACAAACTTGCTCAAACGATGAAGATCAATAAACAAATTAAAGCTGACTCCTACGTTTAGATCATCTTTCGTGAACCTTTGGAGACCGCATATGTGTACTGTTCAGAGTCTTGGTTTGAACTGAAATGTGCTGAACTGTTCTCAACTCTTTCATTGGTATACTGCATGATACGCTGTTAGACTGTTTTGGTTTTGTCTTAGTCAAATCACAAAATAATATACTAACTGTGCAAACCTTGAACTGGGTGAACTGAGTTCACTATAAACTTTAAAGTGCGTATATATGCAGTAAACATTTTCGAGATACGGTATTCCTAATATGTATCTTTTATGATTGTTTTTAGGTCAACCACTCTTTGGACAACTGCTTTAAAACATAACTTTGAAAGGCACCTCTAAACTCTGAAATGTCAATTTAATGATACAAATACCTGCGTTTGATTTTCCGGCGTGGAGAATGTGAATGTAAAACTTTTTCAACCACAACTTGCACCGCATGTGTATTAACAAATATTTATAATGTCGGCAGGTGAGGGAGTTGTAAATGGTAAATTGCATAATATCTATTTGCAGGCTTTCATCTCTGCAAACACCATTGACGCTAGCACTGCAGTATGCAGAGCCAGCGGCCTCAACATTTTAACCAGACCTCGCTACGTTTTCACATACGCCCTTGCGATCAGACGTGAACAATCACAAACAGTAGCAACTCCTCAAAATACAACAGCATTGTCTTGCAATGATGGCGTGAATCGGAAAATCCTTGACTTCATACTAAAGTATGCAAATGTATTTACATATATTTTCGTCCATTCGTCGGTTCAATCGTTCATTTATCACATACTTTTTCTTTGTTTTCCATAGTGTGAAGGGTAACGATCGATTTAACTTGCTTGCTCAAAAATTAACTCCTTTTGTCAACAAGTATGATTAATGGTTTACTCTCTGAACCCGGAAAAACAGCTTCAAAGACTTTTACGACCTGACCAGGGATCTTAATGTCAGGTAACTGACCTGAAGGAAGTATAAGGCATGTCAGCAGGTTCGTAGATCGTGTCCATGCGAGAGGCTGTACTGGTGCCTGGTTAAGTTCGGAAAACCCAACTAATCTTTACTACAAACTAGCGACAGAACTCTCCTCACTCAGCACCCAACTGCAACTCTGTCTGAACCTGTGCTGCTTTGCTGTCCACACCTCGTGGAACTGTAATGGCCATTTATTCAAGCAAACACACGGAAAACGCACGTTACGATCCAAGCAGAGAACACAGCTAACAAGCACTAAATTCGCTGCCAAGTAACTAGGTTTCGACAAGTTCACGCACAACCCAACACTAATGTAGGATCATCACAAAGCCACAGTCCCAGCCAAAGCAACAATTTGCTAAGGTTTACCCCTCCGCACTTGATTTTGTCAACACAGTATCTGGTCTCAGAACGAAGATTGACGCGAACCACGTTAGCATCCGTATTGCGTCAAGTCAAGTCATGTTTGCGCTTTAGGTACTCAGCAGTAAAACACATTTCATTTGACAAAGCTTGAAACAAACAGCACAGGTTGGTCGAAAGACGGCTAAAGCAGTTGCTTAATCAAGCCCAGCCTACACTCAATGACTGTCAAGTTTCAATATTACAGGTGAAGCACAAAACATGGGTTCAAATTGGAACAAAATCAAAAAAGGTCAACTCTCAAAAACATCTTAAAAATCACGTACTGTGTATATCACAGTATATATCACACACAAGAGTCAATACCCATCAAGGATTCGCGATTTTGGTTCGTTTGAAAACGTATGTAATGGTAGCATTTTGATATGATTGGAAATATAACCCCATGCAACAGGTCCTACATATTGAAGCTTGTTTTACCATAATCAGTTCTAACACGTTTATGATGAAAATTTCCTGAAACTTGTTGTCTTGTGCCATGATCATGTGTGTTGTGCAGTTTCCAAAAAAAGTTATCAAAAGAAGAGGGCAGAACATCGGCATTATACTTATACATTAACTTTTCCAAATTAAGTTGGTACAAATGAGAAAAGTTGAGAATTTTATGTAATTTAAAAATGTTGCTTTCAGTTGATGTTCTATTGCTAAAAGTCGTCACAGTGCGTCCTACATCCGGGCGCGAACGACAAGAAACTACACAAGTTGCCCGCAATATTCTCCCCCAAGAACGCGAGTGACTACGAACATTTTTCGCAACACAGGGATGTGACCATCTGATATTTCCGGTGTGTGTGTGAAAAATGATTGTGACTTTTGTTGTTCCTATATACCAGGGGTGGCCAACTTATCTTCGACTGGGATCGACTGGAAAATTTCTTGTTAACTCGCGATCGACCGGTAATAAAGTCACAAGTAGAAAATGTCATAAAATGCAATAAAAAAGAATACTGATTGAAA
>Ga0210059_1008031_pt1 | contig 16725 bp, 15 predicted proteins | sample Ectturendosymbi2_FD_188042 | JGI IMG/M metagenome (GOLD analysis project Ga0210059, IMG submission 188042) | Ecteinascidia turbinata endosymbiont from Florida, USA - Sample 2 (SPAdes) (version 2) | ecosystem: Host-associated > Tunicates > Ascidians > Unclassified | place: Key West, Florida...
AAACGTTAACTTTATCAGAGAATAAATACACATGAATTGATAAAATGTATCTGATGCGCTGGTGTCAACTACGTTACTAAGTGTGTTTCACGTAGCATCCATTCAAGCTCATGTCTCGTTACCTACTGATAAAAAAGTAAAAGTAAAAAGTACAGTAAACAAAGTCTTAGGTCGTGAAAACCTACTCCGATAAACTTAATTAATTTTTTCATAGCTCGAACAGACGTACGCTGCAAGCGGAGTTTGTGAATGAGGCAACGTCTTGCAAACAAACCTTAAAGCTCATAAAGCTTCAAGTTTTCGTAGGTTCTTAGGGTGGTCACTGATAGGCGATTTTAGTTTTGGAATCCTACTTATAAGTTGTCATCAAATTCTCGGCTTTTACAGCATTTCTTCTTGTGGCTGCAGGCCATGAGTTTTTTTATTCCGACAGTTTTTGTCTGTTCACAGAGCGAACGTCGTTCTTCAACTGCATGCCAATATCAGGTTGCATAATTTACTGACAAAAATACAGTCAAGCGTTTGTCAACAATATCGCTAGCATCTGCATCAGCAACACTATCAAATGGGAATTGAGACATCGACCAAAAGTGCATGGCATTGTATCTACATTCTCAATAAACGCGGCATGGCTGTATTAGTCTTTCCATTTGTATGCAAAGTTAAATCATGATTGTATCGGCTTGTAGCATTAATGTGACACCAGTTTATCGTTTTGTTTCTTATTCTGCATACGAAAAAGCTTTCTGCTTAGTTTCATCACAATGTAAAATAAGCGCTCGCATTATTTAACCAACTTTAATTCGAAATCAAATCTCACCACTAGCATTTGATGCTAAAGATTCCTCTCGACCTTGGCCGTTGGTGGATCTGCAGCACAAGGAAATACACATTAACGTTTTAGAGGCAAGCGTGTCGAAATCTACCGATGTATCAGCTCGTGTTTGACAAACGAAATTTCCGCAATAATCTCCAACCATCAAAGTGTTTAGTTAGGTTCAGGCCTTGTCGCCGTACCCTACGTTCTGTCTGATCCCTTGTTTTGTCTTCTAAGAGTTTGAATGACACTGTCCTGGTGTATTTTGGCGACTTCGTACTGGAATTTTACGAAGTAATTGTTTCAGTCTCCTTAGTCCAAGATACGGACATTTTAGGTCTCTATGCTACACCCTTTGCGTTCTTACAAACAACACAACGTTGAATAACACTTTGATGGGTGTGCACGTCCTATTCAATATTTCAATGAGATCCTCAAAGGTGGTCCCATCTGAAAGTTTTACACATACTTACTCATCTGTTCCAACACGAGAAGAATCACCCAGCATCTTGGGCCGAAGCTTCTCTTCATCAGCGACCTACAAAAGCACACAGAACCAATATATAACTACTCTAGGACAAAAACTTACCTATGCCTGTTTTTAACTATTTACGTGTCTGGCTCAGAGTCAGACTAATGGTACATCTAACAGGCTTTATCAACAGAACGAAAGAACGCAAAAATACTTGATCATAGCACATCACGGGGTAGGTGTTAATTGAACCGCAAAGACACAAACTCGGTAACAACGAACCAGCAACTACTGCACTCGTTCACAGGTAGCAGCCGCTTTTTTTTGTTTTTGCTGAGACATATTGGTCATTTGTTCCATAATAGTGCTGAAACTCGTCATAAAATTTTCATTGCTCTATATTTTCAAACATTGTGACCAAAATGACTCAATTTTTTCGGTCATTTCAAAAAAATTTCCGTCTATGACCGAAAAAAAACATGAGCAGCAGAAACGTTTCATGGTGGAAAAAAATGAAGACTTACTAAATGCATCAGAAGTTTAACGCAAGCGAATAAGACGGTTGAATGAAGACTCACACTGCTGAATAAATGCATACAGATTTTTTGATCAAGGCATCAAATGTCTTCAAGAAAGAGATAACTTGAGGCTGACGAACACTTACGCTTTTACACATATTATGCAAATTTCCACAGGTGTTGTCATAGACTAGTACACGTGCAGTTATTTAACACCAGTCTCCGTGTACCTGTTCCACAATCGGCAGGCATATATATTAGCATGTAATAGACACGAAACAAAATATAGCCACAAGTGATGCGTCTTATGTTACAAATGCCTCAAAGACATTTCCTCAAGCATACGTTATCACAACAAAGAAAAACACAGACTAGTCTACACGTCTGCTTCTCTCTGACCACAGCTGACTAACAGCAACCGTCAAGCTCAGACGTACGGACGATACGACCGCGAGCTACTGGAGCCAATTATGGGCACAGGAGAATCTGCAAATCAAGCCTTCTCAAGTGGACACACTGGCCCTTAATGAGGGTCGCACGCATAGGCCACGACTAAAAAAGCTGATGCGATATTTTTGATTTGCTTAACGTTTTTTTCAAAATGAAAGTGTTTCCGAAAGAAAAGAGAAAGTGTTTTCGAAAAATATAAACTTGTTTTCAAAATGAAAATGTTTTTATTTAGAAAACATTTGCAAAGCCAAAGTGTTTACGAAATGAAATAAAATTTTTTTTGAAATGAAACGATTTTAATTTGCAAACGTTTGTCTTTCAAAAATGCTCACAATCCGAAAAATTTTCATCAATATTTTGAAAGCGATTCGTTTCTGATTACATTTGAAAAAAAACAAAACACAAGCAAACTTTTTCTATGGTTTTGTATTTCGTTTCAAAAAGATTGTTACTATGTATTTTTTAACATGTAAAATTTTCGTACTTCTTGTGTTTTTTCAAAAAAACGCCATATATAAAACTTTTCTAGGGTGGTACGCATGGGCCACCATACTGCAGTTGAGCATTAAGGGAAGATGGCACTGAGCTTGTTTGCTGCACAATAGAAGTTATACACTATTGAGAAAGCTATTAGACGGCAAACAGCAATTTCACGACGTACCCAGAAGTCGCTTTAGGGAAGGGGAGAATTTAAGATTCAACTTTCAAAGCCTCAAAGACATTAAGACTCATGCAGTTAAAGTCAACCAAACCTATGCTCATTCAAGTCATGAAACGTAAAGACTCAAGTTTGCTATTTGCTTTGTAGAGAACGAAGTTAAGTGTTTTTCCGCTATGTATCTTATCTTCGTTATGTATTTTAATTTAAAACAAACATGCAAATCCTGACGGTTGGTGTTGTCGCTAAAATCCTTAAAAACTTATAGCGCACATGTTGTAGCTCGTAGATTCGCAGCTGACACCAAACGTAGAGTGCGCGAACGCATGAGTAAATAATCACTTGAACAGATAATTGAGATAAATTCATAAAAATGAACCATCAATCACAAGTATCTCTCAACCTCACAAACAAACATGGAACCTGAAGACTGTTTGTTTTCGTTCGTTTGTCGGTCACTGACAGAATTGTTTTCGAAATGACCGAAACAAATTAAGTCAATTCGGTCATAATGGCTTTTTCCAGTCACAAAAACATACCCGAAAACGAAAGATGACAGAAAGTTTTTAAGCTGTTTCTGACAAATGACCGAAATGTCTCAGCGAAAAAAACAGCATGGATTGAAACCGTAGGATGAAGATGCACACCGCTTGACCATGCATAAAAAGTTCGGCGATTTAACGCCTGAAATTTATGAGTTCCTTGATGCTGACCCATACACGTATGTATGGAAATGAAATGCAATATCTCATAAACTTTGTTGCAGGATTAACACACGCTGATATTTTCAAGAAAAGTGGTAAAAATCGATTATTTGCTGCTGTTACACGTGGTCGGCATTATTTACCCAGCAAATCTTTTGCATAAGAAAGCACGCATTTACGTACAATCCCAGCGTAAATGAAATGTCAGAAGACAAACAACCGCAAATGCAATCACCTGCAAACGTATCGCCGTCCTTAAACCCCAGTAAATATTGAGCAGGCCTTCCACCACAAATTCGCCTTTTTTGTTTTGACGCTTCGTCAGTTTCTCCGGTTCTCCGTCAAAGTATGTGTTATAATCGTTCAACCGTGACATGAAGCTCTCCCTGTAAAAAGCAAATGTCAGCAGGTCATGAACCGAAAATTTCTGGCCGGTTACCAAAATCACACGAACACACTTGGACCAAATAACCGGATAAATAAAAGAGTGAATTGAAACGCGGTTCTGGCCGCTGGACCTATCCAAACATGCTGCAAGCTAGTATTGCGTACCCGCAACAAAATAGCAAGAACCTGCAACGACTTCCGAATGATAAAACTGTTTCCTAACTCTACAGTGTGTATGATTTAAATCACAGAATTGTTTTCAACGTGAAGCATCCATAGACGGGAAACGTGCGCATGTTTCGTCATGTTCTGAATCTTAATGATGAAATGCACGTTGTTGAAATTCAACCCGTGTAAGCACTAACACTAGATTGACGTAAATCGCAGACCACAGCAGAGTAGATTGTGCCCTTTCTAAAACATGACTGCAAGGGCCCAGCCTTGAAAGAACAGTCACAGCTAAGCACGCAGCACTATTTTTTACAAAAGCACATGTCACGAATGACACAAGTTGCCAAGAGGATGCACGCAACCCCAGTTGTCAAGTCCCAGCAAGCACAAAGGCCGTTCACGCGTTTTTACGCAGCCTATTCTCAACCTTGGAGAGTACCACGTTTCGAGATATTGAGCAGGTTCACAATCGTAAAGCATTTGAAAAGAGTATTGTCAACATAAAGTTATGCTTTTCAGCACGTATCGCAGTGAAAACAGGTACATCAAATTGTTGTGCCTGTGAATAAGAACCACAAAAACGGTGCTTCGTGCCTTTGCTGAAAGACCTTACTCATGAATTTTACTGTCACGAAAATGCTCAATATTTCGCCTATGTATCCGCAAGAGAATCAAAAATGTAAGGGATCTGCAAAGAAAGATTTTTCAATAACGCCAAAAAAGGAAAACACTTTTTCAAGCTCAAATAAATAATCCACTCAAATAAAACAACAGCTTTGATCAAAACTAAAAACGTCCCACCGATTGCGGAGAGCACGGCGAGACTGCTGCACCACTTTTTATCGAACAATGATGGATCAAGAAAACAAACATTTATATTTTTAGAACATAGAACATTTTTAAAAACACTGCAATACAACTGTTTTGGAGTGGCGCTTTACTTCACAGCGTAGAAAGAAAATACGTTATTGTAACAAAAACTTAAAGCACTTTTTAAAAAGTTACGTCTGTTTAATAGTAGGCAATTCTTCTTTCCTATAAATGTAAATGCGCATATCATTTCCAAAAGGCTAGTGCACTTTGGAGATTTCGTTCATTTAATCACTTCTATAAACGACAGGTGTAAAATGCGTTTACAGCTGATTCTTTTGGGGGTCAGAGAAACCTTTTTTTTATCAGGTATGCGCCCTATAAAACGCAAAAACAACAAACATTAAAATGTCTATGTTATCATTTTGAGTTGCAAAATACAGCTATCAGAGGTTAGTTTAACAATGCCATGCCTACAGCTTGGAAGCATGCATTTCAATACAGGTTATAATGCAGTTTTTCTGAAAAAAGCTTGCAACTGTAATTTGTTTGCGAGTCCAAATCCACATCCAACGTTAGATAACGCGAAATGAGAGTTGTGGTAATACAGGTTTTTTTAAGGCGTTTTAGGGACCCGATTCGGGTCCCTAGAATTTAAAATCGGGTCCCTAGAATCAGAGAAAATTATCATCGGGTCCCTAAAATCAGAGAAAACCGGGTCCCTAGAATTAGAGAAATCGGGTCCCTACAAACCCAAACCGGGTTCCTAACATTTTCCTTTAAAAAAACCTTGGGTAATGATCATCATTTTCCATTTTTTCGCGTCTTTTGACATTTAAGAGAAGAATCTTGTTCTGAAGCCAAGTCAACACGAGATGTATTAAAGTTCATTGTTAGGTGTATTAAGTCAATGTAATAAAGATTTCAAATAACTTGATTCAAATCACATATGGTAAATAACAAGGTGTGATCATGCTATCAACAAGAGCTGTGTCTAAGAAACGCCTGTGGTCTTACGACTGGTTTAGCAAAGCTTAAAGAATCACGCAGAACGTACCAAATGACGAAAGTAACATGGTGATGATAGAATGTAAACAAAGTGATACATTAAGTTGTCATGATCACACCATTCTGAAGGATACTGTCTATGGAAAGAAATCCTTTCTCAGCACAGAATCAGACACTAAGATCTTACAGAGTATATATTTCGCCTACAAAGTAGGCATCATCAGCTCTTATTCAAATAGAATCTTTCTGAAGGATGAAAGTATTTGAATTCCGTGCCGAGGTGAAAACGTTGCTACATTCTGCTAATTTAGGATATGTGAGTGTGATTCAACGTAAAAAAACACTTGGCTAGGCATAAGCAAACGAATCCAGAAAACGTCTGATAGCTGCCACATCTGTCACGAAACAAAGCCCAACAACGAGAAAGACGCCTTGTACCAACACGATTAAAGAACAACACCTTGCGAAAAATTTGATTACGAATATTGTTAATAAAATGGTAAATCGCATCTTGTCACTGTTGATTATTTCAAATTTCATTGAAATTAGCGTGTTAATAAGCCCGTCAAACACGTGATACATTGTTTGAAGCGCTATATATATTTTTTGAAGCGCTATTTTACAATGAGATGTTGCTAAACAATGTGTGTGTTACGAATTTGCGAAATTTACGCGATCTTGGAGCGTCGCGCATATTACTCCGCCGCCAGGCCACCAATCAGCAAATGGCAAAGCTGAATCTGCTGTGAAAAGTGTCGAAAACATGTTAAAACGTACTTCTCCTGACGACACTGACCAGTATCTTGCTTTGTTAAAAATGCGTAGTATGGTATCGTGAATCGCAGCCCTGCGAAAATTATTTTTGGTCGAAATATTCGCTCCGTCTGGACTGTGATTTCGAAACCGTATGCTGAATTCGATGTGTATAAACATCGCAAGCGGCAACGCCAAACTAAGCAGTGCTATGATAAACACACAAAGCCTCTTAGTAAATTGCAAGTAAGTCAGCATGTTTATTTTCAATATCCAAACGAGAAAGGATGGAGTCTCCGCAAAGGCTACGAAGTCTAAACTTTTCTAATAGGAAATCGATTCCACCTATAACACCACGCATCCTCAGTACTGAAATCTGTAAGCAATGCTTACGGGTGAAATATTGAAAGGCTAAAGCAAGGGCTGAGAAAGCAAACAAACTCAAGGTTAAAGTGAATAAATAAAGCCACAAGTTGCGGCAAGGAAAAAACTGGAAGACGCGTCATTCTCAAATACATGCTTCCACTAAAGCTGGAAAACTAACTGACGTCAATTACCGAGCAAAAAACCGCGGTGACTCAACACAGAGCGTTAATAGAATACGTAATCAGAGTTGCGTTCGTAAGGTTGGCAGACGTAGGGAGCCCTTTGAAATTAAATGCTAAACGTTGTGAAAGTAGGTACCAACATGAGTGACTAACCTACACGAGTGGCAAAAAAGGTCAAACAAGTGGTCAGAGCCGAATGGGAAAAAATCAATGAACAACGCAAAGGAGTACAAGAACTATTTCAAATGAGAGACGATAATGCTTTGAATATTAATTTGTGCTTTGAGAAAGGATGGATTGTTGTGAAGTGTGCAGGCGCTCCGCCCTGTTGAGTTTGTTAGCAACTTAACCGCTGCGATGATAGTGAACGTTCATTAGCAATTAAATCAAACCCGGCAACGACCGCAGTAACGCGCGTTCGCAACAACAAAACGTAAGAAACGCTGTTAGAGAGTCATAGAAAGATGGAGATCGGACTTGAAGAATATCACTTCGTTTCTGCAGTGTCTTTCAACAAGAACATTACATTCTTTTTCTAAAAATCAATTGGTTACACGAGAAACAGACCTAAAACAAACCGCAGAGGGGCTGTAACACAAAATTCGACAAGAAGTAGTCGACTCCTGGATAATGAGCTGGTTGGCCACATAAATTGATACCACAATAATGTGACTTACCATTTAGGCAGTACATTGCAGCTGACAGTGGTACTTAGCATTACTACAGTGACGCTCAACCTTTTTTGTACAGCGACCCATTATAGCAGGGGTGGGGAACCTGCGAGCCGCGTGAACATTTAATACGGCCCGCATCAGAAATTTCATTAGCTAAGTTGCAGCAAAACATAGGGTCAAAACGAAGCTCCATGATAAGCAGGTACTTAGATAGTGAGTCAAGAGAAGTCACTTTTCCTCATAATTAGATAAAGGTAGAATTTCAGGATAAAATTAATTGATTTTGCGGTTCGCCAGCGATAATGCACAATTCATGCGGCCCGTGCTAGTAAATACTTTCCCCACCCCTTCGTTATAGCAAGCCACTATATCCCAACGATCCCAAGCTAAAACTCCAATAAAGCAAATATAATAAAGCTGTGTACATAAAATATCTACTCGCGACCCCTCAAAAATGGTTCACGACCCCAGGTTGGAAGTAATGGCTTTCCGGTGCAAGACATCTATGAGCTAAAATGCTGCAGCTGGCTAGTAATTAGCTGAGGAAATAGCTGTATAACTAGTTCATTTAGTTAAGGCATACATTTTTTAGCAATCTTCATAGCAAAATAATAGTTATTTGTTCTTATTATTAAAATCCACAGACAACAATGAGCATCAATTTATCTCGTGATTTATGTCCCCAGCTTGCTTTGCAAAGGATATGTATACTATAGTGGCCGCTTAAGTGCCCCCCGCGGGCCTGGGAGGGTTAACGGAATAGCGACTCCCTGACAGCATTCCAGACAAAATACTTAAGATTTTCTCTTGTATTACATAAAAACACAAAAACTCTTACTAATGAAGGCCAGCATTTAAAAAATGCAAAAATATAGATTTAAATTAAATCACATTGTATGAGTATGTGCAAAATAATTGCTTTGACCGCAAGCAATGTGATTTGCGACAGGAGGCCACACAAACCACGTGGACGGTGCGACATGCTGTACACAAAAGAGAGCAATGCTGGTGACCGCAGATGTGGCTGAACTCTGCTCCAATGACGAAGCTACAAAGATTGAAACGATGCCGCAAGAGATTGAGAACAGAGACCAACCGCCATCTTGTTTTTCTTGGCGTTTCAGTCGAATGAACTGAATCCTATTTGTCACACGTGCTTACTGTAACCACAGCAATCGGCTTGCTTGTCAAAAGTTCTGGCTTCCGTATTTTTCGGACCATAAGACGCACTTGAAATCCTTTAATTTTCTCAAAAATTGAAAGTGCGCCTTATAATGCGGTGCGCCTAATGTATAAATCTGGTTGTGCTTTCTCATCTAGAACCAATTGTACGTGGCAAACGGTGCTATTTATATCGTTGCTAGATACGATTTTATTGTAAACCGACCATCGTGTTAACAGATCGCATTACTCCACGAGATTCCTGACTATATTGGCGCACACCGAATCAAACCCGACACACAACTTTTATTTTATTCTATTTGTGTCTAGCGGATTAGGGATGTGTGACAGGTTAAACTCTCTCGTATGTACGGTAATCCGAAGGAGTTTAATCTGTCCGGTTAAACTCACTCGTATTTTGTCTGAGTTTTGCTTCAATTAATGCGCCTTGCAATCGGGTGCGCCTTATGTATGAAAAAAGAACAGATAACATTCAAATTTTTGATGCTGCGCCTTATAACCCGGCGGTGCGTCTTATGGTCCGAAGAATAGGGTACTCATCATTGGTAAAAAAGAAATTTTGCGGCTTGACTGCTGCACGCTGCTAAGTGAACACCAAGACACAAAAAAATCCCCCAACTTGGATATGAATAAAGACAAAAAAACCCCAACTTGGAGATTCATAACTTAAGTAAAACAACTTCTAGTAGAACAAACACAAAAATTTCCCCAACTTGGAGATTCATAAACACAAAAATTCCCCCAACTTGCAGATTCATTGAATAAACACAAAAATTCCCCTACTTGGAGATGCATAACTTAAGTAAAACATCTTCTAGTAGAATAAACACAAAAATTTCCCCAACCACGAGATTCATAAACACAAAAATTCCCCCAACTTGGAGATTCATAACATAAGTAAAACATCTTCTCGTAGAATCATAGAACTAGATGTTGATGAAGCAGAACGTTTGACATACTTTTGTAACTGCAAACGTTTGGTTAGTTCAGAATTGCTTTCGATTCGGCACAGTCCGTTACTAAATCTCGACCAGTCATATCTGGCGCTCGTTATCCTCAACTTTTTATTCAGCCACCCCTGGTATTCTGCGTTTTCCAATAAGCTTTTTCTGCAGCAGTGTACCTCATTGCCCTTTTTGATACTATATCGAAGCAAGCCGGTGCAGTAAGTGACGCAAGGCCCTGGAAACTTGACGCTTCGATCTTCCCAGTAGCACTGAAACCCAGTTTTTAACATCCTAGCGTGGAAACAAGACAGCGAAATGCCTATTTTCTACAGTAACTTTCTGAAAGTGAATAGAAAAAAACAGGTAAGTCTTAATGTCGTAATAGAAACAACAGCTTGTGAGAATTAGAATCAACCGCGCAAACACCAATAACTTGAATGAAACCAATTCAAACGTTACGAAATCAATGACATTATCCCCAGCAGTATTTAATAGTTGTGAGGCCATCTATTACCAGCAGTTTTTCTTGTAAATAAGCAGGACTTCAAAGAAACAAAAAATTTTCCATTTGCTTCTTGCTGACGATAAAAAACAGTTGTTTCTGTAATGTCTAACATGGTTTCGTTCAAATCACTGGTTATTGCGTTGTTGTTTCTAATGCGAATTACCCGCTTGGGTGCGTTTGCGAAAAATGAAACCGCTCTTGCTAATTCTGCTACATTGGTACATTTAAAATGACGCGTTGCCCGATTTCAGCCGGAATCTTACGTAAACAGTGTACAGCACTGAACTAAATCGATAAAATTACTGCCAGTGCAACAAAATCACGCAAAAAAGCTGTACTAACGCGTCCATGGTTCTTGAGTTGTTTAGTCGAATCTCGCCCATTCTTCTTGGGGATCGTTTTCGCAAGTGATCAGTGCCGCTCCTCAAAGCGTAGTAGCTTCTGCGAAAGAGTTCTCGAGCTTCGCGGCTTCTGCTCGTTCCTTCACGAAGCCTTATGGCTGTTGCTGAAGATGGGACAAGAGTGAGGTCCGGCACTTCTTTAACAGCGATTTCAGGAGGAGGAAGTTTTGTGCTCAGCTCAGCTTCGTTACTATCTTCGTCGTTTTCTCGATATTGGGACCAGATTCGAGAGAACGCCGCAACAAAACGATTATAGGCGGCCTGCAATGAATAGAAATAAATTCATGCTAGGAAGGGTCATTTCCAACTAAAAACGCTGCAAGAATTCTTTGCACGTTCAAATTTCCGTTCGCTTTGACCAACAAAGCCACAGAACTTCAAACTGGGAGGTCGAAAGCTCCTAATGTCTACTTTGTTTTCCATCGAAGGAATTTTAAGACCTTGTGCCTACAACTTGAGCTTGTAATTTGATATCAAAATGAGTGCGCAAAGTTAAACCGAAACTCATTTTACGAATAGTATAACATAAGTCACGACAAGAAAACAGAGGTTACAGGAACCGCTGATTAAACTTGTTTACGGTTAGAACTACGATTGCCATTGCAGTTTAATCGCTGAACCGTTGCTATTATCGGCATAAACAACCTAGAGAAGGCCAAGAGTTTAGATCAGGTTGTCTATAACCGATGACCGTGCTTATTTGAGGAGCATGACCTAATACAGATTATGTGATCGATTTCAAATTTCGCAATGGTTTGATTCAATGTAGTGCACAAATCAACATCGTCAACATCAAGGACAGGGTAGTCCAGAGTTACTTAGCTATGTTACAAGCACCGGCTTCGGCATATTGAACCCTGTACAACCGTGCAGATATCGGAATCAGTTTTAATTCGATTCGTGCATAGTGCACGATTGGTTTCACCATGAAGAGCAATTGTTGGTCACAAAATGTGTCAGGAAGAACACGGTACGGGCACACGGTATCTTCCACAAGGCTGATCCGTCCAGCCACAAAAATAAGCGTATAGTGGTGCTAACGGGCAATCACTGAACCTGATCAATACCTAACCAGAGGCGTAACGAGGGGGGAAGAGGACATAATTTCCCGAGCGCCAAATCACTATGGGGGCGCCGAATGCCACCGGGGCGTCGAATTACCGCGGGAGGCGCCGAAGAGTCCCAACAATTTCACAAGCACTTTCTTCAATACAGAAATTTGCTTCCGAAAGAGCTCAGGTTCAACCATGGGACCCCAAACTTGCTTCTTTCCCCGGGCGCCATCTAACCTCGTTACGCCCCTGCACCTAACGCACAATTTGCGAAATATGGGTGTTTTCAATAGACTTTCAAAACAGACAGCTCCATATGAAAATTGGAAACAACGGGAAAATATTTGCTCAAATAAAAGTGTCTCTGCCTTCTCGTGGTCAATTTTACACAACTTATAAACAACTTCTACACAACATTGGTTACGTCAGGCTGGGTAAGTACACGTAGTTCGAAGTCAATATCCATAATGAATAAGTTTATAATCAAATCCAAAAGTTATCCTGAAAATTATTCCTGGTTTAAAATAATATGAGTCACACACCAGGAAACGCTGGTGAATCATGTTAAAGCAAAAAATATGTACAGATGCGCACTATAACAAACTAATTTGGAAAATGCTGATCCGGCCAATTCTGCAAGACTGCGGTAACCGACACTAAACAACATTTTGTATATAGTATGAACAAGTCTTCGCAGAAATTGTATCTTACCGAACTTTTTGCATTCCACCAAGCCTATCTATACAATAGTACCTAGCAAATATCACGTGAAAACACTAATTTACCACAGTAAAAAGGCTAAATTCAAATTTATGCAAAACTGCCGACAACAAAATATTTCCAAACGAATATATCTTGTCTAGCCAAAACAACATACATCTCTTTGTCCAAGCTTAACAAAGTTGTCCTATACGTGCAGCCCGATTTTTAGCTTCAACATGGGAAAACCGTTGTCGCAAACTGCTAATTAGATGTAAAACATTCGTCGTACGGTTCTGGTTGTGCAACGCAAAACAATCTTCGTGTCGCAGCGAGTCAGATGAAACAGTCGAATATGACTTGCTCCGCCACTATAGGTCGACAGTGGCGTAGCCAGCCCAAAAAATTTGGAAGGGGTCAAAAACTTTGCGGGGGCCAAAATGCTTGATTTTAGGCGAATAACACTATTTTGCTTAGAAAAACGCCTCTCAAAGCACAAAATGGCTATATTTTCTAAAAATTTGGGGGGGCATGGCCCCTTTGGCCCCCCCTGGCTACGTCTATGTAGGTCGATTTGAACGCAAGTGTAAATTTGCAGAGCCGCAGCCCGCATCTACGTAAACTGGGGAATGTGCAGATGCATAGATCACCAGACATTTGGTTCGGCGAATATCAAAGTGAAACAAGTTATCATGCACCGGCAGCTGCTGTACGAATTAATTATAAATGCTGCTTGCTTCGTATCCCTCTGTTTGGGTTCACAGCAGGGGTGAGCAAACTACGTCCGGCGAGGGCATTTTATGCAGCCCGCAGGGCAGCCACACGTACATAGATAGTATATATTTCGAGTCTATTTTAAAGTAATTTTATCGATTAGATCAGAATTCTCGAGATTTTATTCCACACGTTTCATTCGAAACTGCATTTGTACTCAACCGGAAGTGACTATTGTGCATATATGCGACCCCCGGTAAAACCAGCCCACCCTAGCAAAAAAGTTTTCAGTGTGGCCCTCCGTAGAAAATGTTTGCATAGCCCTGGCTTACAGCAGTATCACATTACTCCAAGTGGACCACCGGTGGCCTACCTGGAATTTCTAGTGGTCCACAGAGAGTTCCATAAATCCTTGATAAAACGTCCTTGAACCTTGTAACTTTTACTGCACACTAAATTTTGTAAGACCGCCTATGTGCAATATAGTTTCGGCTAATTGTTCATGAGGTATCAGCATATCAAAGTGTTCCATCGGATGTAATTTTTAAAAAGGTGGCCCATGGACCAAAAAAGGTTGAGAACCACTGGTTTACAGCAAACAAAATGCTTGTTTTTAACTTCAAGGAAATTTCGGTTCGCCAATAACTCACACGATAACTAGTTCACTGGGGTCATTATAACAAACACATTGCGTGCGTCCGCGGTCCGACGATGACCAAGTTTTACTGAAAATGTTAGACTGCTTCTGCAAGAGCAAAACAATCGAAATTCTGCACCAGTTCAATTTATTTCTGTATCCCGACCAAGCATAGAATACTTAATCAGGAATGCGGGGACACGAAGCGACGGCCGTAGCGGTCATTTAGTCTCTGCCCCCACAAGTTTATGCAAAACAACAAAATACAAATGAAACACCATAGTGGAAAACAAATAAATGTAAATATCACTGGAGACGTTGCAATAAGTTAACAACACCACATATTGAACAAATCAAAAAACACACTTTGAGTCCAATCATATTATATCTACCGGTAGTTTATAACTGCAGAAATCCGTATATAACTGCAGCAATAGGTATCATGTTGGCGGTCTATTACATAAGTGTCAAATAGCCGTACGTTTTTTTCACTGAATCTGGCAAAAACCTGTGTCAAGATGAAAGCAATGACGCGGCAAGAATTTTCCAATATCGTTTTGTGCCTGGCACATGATTTCGTTCTGCAAAATACAGACAAGAACGCTGGAAAAAGTTGAAGCCACTGTTCGAATCGATCACATTTTTTACATGGTTTTGACCAGGGAAGCATTTGCAATATGTTCTTGTACAAACACGTAATAACATTGTCCATTGACCGCTCGCTAATTTTTTCTCCGGCGTTCTGAAGAACACATTGAAAGGTCGTTTGTAACATCTGTAAATGACATAAGCGTACAACATGAGGTTGCATCTAGGTTTGTTAGTGGATGTCGCCTCCAGCAAAGTTATAAACATTAAAATCAGGGCACTGACATTTTACCTTAAAGAAGCAAACGGTTCATACGAAATTCAACCTGGCAACTTCCTGAAGAAAAATGACACCTGAACAAATGAACCGGATACTGTATGCAGCTCGAAATAAATGTGGGCGAATTTAAAAATCATCCCTCACCTTTTTGAAAACAATCCAAAGTGAAAATTCAATTAACTACTGTATATTACTGTACTCACGTCAGGAACATAATATGTTCCTACATATTATATAGCCAAGATCTGGCATAATTGGTAGTGACATCAGGGTACGATACTTTGCAGTTGCATGAAGCGCTTTTCATCCCCAGCAAAACAGCAATCGCTTTCGACTCCTTGGAAAATGCATAGCACTAGTCACCTTTTTCAACGAGCTTCATGACCCAATTGCAAACTGCCAATGGCTCATTAGTTTAGACGTTTCTTTCGAAATAAGCGTTGCCGACTTCAGACACATGAGTTCGCGAATGTTCCTAACAGCTTGAAACCAGCCAAAAGAAACGAGGCACGCATGCCATTTTTACTTTAAAGTGCTACAGAACATTGCTGAATAATTACGGCTTTACTTGTCAGTACATTTCTATCATACCATAGCATTCGATAATGACAATCACGCTGACATTCTGACGGCTGACCTTTCTTACCAAGATTAGTGTTTCTAATCACACTTACACATTTGTTTAAGAATGATATCATGTCAACCGTTTGTTAGAATTAAAACATTGTTGCCATATATCTAAACACTCGTTTTGGTAGTTTCTCTGGGACTTTCTGGTTAAATTATCTTGAGATAGCTTATTTCTTTGATGACGGGCTGAGAGTTGTCCCAAACGTTTTGTAGCAACTAGCAACACTCATTTGCAAAGCACATCCGTGAAAACACGATTTAAAAGAATTTTTTAATTTACCATTACATTTTTCCCCAGTGACGAACTTTCATAGGATGTTTGCTACACGCGATTTCAGTTTTTGGGTCACTGTTGTGCCTTCGAGACGACAGTTTTGCTACAGCAGCAAATTATGTTATGTTTGCTTTTTGGCCAGCACATGCCTGGCTCACCATGTTCGACACCAATAAACCGGCTAATGTATTATTGCCAAAAGCCAACTATCGACAAGCCGGTACATCGTCACGATGAGAAAGCTTTGCTCAAGTTTTACCAAAAGCTGGATTGCGCGACGTCAAATGCGGGCTGGCTACGTATTTCCGCTTCTCGGCTGCAGCGGCAAGACTTCAACGTATAGCCCACGCAGTTCTCTCAAAAAGTAGTCAGAGTTGCTGAAACAGCGAAACTAAATATACAAATCTCAACGCTACACAATCGGTAACGTGCGTTGCAGCTGTATGTCTTCCTGTTCTGGGTTTTCTACATCCACAGGTTTGTAATGTTGGCTACATTTTTATCTTTTAACCACTGTATGTGTTTAGTCTAGGTGAGCAAGTTAAATTGCCAGTTGCAAGCATCACTGCAGCACAGCCATAACTCTCGCGTTTCTGAAGCTGCATCCGTGCTCCATTCTTCAGCATCAGCAGATGTAGCCTACTGCACTTTTCTACTCATCTATATGCAAGTATCAACAACCTAGAATTTCATATCGTCACAAAGTAACTATAACAACGGCATCCTCCACCAAGCTCGACTTGAGAGTGAAAAACCGGTGGAGGTAAAATTCCTAACACTTTATTCGTACCAAAGCCAAAGGTATACCACCCTTTGCTTTGATAAATACAGAAATGTATCTTTATG
>Ga0210059_1008032_pt1 | contig 16724 bp, 9 predicted proteins | sample Ectturendosymbi2_FD_188042 | JGI IMG/M metagenome (GOLD analysis project Ga0210059, IMG submission 188042) | Ecteinascidia turbinata endosymbiont from Florida, USA - Sample 2 (SPAdes) (version 2) | ecosystem: Host-associated > Tunicates > Ascidians > Unclassified | place: Key West, Florida...
CTTTGATGATCGTCTTGCTTGTGGGCAGCATCACTTCCAGATCGTTCGATTCGTCCGACTCTTACACGTGGTACTGCTTCTTGATGCTGGCCACGTTCTACCTTTGGAACGAATTGGGTCAAAGTGTTAAGAACGAGTTGCTTCGTAGCCTGGTCGACTCGCAAGTGAGACGTTTGTTTTTTTAACCAGTTTCATATAGAATTTTGAAGTTTTCCCCTCAAAGTTGCGTCACTCGCACAAAATTCAATAATACATTTGGTGGTATTAGTGTTAGGGGTTGTTGCGATCGCAACCTTGACTTAATAATAGTGCAAAAAATACCTGGCCGTGGTGAAAATTATTGTGTCATTAACAAATATTCCTAGTGATATTTGCGCTTTTGCTTGTGTTTGATAAACGTTGATGGCGTTGGGGGGCAAACGTGCCCGCAAGCCTCGACGCAACTGACTTATGCTGATCCAGTTAAGCTATTAGCTTGATTAGGTTGTTACAACAAAATACCTGAACAAACCAGAAGAATTTAAAATAACTTGTTTTTTTTATTGCTATGCATAGCCAAGCTCGTAGGCACGTGGGTATTCGGTTGTACCCATAAGAATTCGTTTCAAACATATAATGAAAACAAAAATACTGCCCCCCTAAAAATGTATTTCCTCCCGCAAAACCTTAAAACCTGGCTACGTGCCTGTGCATAGCCAAGAGTGGTAGCGTGCTTTTCATCTGCAAACCTAAGGTGTTCGTGTATATTCCTTAGGTGTGCTTGGCTTGTTTCTGGGAAATTGATGATTTTGCCTCTGTGATACTTAACTTATGTCATTCGTTATTGATATGATAACCAGCTACTTTTTTGCTTCCAGGTTTTATTTCTGCATTCATTACCGCTCCGTTATACCTCAAGACTGTGGGGTCGAGTTTGTGAAGTCAAACTATCGCCACGTTTGCGATCCCTCGTCTATAAACTTTTCATACGCGCTTACAATGTCAAAATCGAAGTAAGTGTGTGTTTTACTTGTTGAATTGTTTATTGTTAATCGCAATGTTTAATGTCCCACTGTTTCTTTGATTAGTCACTCTATAAGCAGATTATTACCTGTAAATTGGGTTGAAATTAACAGTAACCCTGATGAAAATTCATACTGCACGTTTTTGCAGTTCGAAAAAACTTTTTTTTTAACTGCTTACTGAACATTTTCTGCTGCTGCGTTTTCAGTTAAAGTTATCATTGACTTTGCAGGAAGCAGTGCATCGTGATTTGAAGCATTATTCAAGCCTCAGTGAATTTTTTCGTCGTTCCATACAATCAGATCTGCGTCCAATCGACGGTTTGGCCGAGGTGCGTTTGCTCTAAATTCACTCTATCCACTTAAAATGGTTCGATATGGTCTTCTCAGCAAACCAACGTATTGTTTGGCAAACCAGCATCTATGTCAAAGATCTTAACTGCTGGTTATCCCCGTGATTCAAAGCGTTACTTCAACTTCTGCATGTTAGAAACAAAAACACTCTCCGGAGTCTATTGCGGAAGTTGCATTTACCATCACTGACACATTGTTCTGTGAACTTACAGCAAGTAGTTTGATCACTAGCAAAAAAGCAGTAACTGACGTCTGCTTTCAACGCAGAAGCGTGTTTACCTGTGCGAACGTCCCAGTGGTAATGGAACCCTCTGCTGTGACGACTGATGAAAGTTTTATTGTGACACTGCCTATCTATATGGACTTTGAAATTATTGCGCTTTAGGTTTTTTCCGAAGACTACACAGAGCAATGTGAGTCTTCATTCTTTTCATCGCCCCCTTAAACTCTTGTTCACCCAAAACGCTATTTGGAAAACAAAGCGGTTCGCAATGAAAACCATGGTTTATACCAACTAAAAACATCCAGGAAAATTAATGCTGTGATACAAAATCGACCCAAACATGTTGTTAAAGAAAACTTCGGTTTATTTTGTTCATCGTGAACTAAGTTTGTTTAGGTGAAACAGGAATTTGTGTTGCAGCTTCAGTGTTCTGTGGTCGATGCCTGTAATGTTTCGGCCATTGTTGTTCTACTGAACGGAAACATAAACTGCGTAGTGTAACGCGTTTTCGGGACGAATATAAATTTTTTTTGCTATTTTGCACATACGATTTCATCCACACCTGCTTTACGTGTTAGTTAATGTGCCAATGCCAACAATTGGTATTTAAGGATACTTCTTCCACTCGCACAGGATTGACAGCAACTCTAGCATACCCACTTGAGAACTGGTAATAGTTTTGCATCTACAAGAGAAAAAAATGTTAAAGCAAAAGTTCAATGAGAAACTGCCAGGCAAACAACACTGGCGTCTTTGCATTCGATGTCAGCACCTCTTTCTCCCCAAAAGAGTCCATTTGTTTGAAAGTTGACACTTAAGGGACCGAAAAGCTACCATAGTGGCTTGGACTTTGCTCAGTCATAACGTGCCGTTTGCTAGAGCTAGAGAGCTGTTCAACCCCTAAAAAAGCAGAAAGCCTTTTAGCTTCGATTTTAAAAAATCCGGGCACTTTTGATTTGAACTTTTTTGGGGGTGATGTTGTGAGTGGAGCAAGGTCAAGGGTTTTTGGATGACATAATCAGAGCCTGAAAAAAAATTCAAGGGGCAATTTCTTTGTTTTTTCTTTTAATAAAATTTGGCTAAAATCCATACGTTTAGAGCCCTTGATTGGTCTTCTACCGTTAGTGTTTGGCAATTTATGGCTAAAAAAACAATAATTTGTTAGCTAATCCCCTAGCGATTCATTAGGGGGGGTTAATAAAATAATTATCAACCAGAGCGTTAGTTTTGAGAGTTCTTAAGCTACATTTTTACACAACAAATGGGAACACTGCGGTATTGGTCGAAGTCAACAACAGCCATGCGATGTGCAGACAACCTAATCGCGCAATTTTTGCAGATGTGAGAAAGTGCAAAAATTTTACAATTGAGAATACATTAGAAGCGGCGAAAACGAATTGTTTCTGAACTCGCACGCTTCTGTTGCGCGTCACGCTTGCGCGAAGTTCGTCAATGAACCGATTCGATCTACGTTCAGGTCATCAGCGAGCGTTGTTTCTTTTGCCAGGTGGTCAGTCCTGCCGATGGCCGGGTAACATACATTGGTTGCGCCACCGACGGCTTGATTCAGCAAGTGAAGGGAATGAACTATTCCTTGAAGGAATTCTTGGGGCCTTTGCCTGAACAAGGTAAATTGTGATGTCCTGCACTTTCTGCAGAATGCCGCGTGGGAAATACGTGTGTTGTTGGGACGCGAACAAAACTCCAGCGGACGAAAAGCGTCTGTGACACAAACTCCACCAGTTGATAACGGAAAAAAATTCCGCCGAAAAATTGCTAGACTAGACTAACAACCAGTGAATACAATGCCAAAAATGCAGCTGCGCGTAGTAATCTTTAACTGCAGGGCACTCTGTGTACAAGCAGGATAAATTCTAACCACAGTTAAAACCACAGTAAAACGATGCTTTGTTGTAGGCGGTTTGCAACCTTGACTGTAAGCAGTCATTTTTCGCTGATTTCAAATAAACCGTCTTCATCCGTCTGCCGTTACGTTTTGTCAATTCTCCATGCGGTTCTCACGGCTCAGGTTTCCTTTTTTATACTTCCTCATACATCGCAAGCACTCACAAGTACTTGTAGAACTTAGCAACATTTACTTGTTGAAATGTCAACGTATCTTGCAGGATGTGTATAAGGATGCTATCTTGCAGTCGCATATCGCGTCCTGTGCCTTCAAGCATTCCCTGCAGGATCTTACGCCCATCTGGCAAATACAGGCAGAGATTCCTGAGTCGTTTTCGAAGTGGATTTTTCGTCTTGTGAGGTTTTCACCCAGCGAGGTTTTTGTCCATATCCTGTTGTTTTTGTTACAAGGTCAGATTTATGCATGGCAAACGTATACGCAATGACAGGCCTGATTTTCTCCAATTTTTTGATCCCCTAAATTTCGCAAGGAGAAAGCTGTACCTTGCTGAAAGCTGCTTCGTTAGACTGCCTTGCCAGTTAGATGTCTAGTGTACTCGGATATTTTGTTTTTACCTTCCCAAGCAAGTAGTAGCTTATTCCAATCACTGTCGGTGGAATGAAATATATTGCGCTCATTACATAAAGGCAATCATCAACTTATGTTGAGTTACAGCGGAATAAGTGCTCTTTGCATTAAAAAAACGATAATAAGGACATTCAAGGACTATGGTCACAATGTTTCTCCGAGTGAGGTTCTTCACATGTAAGAAAAAAATATGCAACAATGGGTTTTAAACTCTTGCTGCAGAAGGTCAGAGATGTTATGTTGAAAATGCGGCATGTGGTCCAACAACCAAAGACGCAATGAAGAGTTTACCTTTTGTTTTGAAAGTTGAAGAACATTAGAGATTGCAACAGACAACTGTTTTACGGCGCACACATCATCTATTTCCTCATAATCAAGAAGTGGGAGTGCAATGAAAATGTTATTTTCCGAATTATTTGATAAAATTTCTTTTTACCAAACTGAGTTTACTAGGCGGAAGCATGGCCAAGTACTTCGCAATACTTGCAAATCCAACCACTCGCGTGGCGTGATTCTAACCGTGATTTTTTCGTCCTGGCCTTTTTGGGCGTCCTAGCCTGTCAGAGATGCTTCTTCCGCTTTGACTGAAATCGCTAAATCAACTGATAGATCCAAAACACATCAATGGGTTTTGCGCATAACGCATGTCAGTCATCATCTAGATTCGCATAACTTTCTACGGAATTCTGGTTTGTAGATGTGGGTACAAGAGTCGCTGTCGGCACGTATTTCGTTCAACTTCAAGCGGTCAACGGGTTGCTCAGCTGTTTAGTAAACAGCAGACGTCTTTCACTTTTTAAAAGCTCTTAATTGGTCGTTGCATCTTTCTTCAACAATGTTTTACCGTTTTGTCAAGCACGTCGGTCGGTTGCTACTTCGTTGTAAAAGCGCCACAGGCAAACGTCACTATTGTGTGGAGTTAATTCATCGCATGAGCCAAGAAGTTCGACGCTTCCTGTCCCACAAAACTTTGCTTGCCTCAAGACCACTGTTTATGAACCAATGCAATATCAAACATAGATACGTTCAAGTCGCTGTGGTTGAGGTAACAACCTTGTTGTTCAACTTTTTTTTGCTAGCTTCGACTAAAAGGTTCCGTACAGTTGAGGAATTAACACTCGGAGATAAAACTGAACCGCACTACTCTGTCATGGGCAAGGACGCCTTCGCGCATGCGCATGGGCCAAACAGTCGCTTGTCCCAATATTCAGGAGTCTACGATCACAGGGCCCCATACTGTTTTGCAAATGTTAACGTTAGCTGCATCAGTGAGGTCAAACAATGAAATGCGAATCCGTTTAATGATTTTAGCATCACTAGACATGCAAAATGGTGAATAGTTAAGAGAGTTGCGAAGGTAAAAGTCTTACATTTGAACACTCTAAATTCCTTTTCAGAAGGTGTTTTTTTCAATATAGGCAATAAATGAAATTTTCTAGAGACTTCTAATCCGATCCTAACATTGCATGTAAATGCAGTTACTGCGTTTGCATTTACCGAGCGTTTTCCTTTTATTTTCATGAGTGTTTGTCATGTAGGCAGTTTAAAATTCATAAAAGCCCACTTCGTAAGAAAAATGGCAAAAAACACCACTTGTCACAGCATCGGAAAACCGCTGAAGCAACATGCTTATGCAAAGACACGCTGCAAGTTTCCGCTTGTGGTCAAATATGAAACGAAGCAATTTTGCTTCACTGTTATGACGGCCTTGATTGGGTCAAGTTTCCTTTTCGCTTTGAGCAGGCATCCCGTTTTCTTCTAAAGATCTTTGAGAAAACCACTTACGGTTACTTTTCAAGTTACCTCCTGAGCTTTTTCGAGTGAACTGTGGCTCAAGTCGAATGCTAAACCCTCTGGCGCTTGATCGCTTTTAAAGCCAGTTTTGTGGGAACCACTAATCTTGCATCAGTTACAAGTGTTTACCATCAGTTTTCAAAGAATGTGGAAGTTGAACTATTTGAATGCACTAATGCATCAAAATGAGTGAGTCAACGTTTCCAGAAAGTTTCGTGGAGTTGACTTTTTATGTAAAACCGTTTTTATTGACGATTGACGTAAAATAAGTTTTTTTCGATTTTTGTTTGAACTGAACTAAACTTTAAATTTCATTTTCGTGACTGATGACCAATTCGATTTCCGCAGATTACAACCTCTCTCACTGCTGCTACGCTCGCAGACTTATGAAGTCGCCCAACGTGAATGCCTTGCATTGTGTTGTTATCTATTTGGCGCCAGGCGATTACCATCGTTTTCATTCCCCCGCCGATTGGTGTGTGGAGCATCGGCGCCATTTTGCCGGTAAGTCCGTCAAAAAAATCCCGTTACTAAACAAAATACTTGTACCAGTTTGTGCGCCTTTCCGTTGGTATTTCCGGGCGTTGCAATTTGAGCCCTGAAAATTTTGAGCCCTAACCTTTACGAAAAGAGGTGTCGATTTTATTTCCGCCAATGCACTAGGTTAAATCTGCACGAATGTGTTGCGAAGGCCCACGAAAAACTTTTTTTCGGAATTATTAAATAATCATCTGTTTTTCACTCCTAACGATCGTCATCGGCTTTATGTCTAACAGAAGAGCAATGGCAGGCATTAAATGACGTCAGTAAGTATTAGTTAATCGTGAGAATGTTAAACTTATCGGCCAAATCGAATAAAATCAAAGACAGAACAAAGACGTTTCGGGAAACACTGCTAGCATCATCAGTGCGATGAAATATGGACTGCAGCGAGATCAAAGATTTTTGTAGCAAATAATGAGAACGGCACAATAAAAAATGAACGAAAAATGCGATAAAATGTGACTGTAGTAACGTAATTGCGCGAATCATTTGAAGTCACGTGATTCAGCGAGATACGTGCTGTTGGTGATGACGTGTGACGTCATGGGTGATGTACGAAGCTGTGTTACTGGTTAAAAATCCACAGGGGCGTCCATGCGAAGTTAAGCTCTGGCTTTTGCTCGTGAGTCAACAAAGACTCAAGAATCTGCACCCTACGCCATTTGTTGTCATTGCCAATGACCTCGGCCTTGTGAAAATCAACCCTATCTTCTTGGTTGCCCTGAATGTTGAACCAGAGTTGTGTATGAAAATTAGTCATGGCTGTGCAAGGGCTTGCTTTGACTTTAAACAACATTAGCTTGTGGCATAACCACTGGTGCTCCTTATGTGCTGTCTAGAGCCGTGGTAGCAAATCTTTTTGGCTGGATGCACCTATACCAAGCTTGCAACACTTTTCGAAGTAAATATTAAGTTGGCAGTGGGTGGTTCGAACCCCTTGTCTATGAACGTCGCGACTGTGACGTCATAGGCTCAGTTCTTTCCAAACCTGACGAGATTCTGGTTAAAGTTGATTGCGATGTAGGCCTACTTACCATCAGGTAAAACTCCGCTGTATTTCTCAGTAAGTCCACTCCTCAATTAATACTAGATTCGAAATGAACAAACACCGCCACTTTTCCAACAAATTCGTTTTGTGGAAAAAAAGTTTATGAGATAATGAAACTGCAGCTTAAATAAAATTTAATTTTTTTCTGTCTCATTTCAAGAACACTTTGCGAACTTTCACTGTAAAAAAAGGTAAAACGGCCTTATACTTGACCAAAATCGCCTCCAAACTTTTGCTGTTTTTTTTCGTTTTTAAGCCATCAGCCGTTTAAATTTTAGTTGTTCGCACTCCTTATCGTCATTTTTCATTTCATTCTTCGATTTCCTTTTCAATTTCTTCACGTAAGTAATCACGCCCCGAACAACATCCGCTGTTTGTGGGCGAGGAAATTATCTTCAAACATTTTCCGAACAGCGTTAAGATCAGACGTCGGAGATGGTGTGTGTTAACGACGAGAAAATGCGAGCAAGTCTATTTTCGTCGCAGTAGCCACAAAAATCGTTCTTCAAATTTCTCAGCGTTCGTTCCGGATTTTTAAGAATCAAAATCTGTGCACGAATGAAAATCGCTGCACCATTTTCAAGTTTTTGCTAAAAACAACCTTTCGCTTATGTGCAGGTGGCGTAGTTCATCACTTCTGTTAGCAGGCTACAATATGGCTGTTCACGGATATTTAGGGACCGCAGAAGCCGATATATCTTTCAGGACGTTTCCAGCCATAAACCGTCAGCGGATTGATCTAGAGAGCTGTTCAAACCCTTTAAGATGCGGAAAGTCTTCTAGATTCGATTTTTAAAATTGGGAAGTTTTTTATTTTAGCTTAATTGTGGATTACGTCACAATAGGGGTAGGTTTAGGCTTTTTGGGCCCACATCAACGGACCCTGGGCCCCAAATCCAAGGGGAATTTTTTGGTGCTTTTAAAAAAAACTTGACGAAAATCCGCAGCTTTAGAGACCTTGATTGGCCTTCTAGCGTTTGTGGTTAGCAAGTTATGACCTAAACACGACAAATTAATCAGTTAATCCCCAAGGGAATTTCCTTTGTAAATCAAATAATGACCTGTTCAGTGAGCAGACGTATTTCAAAGCTGGTGATCGACCCGGGTGTAAATAGTCCTTGACTACAGTCGTTCACTTCCAAATACTGCCGCCTAACAGTATCCGGTGTTAAAAGATCTGTTTTTCTTTGAAACCAGCTGCCATACGTTCCTAGTGAGCAAACAAGCATCGTTTGATTTTCTCTTAGATCATCCTTTCACCATCAGATCACCACTGACATGCCTTAATTAAATGCAACTTAGCCTTGCGTAAATACCTTTTCTTGTAGTCTTAATTAAATCGTTAACAAATTTCAAAAATGCAAGAAACTGATAAAAAAAGCAGTACAGCAAGCAATCAACCTTTCCAGGCAGGTTGCGCCCTTGAAGGTCGGCAGGTCTCACCTGCGGAGCGAGCTAAACAACGCTAAACGTAAATTGGCGTGAACATCACGGTTCTGTTTGGCGAGTTAATCACCGAGACCGGTGCGCGGCGCATGCTTTCAGCAAGCTCCTCAGTCAGCGCGTGGTCATCGAGCGACGCCAGAAAACTAAATGACACAACATCGGAGCCAGTCTTCATGACGTCAGTTGTCAGGAACGCAACGTGCTGATCCTCATGTTGCTTAAACTTTCCAGCGCCACGTCCAAGTTCAAGGTCGAATACCTTGCTTGCCGGACCTGCCAAAAACAACGGGTGGATTTTGGCGGCAATGTGTCGAAGTGAGTACAGAGTTATATATGTCGTCTGTCCCGCGGTGAATCGATGGCAATCAATCGTGATCAGCCTCTCCACTTGGGCAAAGTTCAGCGTGTTGTAGAGCAGCGCCGCGGACTGATCGTCATCAAGCGAGTTGCAGCAGATATAAAGCTTTTTCAAGCGCCCCCACGGTCTCGAGGTGGAGTTGGCCTCGAGCGCCGCTTGATCGGCTATTTCACTGCTCGAGTTCGTCGCGCAGTGACAGTCGTTTTGACTGATTTGGTGAAGCGACCTGACCAACATCAACTGCGAACACGTCGCGATCTCACTTCCCGAGTGCAGAAAATCATGCTCGCAAGTGCAGTTCGTCAACGTTTTGCTGCTGCGGTCGATTTCCAAGAAGGCGTACTGACCTCTGACGAGGGTTGACCCGTAAAATATCATCAAACATACCAGTGTGAGCATTGTCTATGTTTTCCACATCATTAACTCGTTTATTGACTCGGACAGACACGGCAAATTGGTAACACTCTGAAAAATAAGCATTTTTGTGTTGGACAATTAAACAATATACAAAAAAATCTTCATTTGGCAGTTTGCATCAAATCAAATTAATTAACCTAAATCAACAGCGATTTCTATTGCAAAGTCTTGCAATGTGGTGACAAACAAATCTAAAGAGAACGTTGTTATTCTTAAAAGTTGAAGTTGAGCTTGTTGCAATATGAAATTCAATAGACCAGTGGTTCTCAACGAGGCTGAGGTAGACTGCCAGTTATCAACATAGAATTTCTAATGGTCCCCAGAGAATTCGAAGCAGGGTTAGGATTTGGGAACTTGACCTTTTTGCGCCCAAATTGTGAAAATTTAGCCTTTTTCAAATGTGGTTTAGCTTCAAATATTCGTTTGGCCTTTTTTGAGTGTTTTTGAAAATTAGGCCGAATTTTGGCCTAATTTGCGTGTGTTACCACATTCCGGAATATTTAAACATTCAGAATGGCTCCAATATGCACTCTCACAAGCACGCTTCCCTTCCTGAAAGTGAAAATTACCCGATTTAACTTTCCAAGCCCAGAGAATGGACATTTGTTGTGTAATGATGTATTAAATCAATCGAACTTCTAATCTGCAGTTTATTTCCTGAACGCACGAACTGAAACTCACGCTGAACAGTGAACAGTATAGTAAGTTGATGAGTTGTTGGGCACAGTGTGATCAGCCACTGGTTGATGTCTAATATATTCATACCCAGTTGGGTAGCTAGAGTGTGTGGGGGGTGCCCGGGGCGGTCCTTGAGTTTGCCGCCCCCAAGCCCATAAAAATACATATTGCTGGCTCGTAAAGCTTTGTATATATTAACTAGTTATGCACCATTATAATATTACAGTGCTCTCACATGCTCAAATATGGTATGCTTTAAATGCACACCAAAAACACAAACATTCTTAGTAACAGTTAAACAAAAGCAAAAATGACATATAGGGAAACATAGTAAAAAAGTGTAAAAAATTAAGACCATCTTTATTTCTGAAACGAAAACCACAATTTTGTACACACTAACTTTTCTTGGCTTTTTGCTGGCAAATTCTTCAATGGCAATGTCAAAATTTATTTTATCTGTCAATTGTTGTTCTATAGCCAGTTAGGCAAGATTTCTTAACCGCAAGGCGCTCATATCATATTAGATCTTAAGTAATTCTTGACCAGTTTTAGTTTCGAAAAACTCCCCTCACAGGTAGCAACACTAACGGCAATTGTGAGGAAAATCCCAGCATTATACCTATATTTGGAACAGAGTTCCCATGGTTATACTTTTGAATAAACTGAAAAACTTCAAGGGGGGCCTTCTTTCTATACTGTGAACTGTACTTCGGCCACATCGAATAACTGTGATGCAACAATAACGTTCTTTAATTGCACAACAATGAACAACAAGCGACGCAAAAACTATCAATATTTTTTTTCCGGCTATCAACTGCACTCAACCTCCTGTACAACTAACTGGCCTACTTGGAATCTGAATGCAACACGGTGATCTAAAAATTTTCATAATGATGCATCAACATACTGAGCAAGAAATCATTTCCCCTAAAATAACGAGGAACCCTCACGGAACCCTTAAAACTCACGTAACCCCACTACTGTATATTTTTAGCCATGAGGTTCACTTAAAATCCTTTAATTTTCTCAAAAATCGAAAGTGCGCCTTATAATGTGGTGCACCTAATGTAAGAATCTGGTTGTGCTTTCTCATCTAGAACCAATTTTATGTGGTAAACGGTGCTATTTATTTGATTGCTAGTTATGATTTTTTGTAAACATATCACCTTGTTTAGTAATAAACCAACAACAATTGCAATGAGCAACATCCGAGAGTAGCTAGCACATAGCCTACCACAGATCGTATTACTCTGCGGGGGCTCCTGGCTGCATTGGCGCACACCGAGTCAAACATGCGCACAACTTTTATTCTATTCGTGTCTAGCGGATTAGGCATATGTGACAGATTAAACTGCCAGTGGCGACTCAGGCACTCGGGATTCATTGGGAAAGAATTGAATACAGTTTGGCTTATATCAGTTTTGCTTCATTTAATGCGCCTTATAATCCGGTGCGCCTTATGGTCCCGAACATACGGTGCATGTTTTGCGGAACACTAGGGTTCCACGGAACCCCTGTTGAAGAATACTGAGCAAGATTATATTTTTCCACACACGCGGAAATCCATTTTGACGAGCACACATCCAGCTACACATTTATTAGATTTATACAGAAATGTTTTTTAGACCCAACAAAGCGATTTTACTCGCAAGTACCAAACTTAAGAGCTTTTACAAAAGCTTAGAGCTCACCACAGCCACACGTTTGCCCACAGTCATCCACCATACTCCTTTCTAAGTTCTATAACGTCATATAAGGACTACGATCAAACGTCAACAACGACCCGACACTCGATCAATCAACCGTGTAGTGAATCAGTAAAATTTGACATCAAGTAAGTTGATAAGCGTGTTGCAGCTTCATGTAAAAAAAGCCTGTTGATACAACTATTGATACAGCATCTTTGATATACGAGTGTTTATTGTTGTGACTAAGATAACAATCGCAATACACATGCCATAGTTTAAATTACTCAAAATCAGGAGCGTCCTTCAACTGCGAGTAGTGTCCCGACGTTAAAAACACTTTTATTTCAATACAGCCTTTGCAGGTTTATAGCCTACAGCACCATAGCCCATAGTGCCGCCCCCATAAAAGTGCCGCGAGGGGTGGACCGCCCCCCCTTAGCTACGCCACTGTTCATACCAGATATTAGCGATGACTTGGTGGAATATTGCCTATGATAAAAAACACGTTTGGATTGCCCTTTAAGCAAAAAGGTTTTGCCGTATATGAGAGTTCAACAGGTCAGTGCCCTTATGAAGCATCTACCAACCCTGATTCGAAGCCATGAAAAATTGTAGCTATTTCACGAAAATGTAACTAAATTATTCATACTGTGAAGAATACAAAAGTGTTACAGTAAAACCTGCTCGACAGTAAATCTAGGAGTAGTTCATCGGACTTTTTTGAAGAAAAAGGCCCATGGCCTGACAAAAGTTGAGAAGCACTGCAGAATGTAGTGCTCAGTGCACTTTTGGTTGCTAAATAATGGAAACAAATCCTTACTCTACTTTCCGTACCCTGAAAAACTTTCGGTTTCAGGTGTGGTCAAGAAAGACCTGCAGATACAATACTATATTAACATCATTATTGTTGTCGAAAACGTTCTAAATTTTCGTTACGTAAAAAAACAACTTAAAATATTTGTAGTCTACCGATCCTATTTAGTAATAAGCTACAACGAAAGCACATTGGAATGCACTTACAGGGGTAACTTTCACATGTCTTGCGTTTAGCGAGAGGCCGTTACAGCAACGTTGAAGAATATGAGTAAGGTTCACAACACAACTCGTGCTACGTAAGTTTCAAAGGCAACATTCTGGTTCTTTGAACGGGCTCCAAAGGTATGTCTTCAATGTGCAAGGGCGTGGCCAGGCTTTTGTAGATGGTGGCTCCCTCATCGTCGAGCTGTCAATGGGTTATCAACGCTAAATTGATAAAAACTTCTTTTCGAAGATAATGAAACCGAAATTTTGTTCGACTGAATTGAATTAAGGCGACGTGTGATGCCAAAACCACGGTTTTAAAATAAAATATCGTGTTTCGGTCTATTCGATCCACATCTTCCTATAGATTTCTCCGTATCTGCTGGTAAAAGTCTACCATGACGACTCTGCCAAGCGAACATTGCAGAAAATATTCTCCGCCCAAACTTCATCTTATTCCACTCTGACCGGAAAAATTCAAGCTATACCGCAAAATGACTGTTGTGTACTTTTCGATTCAGATCGTTTGGTGTTTGTACCCTTTCAATAGGTGTGGTAGCTTTAAAGCGGGCATCATTCTGAAGCTTGCCAAATCGTCAGGTTGCGCAGCTTTGAACTCGCTCGTTGTCAGAGAGCAAAAAATCTCTCAATACTTTCAAGAAATTCGTGACCGTTAATAAAGTTTGCTACAAACATCGCCAAGAATCACACAACCCCGTCGTAAAATAGTAAAAGCTGGCCATAAATCTTAATTCTACTTCACGTTGCAGAGCGTTTTTGATTAAGCTGCCAGTTTCTAAATTTGGCACCTGTATTCATTCAATGTTTTGTCAAGTTAATTGTGCTTGTTTGCGGTGGAATTGAGTTAGCTTATTGTATCTTAGTTTCATGTATTTTGTACTGAATCGTGGGTTAGCATGTTGATCTTTCCAAAAACCTTCTAGCACGTCGTTTTGTGTAAATACGTCTTTTCAGGTTCGCTTTGCAGACAATATAAGCTAATGAGCTTATTGTTCTCATTAGTTCATTTCTTGCACGAGATAGCTGTTCTGCACAAGCTTATCCAAGTTGAAATTATCTGAACTTATTAGATATCGGCCCGTGTTGCAGGTTCTTCTGACCTGACTGTCAAATCCATTCTTTTCTTTACCGCCAGAAAACTAGTTTTGTACTCTTGGAAAACCAGCCTAAAACCCTGTTTTTCCACCTCGCGACCCCTGCCTTTCACTGATATCCTCAGTTCCGTCGACACCGAATATCTTAGATTTGCGCTTCACCTTTACATCACTGAGTGCTTTCTTCGCGGTGGGAAAATTTGAAAATTTCTGTCTACTGCTTCGCTGCCAAGCAACTGCCGAAAGGTCAGTCGATCAAACCCGGTTGCGAAGCGTTTCTTACAGCACTGCGACGAGAGAGTACGTGCGAACGCGATGTAGATCTTTTGATTCACGCATCGCTGCCTGAGGATGGGGAGAGATCACGGCGGATTTGACCCCTAACTGTGCCGTATTCTCGCCTCGTCGGCTCGCCCTGCTTCTCTGGTCGCTTTTAACGCACTTTTCGCGATAGCTACTGCGATTCTTGTCGTGTTGTTATTCAATATGAATCACCCGACGGGGAGCACCAAACAGCATGCCTTTTGAAAGTAAATATCTCACTGTTTACTGGTGGCCTAGTGCTGTAATTTTCCCCGAGCAAACAAAATACAAGGTGCTTTCGTCATAACATGTAGCTCGGAGGAGTTTTCACAGTCGGCTTATGCAGGAAGAAGACAAAAGAGAGAAACGCCAAGTCATTCCATGCCAGTGCCTGGAAAGTTTGTTTGGGTCACTTGCGCTTTTGCGTTAAACTGGTAGAACTTCGCTACCAGCGAATATCTTTTTTCCGGCGAAAACCACAACAGTTTAGCCCTGCGTGTCGACCTTCTCTGCATGTTGCTAAAAACAAAGCTGCTTTTGCTTCCTGGCCGAAGTTAGTTGTGCCTATTTCCTAAAACCGTAACTAAATTAACGGCTTCACACCTGGGGTCGATCACCTTGCTTCCTTGCCCTGACAAATCGCGTAACACTTCTGATTTGGCCTGGCCTGACATGAACAGCTGGTATTTCCTGCTCAGAGCGCCATAACGTCGTCCTGAATTCGTCACCCAAAACACAGTCGCTTCGTTGTTTTACCCGAGTTGGGTGATTTTAAGTCGTGGGATTCGTTGCGCTTCAGCATGCGTTAGACGACTCACGCACCTGCCAGTCTTGTCAAGTAAGACCGTCTGCCGTCATCATAAGGAATTCAGTACCGGCAATTGCATCATAAAGAGACGCTTAAGAAAACTGTAGCTGCGTTCCCAATGACAACACAATACAACCGTGCTCATGTGCTGTGTACGCCGCTAGCACGAGCGGCCGTATATTTACGTTTTATATGCTCCAACTTGACGCATTTATTCTGTTGAGTTGCAGCGAGCAAAAGCAAACGTTTATGCATTTTACACTGATACGTTTAAACTGCAATTTAAACGTTCCTCAATTGCATGATACAATTAAGGTCTTGACCAGATTTTCTCCCCCTTTCCGAGTTCTCTTAAGAATTTAACGACTAACAGTGCTATTTCGATAAATCTACCGTATGAAGAGTTTCATTGCAAGGAACCATTGCTATTTTTATAGATTCACTGAGTCATCACCGAATCATGCCCTGCATGTCGACCTTCATGTTGCTGCAATGAAAAGCACTCAAACTGTACAGTGTTTCGGATTGTACCTTTGAAAGTTCAAGTCCTTGTTTCGCGCCAGCCAAGGAACCTCATGCTGCTTGTTAGAGCTGTCGCACGCAGATATACTGAAAACCCGCCGCGGCTTTTGGCCGCACCCAAACAGCTCATTTGCGCTATGGGCACCGGGATGACGGTTATTTACATTGTGCTTCTGCCCTGTGCACACATTTATCCACCGGTTTGAGTCGTGATGTTTACGGCCATTGTACAATCCCGTTGTCCCAGAGACGTGTTTGTCTGCGACAAAGGTACCTTTTATGAAACGTCCGACTCGAGTCAATTCCGGGGTTCGTCAGTCGCGAATTTATTAAGAGGCCGAGCGCAAAAACCTGCGTGCAGGTGTATTTATTTAACCCTTTGTTTAACCCAGCGGCATCCCGCTTTGTGGAAAGTCTCTTTGGCCTTGGAAAAACACAATACGTGTTTCGGTTGAACAAAAAACTTCGCTGACATTTTTCAATCCACGCGTGAGTTGGGAATATTGAGTTGAGTGAATGTATCGTCAGGCTCGTCACCGCACACTGCCATTGAACCTCTCCATAGTTAAAGCCGAAATTTTCTTCCGGTGGTTTGACAATGTAGTTCTGATTTCAGGAAGTCTTCTCAGCGTCAGTCCGCGGATACTTTCGTGGATTCCGAACCTCTTTGTGTCAAACGAACGCGTGGTGCTCAGTGGTTACTGGCGCCATGGCTTTTTCTCCATGACCGCCGTCGGCGCCACAAACGTTGGATCGATTGTTGTGTACGGAGATGACGTGAGTTTATCTGCTTGTGAGATTTTCGTTTTTATTCAGAACGCTTTAAAAGGATTGCATGCATTTAACATTGATTTTCGTTACATTCAAATGTACATAGAAAGAAATGGATACCTGGGACTTAGGCTTCTGTCT
>Ga0210059_1008034_pt1 | contig 16720 bp, 8 predicted proteins | sample Ectturendosymbi2_FD_188042 | JGI IMG/M metagenome (GOLD analysis project Ga0210059, IMG submission 188042) | Ecteinascidia turbinata endosymbiont from Florida, USA - Sample 2 (SPAdes) (version 2) | ecosystem: Host-associated > Tunicates > Ascidians > Unclassified | place: Key West, Florida...
GGTCGAAAATCACTAGTTTAACGCAATGAGCGTAAATATGTTTTCTTTCGTGAAAGTAATTAGTTTTAGGAGCAAACGAATAGGACTTTCTTGTTAATTTTAATAAATTAAAAGAGCCAAAACAGAACTAAACATCATAAATGTGATTATAAAATTTTGCTTGGTGTTCCCCAAAATTTTTTTATTGCATAAAGTGGTCCGTGATGCAAAAAAGGTTGAAAAACACTGGGCTAGAGCATAGACATCTGCATTTGAACTAAAAAAGTTATGAAAAAACAACATCTTACCCATAAGACGTCCAACCAGTTTCTTGGTCTCATTCAACTGTTTACTTTCATTATCAGCAACATTTTGATATTCACCACGAATAGCTGTTGCAACTGTAAGGTTGTTAGAAAACATTCGCAGTAAATTTTTGCATGATTCATTAACTTGATGCAGAGAAGTTGAATATGCTCCTTCATCTTGCTTAGAAATAGAAGCTTCTAGCAAGCGGCACAAAGTCCTGATGAAAGAATAACATGACATTGGCAAAGGAGCAACCTTCATGGCATGGAGGCTTTATAGCATACCTGTGAGATTTGATGGCAGTGACAAGCTCGATTCCAAGAGCCAAACTGTATCTCTCCAACAAGTCATTGTCAGATAACAATATCAATACTGTTGATGCTGCAAGTTCATGCCTACGAATGCATTCATCTAAGCATTCAATAATTCTTTGTGTTTCTATTGTGCTGAGCTTTTTTCTTGCTGGTTCAAGTATTCTGAGAGCTGCAGTAATGCCCTGCAACAAAGATTGATCAGTTACAAGCATGCAAAATCATAATGCGACATGTCAAAACCACAAATAAAATGGCAAAACAAAAGCACACTACTTTATCAGCCAAATTTCTGCTAAATACATGAGTGCCAATATTTTACACAAAACTGCATGCATTACAGATTGCAAGGTACTATGAACATTACAACCTTTGAAAAATTTTATGAAATTGTAAACCTTAGAAAACAAGAGTCTGCTACCAAATTAGGTTGTCATATTTGATAAAGTTCTGTGGTCAGGTAACTGTGAGAGCCACCCCCTGTTAACTATTTGGTAGCTCAGAATCTGTTAGTACGTGTTTTTTTCCAATTCAATTTTTTCTCATGTTTGCACATGTCAAATGTAGTTTTGATGGTAGCTTATGAAGATACCTTGGTATCTGCCTCAATTTTCTGAAGAGATTGATCTATATTTGGAAGAGAAATACTTATCCAACTAGCTGCATGATACTTCAACATTCTAAATATAAACTGACTTAATTTGAGACTGCATTAAATAAAAAAATATCACATTCAAAATTTAGCAAATAAAAAATATGAAAACAAGATAAGACTTTAAACTGTGATTTTTAAATTTGATGCTTAGCTATAATATTTAGTAAAAAACTCAAGTTCCAGGTTTACGATTATACAGTAGTGCATTTCTTCTTAAAAACATTTTGCTTATATGTTGTGGTATCTAGCAATGCTTAAACTTCCAGCTTTAAAACTTTTTACAAGCTGAAAATCAGTAAAATGCTTGTTACATTTTAGCCAAATCTTTGTCATGCAAAGTTTATGGCAGGGGTCACCAACCTTTTTAAAACTGTGAGCTGCTTCTTGCGTACCGATTAATGTGAAAGGCTACTACTAGTTTGATACACACTTCCAAAAAAAAATTTTCCTTAATCTACATTCAATTATTTTAGTTTTGATATTCGCTAATGTGAAGACATTGATCATGCTAATGTTAGTTTTAGAACAGGCCTGCGGGCAACTTACTTGGTCCTTGCAAATGCAGGTGACCTGGTGCCCATGTGCACCACGTTGGTGACCCCTGGTTTAGCAATGTTCTAGAGTAAAGCTAGTCTATGGCCATAAGTTAAAGTACAGCTGGTGCAAAATTACTTAGGACCTAGCCCCAAAATTTTAAATTCTGCGTATGTATAAGCATTAATCCATATCTGGACTATTACTTCAATCAATTTACTGCGAACCACATGACATATTGATCACTGGGTTATTATGAATAAAATGATGCAATATTGGTATTGTTACATCACAATCATCCTAAAATCGGAGGAATTTAAGTCTTCAGGAGACACCATTCAGGAAGGAGCATTTCGCTACATAAGAGATAGTTTAGTATAGATCATCAGTGAGGTGTTTGTTTTTTAAAGTACCATTTTAACATGCCTGGAAAATACGTTAATAATGATGAGAAGGCTCATATTCTTGCCTGGAGTAAAAAAAAAGTACCAATAAAAATAATATGTAAATGTAAAAGAAGAGCAAGATCGACCATTATGAAGCTTTTGTCTTCAGCAAAGGACTACCAAGCAATGCAGTTCCAAAGTATAAATTTGGAGGTGGAAGGAGAAGAAAGACTTCATATGCTGCAGACACCTTTTTGAGGATAGAAATCAAGAAGAAACCTCAGTTAACAGCACTGGATGCGAAATATTTGCATCCAGAACTGCTTCAAAATGTTTCATTCTGACCAATGCAGAATCGCCTCCAGAAAGACTCAGATTTTCTTTGCTGTGAAGCTGACAAGAAATCATTCCTAACTGAAAGTATGAAGAAGCAGAGAATTGCGATTACTAAGCAACATGTCCACTGGTCCCCTGAGCAGCGGAAGAAAGTTATTTTTTCTGATGAAAGTAACTTTCAAGTGTTTCGGACAGTTCCTCCATCATTCGATGCTCATCATCATCTGATCAATTTGATCCCAGGTTCAAAATTCTAACTGTTAAACACCCATATTCGGTCATGGTTTGGGGAGATTTTTTTGGTGAAATGGGTAGGCCCAGAGCTGGCTTTTACTTCCTGCCCAAAAAACAAAAAATCAATGGTGAAACCTGAATAAAAAGCACTGGAGGAGCATATGCTGGATTTGTTTCATGCTCATGGCTATGAAGTGTTTATGCAAGATAATGCTCCTTGCCATAAAGTCTGAAAAGGTAAAAAATTGCTTCTAATAAAAGTAGATCAAAATATTTCAGTGGCCTGGCAACTGTCCTGATTTAAACCGAATAGAAAATTGCTGGAAGACAATTTAATATCTTATGAAACAAAAGAAAACCCCAAAAGACACCCTCAAAAATCAGTTGAAAAAGGTTTGGTGCTAGGAAGTTCACTTGGATTATTTCAGAAGTTTAGTGTTTCCATGCTTAAACGCTTGCAAATAGTCATAAAAGACAAGAGCAACATGACAAAATATTAATGTGTGTGCTTTTGTTACATATAAGTTGCTATTTAAGATCAAACGTTTGTTTTTTAAGAAAAAATGAAGTAGGTCCTAAGTCATTTTGCACCAGCTGTACATTTATCAAAAGTGTATGATTATCAATTTTAATTGGATTGCATTGCACATGTTCTTGCCAAAGAATAATACAGCTTATCTGGCATGACAAGTGAAGTACAACTACATGATGATCCAAATAATAAAACAGCAGGTCTATAACTATCATAACTTGTCTTAAACCAACTGAAAAGAATCATATGTATCGCACCTGTTGCATTCCAGCGCTATCACCTCGTCCAATTACTCCAGTTTTTTTCTGAACAGGAACCAAGCCAGCAGGGTGTTCTAACCCCAAAACATCCAGTTTTTGTTGAATCACTTCAGTCATTTTGGCTTGTGGTTCTTTAGGTCAACAACAAGCTTACAAAAGGAGCTTTCGGTTTCGAGAAAAAATTTGCGCAATGTTTATTTTTTCTAACTTACATTTTCCAACGGCACATGAGAGGTACGAAAGTGAAATGAGCAATTTACCTTCCTAAATTCTTATTTTCTACCCTAATTAAAAACTTTTTTATCTGTTAAAGACAAAAGTAATCCTGAACCTACAGAAAAACAGTTAAATCACACAAACTATGAACGTCTCTGAATGAAATTGCGAAGCATTAATTCTTGATGACTTGCATTATTTAAATACAAAATTTAAATGCGTCTACTGCGCTAATTCATTCGGAATTTACGGCAAGCTTCAACACTTCCAGGTTTCCGTGGCTACAGCATGGACATGTACAACAGCGCCACCATTCCACAATATCATTGATATTTAACCAACCTACTTTTGATTATGATATAATAACAGAGAAAAAAGAGTGAGTTACGTTCAAGAGGCGTGCCAGAAAGTTACATACACAAATGATGCCTTGATTTCCCTGCTCTGTCCAAAGATTTTTACGTGACATGTGAAAAACTTTACTGATATTAATTTCATAAGTCAGCATCTAAAAACAATAAAAACCGGCTAATGTTTCAATTTGGCTCAGATTTTGTAGTTTTCTTGTCTAAACTGTTTCGTTTTTTTCCTTTCACCGTAGATTTCAATCGCATATTTAACACACTTTCAGCTTTACGATCTTTCCATTTCGCAAGGATGGAGCATCACGAGTAAAGACTTGGTCTCGAGTCTAGTCTGGAGACCCATTTTTCCAAGTCTCGGTCTACCTAGAAAGTTTCAAGTCTCGTCTCGGTCTCGAAGGCTACAGGTCTGGGTCAAAGACCTATTGCCTTGAGACTTTGAATATTGCAACAATATAGCTTAGTAAAACTTCAACGTGTTTTTATTTGTATCTGCAGGTGAGAAACAACCAGAGCAGAAAAATGCGAGAAATCCAAGAAATTTCACCTTCGAAGTGGTGATGGCAACTTTGCAAATCTTTGGCATAATCCGAATTTTCAAGTCTCAGTCTCGAATTTCGAGTCTCAAGTCTCGGACTCTCGGTCTCAGATTTTTTGATGAAGTCTCGGTCTCGAAGTTTTATCTCGGTTTTGAAGTTTAGGTCTGGACTTACGTCACTACTTTTCGCTTACAAAAATATCATGCAGAATAACTACATAGAAAAATGACAATGTGTGTGTTTTTCTATAAGATACTTGCAACATATAGGGTTTCAACTTCATTGCAGCTACAGATTTGGTCACGCACCATTACAGTATCTAAAGGGAAGCTATGGGCTATGCTTTTAAATAACAAATTACCAAATTCGTGATTGTAAGTTTAAAATTTTTCGTAGTTCGCGTGGAGATCAGTGAAGCAGAATGGAAAATATGAGATGAAGAGAAATATGCTGTGGTTCGATGAACTAATTGCCTATATATGATCTACATAATAGTAATCGAGTATCAAGATTTGGTCTCGGTCTCGAGACGAGACATCCCGTCAAAATACTGCAGCGATGTGGTTTGGTAAAACATCTGCAAAATTGTCTGCTGTATCTGCAGATAAGAAACAACAAAAAGAGGTGCGCAAAATACCGAAAATTCGAAAAACTTCAATTCCTAAGTGGTGATGACAATATTTTGAAAACTTTCAGAAATATTTCGGCAAAATAAAGAGATGTTCAAGTCTCGAGTCTCGGACTTTTTGATGAAATCTCTGTCGCGACGTTTTAACTAGGTTTCTGTCTCGTAGTTTGGGTCTCGCGACTAAATCTCTGCTACTGTTGCAACCTCTCCGGTGGCGTTGCGTTGATTGTGTGATTCACCACGAACGGGATGTGCGTGAAGAATAACCCCATTATACATAGGCGTACGAGAAGGCATTTCACTGGGGGAGCGGAAAAAATTTGCCCTGAAAATAACAATTTTTGCCCTAAAAATAAACAATTTGCCCTGAAACTAACTTGTTAGTTTAATCCGAATGGGGCCTGAAACGTCTTGCAAATCTGTTCTATACAGTTGAATTCGTGTATACCAACTTCGTTTGTAACGTCAATTCGCTTATAACGTTACATTTTGTTTAGTCGCATTGGCATATTTTACATTTCAATTCGCTTATAATGTTAATTCGGCAGCAAAGTTCTTTATGCAATTCCCTAGAGGTGCCGTTATGAGGAAATTTTGTAGTCACCTTGCTTGTTAACTCAAGGGATTGAAGTTCCTTCCGTGTTGTGTTCTCCCAGACAAGAAACTTTACGGCAATTGCTTTTACTGATGCAAATATGTACGCGGCTTTGATGACGCAACGCAATGTTTCAAAAGCGACGGCTCCAGATCGTGCGGTCTGACTCCCTAAACCTGCCTGTGTTATCACTGCTGTACGCTTGAGAAAGGCACTTAAAGACGCGCACTCAGAGTAGGCAAGCAATCTGCACGTCCGTGCTGACCGCTTATAAAACTGTTAATCAAAGAAATCTATCATCTTAACACCCTGCAGCTCTACCCAGAGCAAACTCGAAAACGAACAAAGAAAGGGTTATCGAATTCTTATAAAAAACTGTTGAATTACCGACATCCGATCGTTCGATATTTACAGAAAATGAGAGCTTGGTCCAGATCAAAGTGATTATAACTAATCACGACTTTTGTCCAGATTACAAACTACTCTAGCCCTAATTACACAGATCATCCCCAAGTGAATATACACTGTATTGAAAATTTTTTCACCGTTCACGATTTTTGAGCATCTTGCGCTTGCCCTGAAAAACGGAGTTGCCCTGAAATTTTCAGTGTATTGAATATCTTTTTACCTTCAGGAATTTTAAAACTTGCGCTTGCCCTGAAAAAAGAGTTTCCCCTGAAAATTTTCACTGTATTGAAATGTTTTCTATCATTCAGGAATTTTGACCAATTAGCGCTTGCCCGGAAAACAGAGTTTGTCCTGAAAATTTTCAAGCCCGTGGGTGCGGCCGCCCCGCCGACCCCCGCCTCGTACGCCTATGCCATTACATATGTAGTGCTAGTAAGCAATAGTAAGAGAGATTGCGAGCATGATATCTATTGTTGCTTGCTGCCACGGTGCGAAGCTTTGTGCACATGCTGCTTGCTGCCACCAGAGATGATCGGATAGTGGTATTTTACTATCCGATCCTATCCTGTTTTTGAAAAATGATATCCGTAACCGATCCGATTCCTGTTTTGGTTCAAATCATACTATCCGTATCCGAAAAGTATCCGAAAGTGCATCATGATGCACAACATATATTTTTGTGTAGTGTCTGTTTTGCCTCATGAGGCTAAATAGCTCCAAAATAACTTCTGGAGGTATTTTCCTTCAACTGAACACGATTGGTTGAAGTAGTCATATGACAAGTTTGGAATGCATATTTTGCTTAATTGAACATGACATCTGCAATAGTTCAGTCCCATGCATGGTTTATGGTTGTCATGGTTTCAAGGCTGGCAAACAGTTAGCAGCTTCTTGTTTGCATTAAGTGAACTGTAGGCCAAACCCTAACTCTGATCTAAACACTAACTCTAGAACCCCTAACTCGAGAACACCTCAACTTAAAATTTGACTCTACACCTTGACCATGAGCCCTGATCCAAAACCCTAACCATAAACTCTTAAATCCTAACCAGTTGTCTCTGCATATTGTACTTGTCACATGACTACACAGGGTGTAGTGGGGTGGGAACGTGTGGGAACGACCTTGCCATATATTTTTTTGCTGTGGGAAAGCGTTCCCATACCTTTTTACACTAGTAACGGTTCTTAAAGATGTGAGATCTAAACGATTACATTAAAACATGGTTGCGATCTCATAGATGTGCTAGCAACATGCAGATTCGCACTGCTAGTCAAAAGCCTGCAGTGAAACAGGAAGATCCAGTGTAGAAGTTCTTGCAGGCAAATGCTCGCTTTATTTGAACTATTTGGTGCAGCCTTCCTCTTTATTTGGTGTGGGAATGGCATTCCCACATCTCTTTTTTTAACACTACACTCTTGCGCATGACCACTTCAATCAATTGTGTTCAAATGAAGGCAAAATAGTCCCAGCACAAGTATTGCCTCATGAAGCAGAATAGACACTACCTGAATGCGTTGTGCCACTTTGGGCCCTCTCATGCTCACAAACAGAATGTTTGACATATCTTGCAAGCTTGACATATCGCGTAACCTAAGTATTTTTCCGAGTCAGTTGCATTTAAAAGCAAACTGAAGTTTTGTCACACAGTCCCATAGCCAGAGGTCTTTGATAGGTTTTTAGCCCCTCCGAAACAAAGCTCCAATCCCCCCGAATTTAACTAAGCACTATAAAACAATGATGTTTGTTCAAATTTCAAAATGTCATGCCCCACTGCACAAATGTAAAGCCCTCCTAGCCTTAAGCCTATAGAAGACTTTCTGTTGACTGTTCTGTTGCCACACCAAGCTTTTAAATAGTCAATTCTTGGGTAAGAATGGTTAGATTTAACGCCATCCATGAGCTTACATTCATAAATTGATTTATTAATCCTACCCATTGTTGCACTTTAACCAAACCTAACTACATAGCAATGTTAGTCTACAAACCAAAACAGAATTCGAAACAACACACTGACTTTTAAAATATGCCATTTATATTGAAATGACTGTCTAAAAATTCAGTCTAACAAGTCAATATCACAAAACAACAATTTTGCATATCATGTCTAAGAACGAAAAAAGCTATGTCTGGACTCTGGCCTGGTATCATCCAACAACCAGTCAATGCACCTGCAGGCTCACGTAGAATAGGCATGAAGACTGCAAGGCCTGGTGTAGACTAAAGTTCACATTAAAAGAGCTAGAGTGCCCTAGCTAGTCTAAACTACAGATCACAGTAGGCCTACACTACCTAGCGTTACTTGAAGTAAAGGTACGAAGCAAACAACGTCCTTAATGCATACTGAAAGAGCCCTAGCCCCTATCTTGCCACATCAGGAACAGGTTCATGCTAACAAACTTGGCGTGTCAATGGGATTACACTACGGTACAGAGAGTACACCACAGACAGACTTGGAGTCATGGCACAGAAGGCTGAAAAGATGCTTCTGAAGATAATGAATGAATGATTGTGCCATAGTCATAGCGACTATGATCGTGCAATGTGCAACTTTTTCCAAAAGTCTGAATACTCGAAATATCGATACAACCGTTTCGGATATCCGGATCCGTATCCGGTTCCCGTTTGAAAGTAGTTTTTGGATATCCGTATGTGGTTGAAAACTCACTATCCTGCCGGATATCCAACCGGCAAACCGGATAGTAATAATCTCTGGCTGACACGGTGCGAAGCTTTGCACACATGCCGTAAGACAACAAAGGATATAACTACTTGTGGAGACTTTTTATTGGGCAACGAATAGTATGTTCATTCTCGCCCAGGCATTTGTAAGCTAGAGATCCGTAGTCCACTTTCATGCCACAGGTGGCCGAAGTCACATTTCCAAACACCTACGCCGATCCTGTTCCAAAATTTTTTGAAACCAGTTCGAGGTCCGAAAGCTTTTCAAATTTGAAAATCTGACTTTTGTTCATGCTCCGGCTACGACTACCATCGATGCAACCGAAATTCAGCAATGTTTTACTCAAAAAATGACATTTATAAAAACACGCACACACCTGCTACCACCGATAATGAAAAGTTAATCCCGATCCGGTGTTAAGCGATATTTCTGACCCCTGAAAAATATCTGACCTGTTAATATATGTCAATAATTTTGCTTCTCAGAACAAAGAAATACAGTTTGGCAAATACTTTTTTGTGTGTGTTGTGTAAATTAATAGGTTTTGGTTAGATGTCAGGTGCCCACAACAATCTATGGTACAGGAACAACTTTAACCACCAAAATTTTTGTACTTAGTCTTAAACAATAGCGCAGCCAAGAATTTCGTTCGGGAGGAGCCAGTCAGCGGTCAATAACGTCGTCAGTCTGACTGTTCTGTCTATTTATTTTTGTTGATGTAAAGCACCAGTAAAAATCTAGCAAATTTGTTTTGGGGGGTGGCATGCCCTCTTCGGCCTCATTCTGGCTGCGCCACTAGTCTTAGACCTCAATTATTTTTATTTATCGCACCCTAACTGGACACACTAACCTAAACACTAATCCCTAAGCCCTCATCATCAGTTTTCTCAGCGTATTTTATATTTTTAATATTGCTCTGTGCATGCCAGAGATCAGCAGACTGTGAAATTTTTCAGTCCGAGTCCAGTCCTGATAAAATTGAATCCGATCCAGTCCTGATCCGCCCATGTAAAATCATGTGCATATATTTTGTGTCATGAGGCAAAACAACAACTGGAGCTATTTTGCCTTTAGCCAAATACGATTGGTTGAAGGCAAAATAGTTCCAGCAGTGCTTTTGATTCATGAGGCAAAATAGACACAGCCTTTTGACATTTCCAAAATTTAACAAGGAATTGTCTTTTAGGGTTCAGGGGGAGAAGCACTGCTGGAGTTATTTTGCCATTAGGAGAATTACGTTGCTTGGATTGGTCAAGTGACAAGGATGAGACACTTGGATTACCGTAAGGTCTTTGTTACATATGACCTAAAACCCATTACCTAAACCCAATACCTAAGCCCAAAACCTAAACCCTAAACCTAAACCCAAAACCTAAACCCAAAATCTAAATCCAAAGCCTAAACCCAAAATCTAAACCCAAAACTTAAAACCTAAACCCAAAATTCAAACATCAATCCAAATATCTAACCCTAAAAGTTGAACCTAAACTCGAAACCTAATCTGTGAACCTAAACTCTAAACATAAACTCGAAACCTAATCTTTTTGAAAAAGTACATTAACAGCATTCCTATCAAAGGTGTAACCTCTACAAGCTAAGCTAAAAGAAATGATGAGAGCAGTACCAACGAACAATCGCACAGCAAGCATTGACACTTACCACTCAACTATGTTCAAGTTGCTACAAGACCTGAACGTTATAAGTGAACAAAGGCGGATACAGTTCGAATTGCAAAATAGTCCCAGTAGTGTTTTTGCATTTAATGGCAAAATATACACTACCATTTAGCAAACCTGTGAAATCGGATCGCAACGAAATTTTTTGATATTTTTGGAATAATTACAATAAAACAACAAAAATTTTCTGAGTCCGATCCAGTCCTGTCCGCCAATTTTGAAAAAATTGCAGTCCGATCCAGTACTGCTCCGCCAAAAATTGACTTAAATCCTGATCAAGTCCGATTCAGTCCTGATCCGTGCTCATCTCTGATGCATGCGTTCGTGGCGTGAAGTCAGAAATTTCGCAAGTCCGAAACCCGGACCCGGATCTGGGTCCGAATAAAAACGCAGAAACCTGCCGGAGAAGACTCCGGTGTCAAGCGAAATTTCTGACCTCTGCGAAATTCCTGACGTGTTATTGTTTTCAGTTATTTTGCTTCTCAGAATGGAGAAATAAAGTCTGACAATTAGTTTTTTGATGTGTTGTATAAATTAAAGCATTTTCTCTAGATGTCAGGAACCCACAACAAGCTATAGCACGGGAATAACTTCAACCATTGAAAATTTTCGGACTTAGTTGTTGACCTTAGATATTTTTCTTTTTCATACCATAACCCAAGCCTAACCCGACACACTTACCTAAACACGAATTCCTAAGCCCTTATAATCAGTTTTATCAGCGCATTTGGTGTGTAGAATATTACTCTGTGCATGCGTATATGGTGTGAAGTCAGAAATTTCGCAAGTCAGAAATTTCGCTTGACACCGGCACTCAGTATTGATTTTCACACCGATGTCAAGTCAAGCAAAATTTCTGAATTGCGAAATTTCTGTCTTCACGCCATGTGCGCATGCACAGACTAATATTATACATATCAAATGCCCTGAGAAAACTGATGATTAGGGTTAGGGTTTCGTGTTTAGGTGTGTCCGGTTAGGGTTAGAGAAAGAAAAATAATTGAGGTCTAGGACTGAGTCCAATATTTTTCAGTGGTTAAAGTTATTCCCTTACTTTAGCCTGTTGTGGATATCTGGCATCTCACCAAAAAGTTTCAATTTACACAACACACATCAAATAAGAAATTGCCAAACAATATTTGTTTACTTTAAGAAGCATAATAACTGACAAACAATAACAGGTCAGAAATTTCCCTTGACCCGGATCCACTCTGAATTCAACAAAATTTGCTATTGTTCGGATCCAGTCCAATCCAAGTCCAGTGCTCATCTCTGCCTCTTGGCGTCAGAGGTGGCCACGGATCTTGTGTGCTGGAGTCGAATCCGGATGGTTTGTATGATTTTTTCTAAACCGGAGACAGAGTCAAAAATTTGTTAAAAACTGTACCTGACATGGAGTTACTATTTTTCCGCTCCTGCAAGAGTCTGCATGGTCTTAATGAATGTTATTGGTTAATTGGAAACATTGTAAAATTTCGGTTTCATCATTGGTTTCCAGAGTTTAAACAGGAATCTGACAAAACTGGAAAAATTTGGATCGGACCCGGATTGAAAATTTATGAAACAGGGCGGACTCGCGACTCCGAACACTTTGCTTGTTTTTGGCGTACCGTAGGGTGTTTAGCGCCCACTGTGGTTAAGATTCTCCCTGACTACAAGACGCTGTTGCGCTCAAGGGTGAATGCAACCTAAACCTACTACTACAGTACCTACAGTACCCTGGCTTAGTGTCAAGGCAATTTATCCTTACAGGATTTCGCATCCAGTAAGTAATGTTAAATAGTTTTATTAAGTCTTCAGTAACTTGCTGTATGATATGCTTGTAATGCATATGGTCTGACGTAGGACAAATAAATGCAAATTTTCAAATGCAACTTGAACTTTTCTTATCATACAAAATACAGTGAGTCTCATGCACTAGCCTTTATCTTTACAACTACAGTACTACACTAGCAGGTTCAGAGTCCAATTGCAGTAATTTATTCGTGCTTCAACGTGTTCCACTGTTATTTACAGAATCTGCACAAAAGGCGAAAAGGAAACTTTCAACGTAGATTTGGTACTGTAGATGAGTCAATAATAATATGAGTTCAAAAATCTAAAATGAACATCAGATCAGTGTAACTGAAGTGAATTTTCTCCCCATAGGCAAGTGTGTTTACTTTTTGCCTTTTACTGTCAAACAAAGATCTATTTTATGGCTTGTTATTATCTAACACGGAAAAGCAATTATTGTTTCATATAGTGACATTCTAAGGGAATGTCACCATTAGATGCCAAGATAGGGTGTAATGCAAAGATGTGGTGTACGTCAATGCGGATATACTATATAGTTAATGGATGTGTGATTACGTAACTGGAGTAGAAAAATTCCCCATTACATAATAACTAACGGTAAAGATACAATTCAAAAAATATTTTTTTGTTTAGGCAGTGGCTATAGATATGCCTGTAGATCTTGAAATTCAAAAACTTATTCATACGCCACTTGTGACGTAACAATAACACATGATGAGAGTACAGTAGGCTTGGTAGAAATGAAGTAAATGCAAAAGATAAACCCTAAACATAACCATAACCATAGCCCTAACCTAATCCTAACCCTAACCTATGCCTAACCTGACCTGAAAAAAAGTAAAGTCAGCAAGGTGAGAGTTGAACTAAAAACCATTAGCATATCAGCCTTAACACATAACCAGTACACTATGAGACCTATGCTGTTTGAATGACAAACTGACCCTTTTATTTGAATTGCGCCAGGCCAGGCGCATCCGTAGTCACTTCCTTTTGTTTAATTTAGGAAGTACAATGAAATCTCCACATTGAAATAGACCTTTGCGACCCGCGGCAAATTTATGTTGATAATTTGGCTCTTTGAGCTTTCTGAGTAGTGCAGGCCTGGTGTTATGCCTCAAAATTTATAGGTTGCCATCGACAAGTTTTTAGTTTCTTTTGCCATTGTCTGTTGTTAAGCGATGTGTATTCTAGTTGAGTGTGTTACTGAGAGACTGGTCAAGGAAGAAACTTTTGTCCAAGTTATTACATGGCCATTCATGTGTGTTTAGAGTTTTTACCATTCATAAATCTTTAGGGATAACTTTTGACAAACTTGTGAAGTTTTTCACAGTGGATTTTTATGTTATCATTAAAATTATATAGCTTTATTTTTTGTGCAGCACTGACTTTTGTCACTCTAGTAACATCATCACAAATTTGTATTTAATAATCAGTGGTTATAAAAGTGTTGACCATTTAATGAGGTCATTCATTCATTCATAAAGCTGGATGAATGTTCTTAACATGTTGGGAGCTGGTGTACGGTATACTTGTACTTTGGAATCTCGTGTTAGCTACTTTTCGTGCGTCTGTTTGCACTGCTATAACTCATCAGCCAATTGAGCTAGAAAGTTGTTCAAACCCTCTAAAGATGTGGGTAGTCTTCTAGTTTCAATTTAAAAAATTGGGAAGTTTTGGACTTGATCTTTTTTGTAGGTGACATCATAATAGGGATATGTTCAGGCTTTTTTGGCCACATCATTGGACCTGGGCCCCAACCCCAAGGGGCAATTTTTTGTTTCTTGTTTTAAAGAAACTATTAAAGGGATAAGTTAGGGATTAATTAATTAATTTGTAATTTTTTGGCCATAACTTGCCAACCACAAATGTTAGAAGGCCAATCAAGGTCTCTAAATATGCAGACAGTCAACAAGCAATGCTCTTAATAATAGCAATAGAATTGAGATATTTTAAAATTTAAGAACGTAAAAATTACTATACTTAACCAAGCATTAGCCAAATGGTAAAGTTTTCAAAGCACATATAGTAAGGCATGTGAAAATACTGAAATATTTTCACATGCCTTACTATATGTGCTTTGAAAACTTTACCAAAATACTGAAAGAGCAAGTGATGAAAAGAAATGTTTCAAGTGGTGAGATAAAAATGCACTTGGGCAAGGCTGTGTGAACATTTCATCATATTGGGTATCATCATTTGAGTCCAAGGAAGAAAACATCAGACTTATGATGAAGTACATTGCTTTGTTGAGAGTAAAGATGTTTGCAAGTGTTGAGCAGTTAAGTCAAGATAGACAAAAGAGGAAACCTTTTACTTCACTATTATTTGGCGCTAACGCAAATTTTGTAACAACTTGGAGGGCCACACTGTGAAGTTTGTTAGGATTAGCAGTTCGCCATTGCTGGCTACCATAAACATTTCTGTTCAAGCTAGGATTTCTTTGTGTTAAATATTGTGAATTGAACAGTTGATTAGTTCAAAACTTGTACATGTAGCAATCATTACAAATATTTAGTTTGCTTGAAATGTTTTGTTTCAGTTTTTTGCAATTTGGTGTCAATGTAGTGAGGACAACCTTATCTGCACTTTTTGCATTATATCTTGGCATCGGTAGATATTTTTGTTATCCTTTTAAGAAGGAGATTCTTCACTAGCTGTCATTCGATGATCCTACTATAGGAAACAAGGTTTGGACATTAAGTAAGAAGTATTGTATAAGTTTTACATATTTCTACAAATATTTGCATAGCATTAATGAAATGTTGTTTTGCTAAGTAGCATTTGCTTGATAAAATTTTCACAATCTTCCTCAAGCTTACAAGTAGAGCTTTTCCATGATATTTTTAGCACAATGTGTATTTTGTCAGAACATTAACTATCAGAAAACATAGAAAAGTAAATACAAATTATAACAAGTAGACCAATAATGGGTTTTCTCAAATTTTGTTGATCGCAACTCATTCCATACTTGGCGATGCAGATTGTCATATTGGTACATTGTGCATTTACAAGTTAACTAGTGTTTTTAGCTTCCTTTTCATGTTTTGTGTCATATGCATATTTGATTATTATCTCTACTTACAACACTACAAAATAGAAATATCAACCAAAAAAGAAATTATACTTATGATAAAACAAGCAATGTCCAAATTTAAAATGGAAACATTTTATTATTAAACTTCTCCTTAATTAAGTTATAATGGGTCAATGGCTCCCAACCACAGGTTTGCAGATCCTTTAAGGTCAATAAAGGTAAAGCAAGGAGCCGTGAGTTAAACCTTTTCCTACATGATAGCACTGGTCAACATTTTGGTTTCATGTAAGGTACTGATTACAGTTCTAGGATGATTTCAGTTCAGTGATTTTACAAATGAAAAAAAATTTTTTTACAGTATTGGGTTTTCAACATTTGAACTGAACACTTTGTAGGCATCAGCAAAATAAAATTTCATGCTTTCAGGTGCCTCCAAGTAAGAAAAGGTTGGGAACCACTGCTATAGGGATACCAAACCAGAAAGAATCCTGGTTACTTTATATGCATTATGAGTGGGTTGAGTCTCGCTTTGATGAAGAAAATAGCTTCCAACATCAGTAAGACCAAGTAGAGTTAATACAACATCAATTAATTTCTTTTGCAAATATAGTTACTGTGCTCATTCAACTATCGACAACAGCTTAGATTTTTAGTTTGTTCATGAAAGTGTGAATCTTTTAGCTTGGTAATGGCAATGTAATGTTCTTGGTATATATAATCAAAAATCCACATTTTTAATGCCTTAGCATGTGTTTGAAACAGCAGAAGTCTTGCTCTTGCTTTTCATCATTTCACCTGTAAGTTTTTACTTGACATTACAGGATTGAAAATGCACACTTGACACAAAATCGATCTTCTGTAGTAAAATGCTTTGTGAGCAGATTTGACTCTTCTCATTTTACCTCTGTGGTACTTGAAAACTTGGGTGATTAATTTCTGTTAATGTTGCATACCGTATTTACTCGATTGTAAGTCGCGACTTATAAAGTTTTTTTTTCATCATGTTTGCGGCTTAAATTCAAGGGCGGCTTACATTCAAGGGCGGCTTACATTTTTCTTTTTTACATTTTTTCAGCTTCGCCTGGTTTTTGTGATAAGCTAAGGATACGGTGTAGAATTTATCGCAAGTGCTACATCATACGGCATTCGCAACCGGCAAATGCCGTATGCCGTTTAACGCGAATACCGTTATACGCGAATTCAAGAACATTTACCAGTAACCATACTTTAATTTTCGTGCCCACCCAG
>Ga0210059_1008035_pt1 | contig 16719 bp, 10 predicted proteins | sample Ectturendosymbi2_FD_188042 | JGI IMG/M metagenome (GOLD analysis project Ga0210059, IMG submission 188042) | Ecteinascidia turbinata endosymbiont from Florida, USA - Sample 2 (SPAdes) (version 2) | ecosystem: Host-associated > Tunicates > Ascidians > Unclassified | place: Key West, Florida...
CATCGAACACCGGTCGAAAATCACTAGTTTAACGCAATGAGCGTAAATATGTTTTCTTTCGTGAAAGTAATTAGTTTTAGGAGCAAACGAATAGGACTTTCTTGTTAATTTTAATAAATTAAAAGAGGCAAAACAGAACCAAACATCATAATTGTGGTTATAAAATTTTGTTTGGTGTTCCCCAAAATTTTTTTATTGCATGAAGTGGTCCGTGATGCAAAAAAGGTTGAAAAACACTGGCCTAGACGACTGCCGGCTCACGTAACATTGGTACGTTTGAGTGGGTCAACCTTCAGATGTAGAGGAGGGTGGTGCTGTTATATGCTTCAGGCCAGCTATGTCCAACCCATGGGCGGCATGTCAGATGTCTTTGTGCGCCCCATAGTTTAGGTTTTCGCTATAGTAAAAGTATCCTACAAACTGCAAACTGACAACCTGTCCTTATTTCAATAATCTTGAATTTCACATTTTTGATGCATGGTCCTCACTCAGTGCCACTTTATTCATGTTGCATCTATTACTGTTACGATTCGAACGCTTTCAATACATTGGCTTAAACAAAATTTAGTTTGCTACGATCATTAAGTCATTAAATGTGCGGCCGTCATTAATCTGTCATTCAATGTGCGGCCCTGGCTAAGACAGAGACATTATTTTGGGCTCAGTAACACATTAAGCCTTTGGTTGGACATGGCTGCTTTAGGCTATGATTTTACTCATTTTCAGACTTTGTGTGCTTATACTGATTCAGACTTTTTTGCTAATTTATCATTTTCAGATTTTGTGTCCATGCTGATTCAGACTTTTGTGCTAACTATTATTTTCATGAATTTACATCAAAGTGTAGTATAATAATTGTGTACATGAAATGAACCAAAAAGTCAATATGTTTAAAATGAAATCATCATTGTTTCTTGGAATAAACACATGTACAGCAGTTTTCCTTCTTGTACAAACCTTTAGATTGGTTGTATATTTATCAGGAAACAAGAGTGGTGTACTTCAAGCTTCATTTGTGAATGAAGGTATTACCATGTTAATCTAGTGTCAAGTGTGTAAACTTTATAAGTCTATGCAACTGATATTAGTCTTGTATGGCATACTGCAGGTTTCGCCTACAATTCGTCAAAATGTTGTTTTTCAAGTGTCTTTACGTGGTGTGTTGAGATTTCATTGTGCATGACATAATGTAAAGCATTTTATTTTGAGTTACTCATCAGATTCAATTCTTTCCTTTTTAATCCTGCAAAATGTCATAAATGTGTCCCATAAGCAATTGCAATGTATTCTTTGTTCTTCTTACTTTCCACTGTATTGATTGCAGTGCTTACTGCATATATTTGTACGAAATAATCTCTTAATTACTTGATATATCAACTTGCTTCAGCTTGACACACAAACAGTGATGAAGTACTAAGTGGCTGCTGATTTTACTAAATGGATTTTGATACTTTTTTAAGCCAGTAAACCCCCAGAATCAAGGTAACATGTGAGAAATGTGAAGGCAGTGGCTACAGGTACACCTGTGGATCTTGATATTTGAAACCTTATTAATACGCCACCTGTAATGTGACGGTAACACATGAGGAGAGTGAAGTTAGGCTTGATAGAAACATAGTAAACATAAATGGTAAACCTAACCATAGCCCTAACGCTAAACCTAAAGTTTGGGAAGTTTTGAAAAAAGTAACTAGAAGAAGTTGTCCCCTGAATTGAAAACATGCAACCACTACTACCAAAACGAAAGTCACCACGAGGTGAGGGCCGAACCAAAAACCTTTGGCACAGAAGACTTCAATATCTGCTACACTACAGTGTCAGTGCTGCTTGGGTGACAAACTCAGCGTTTTATTCGAACCGCATCATGCGAGGTGTATCCATAGCCACTACCAAATATCAAACTGTCTGGTTCTTCTGTGTCATGTTTTCTTTGCAGCACAAAGTATTAATAAATAAAACCATTTTTTTACTCAACAAGAATAGCCGAAGTTAGTAAAAAAGAAAGGGACAGGTTCAGGTTGATAATGATGCTCAAGAAACAAGTAGAGCTTCCAAGTATATAAAACCTATTTTGTACAGCAGCATGTGCATCTGGTTGTAACTATTACTAATCATGTTTTTTCTTATTCAGGTAATGCTTTTTCAAACATGTTCCAAGATTTCCTGCTTCTTTTACTTTTTGTTATCAGCCATTCTGTATTTGCAACCAGTGGATTCAAATATATTGTGTCGTTGTTTGGAATTGGATCTCTAGATCGAACAATCTACAATTTTACAACCAGCTTGTGTGTCAAGGTACAGTACACTGCAATTAATTAGGCAGTACTTTTGAAGTAATTGTCTAATAACTACCATTGTTGAAAAGTGATCATATGTGAAAATGCCTCTCCTGAATGCTGCTAATTTGTCATGGGTAAATTATTGTTTTCTACCAAACTAGAGGATATCTTCATCACATAATTTTTTTTAAACTACCAGGAAGTTTTTTTCTGTTTGAACAATATCAAATTTTACATTGCTAGTTGATGTTAGTTTTTACTACAAGTTTGAATAAATTTTTCTTTGAATTTGTTTGAGCTAAACTGAAATCGTTCCATTCAAGAGCGGAAATGGAAGTGCAAGAATTATGTCTAAACCTTAAAAATCATTAAATTACTCTGAAAAATTCAGCCAATCTTGTTTAAATTTGACTAAGCTTATGCAATCAAGAAGTTGCTGTTAAGGAAACATAGGGCATAATTTGAAGCAACTTTGGTCATATTATTATGACATGCATTGGTGCACATCTCTGAGTTCTCGATATTCTCTATTGTTATGTTTTTTGACCAGCTACTGTTGGAAGTTGAAAGTGGTGTTGTCATTTTGTCTGTGCTGAGAAACATTTAAATAAATCCAAAAAACTGTTTTCTTCTAATCACTATTTTGTCATTTGAAGTTATGCTTTCATTTAATTACTGCTTACATTAGTTTGATGTTTATATTTTGTAACAATGTACTTGAACAAAACACCCAATGATGAAATGTTGTGTTGAAACCTCTCCGGTGGCGTTGTGCTGAATGTGTGATTCACCATGAATGGGATGTGTGCCAAGAAAAACAATATATATATGTGGCGCGAACAAGCAGTAATAGAGTGATCGTGGCGTGGAAGCTCTGCCTAACGTGTGAACAATTGAACTTGATGACTGGCGTACGCGGAGAGTGATTGCGGCGCATGAACTCTATTGTTGCTTGCTGCCACAGTGCGAAGCTTTGCGCGCATGCCGCTTGGGCTTTTCCGATCGCAACAGTTGAAATGTGCTCTTATCTACTAGACGAATTTCTGACTGACATGCAACAGTTACATGTGTATTTTAATCATGTAGAGCAGTGGTTCTCTAATTTATCCCCACAAACCTCTTGTGGATGTCAATGTCTCCATTAACCCCAAACTTCTTGAGAAGCCATCTGATTCTTAATTTTACTATGCTACGTTTCCTGCATATTTCAGTGCTTTATGAAAAATCTTGAAAGATCTGACTAAACTAGCACACACTGAGAGTGTATGCTCTAAATTTTTTAATGCAAACTCATCAAGCCAACATGTTTTGAAAGTAGCCAGGTCCAAATGGAATAAATCTGCCAAATCATTTGTCAAAATATGCCACACAAACCAAAACAGGCTGAATGCTGATGCTTTTGAATTAACCACATGAGAAATAGCAAAAATGCAATGTTGCTGCAGAAGCAAGTCTAGAAGTATTGTATATATGTAAACTGATGAACGAATGTGATACTCCAAAATTACACACATAATTAAAATTAAGCTGCAAATCCTCTTGCACAGTTTGCAACCTTTGATATTAAAGGATTTCTCTAGAACAGGAGTGGGCAATTAATTTGTTTCGGAGGCCACTTTAAGAAGGCCGCGATCAGTGGAGGGCCGTAACTTCTGGACATAGAAACAAATGTCGGTTCAACCACTAACGTTTGCTGTGTTGAGTTGGAGGTTATTTCAGATTTAAAGATTTTCGTGAATGTTTCAGTAGGCCACTTAAAATGCTGTGGCGGGCTGCTATTTTCCCACCTCTGCTCTAGAACGAAGCATATCCAGAACACATATGTAACCATGTTTTTTATAAAAAATGTTAAGAAAATACTTGTAGGTGCCTGAAACAATAAAATACAGGCTACAAAAATCCAAACCTGCATGATTTGAATCTGGTGCACAAGTGTTTGATATGTCTGATATGTCACAATTCCACAAAATGTCTTCCAAATGCAAAGTTGCAGAGCACCCACAGAAAAAAACTAACTTGTCAACTTGTCAGGTTCGAGATGAGCAAACATAACAAATTGCTAGGCAAATGCCAAACAGGCTGAAAAAGTGCAAGAAATTTAAGATCAAAGCAGCCAGGTTTTGAAATTATAAACCTTTTTCTCTGCCAACGGAAAGCTAAAAACATGCAAAACAATGATGTAAATGCCAAACAGCGTTTTCTCATGCCAAACAACTTTGAAAAAGGCCAACTGTCTGGAATTTGGCATTCAAAATGCAAACATGACAATCTTGCTGGAAAGAGGAAATCGATATCTGTGTGTTACCACAAACCTTTATCAGTTAAATGCATTAAGACCTCAAAGACATTGTGATGTCACAAATGTTGTTGCATTGTGAAAGAAAGCAATATATGACCATGCAACCACACTCAAAAAAGCTACACTCGATTAGGCTGGATTTGGCACATATGTTTACTTCAACCAACATACTACAGCTTTGACTTGTAGAAACGTGCACCCCAAGAGGTTCACACATCCTGGTGAGGAACTCCCTGATGTAGAACATTTTTGCCTTAATCCTTTCTTGCAAAGTATTTCTACGAATTTCTCATGCATAGGTGTATGTGTGTACTGTTTCTCACTTTCAAGATTGCAACACTTGTACCATTAACTTTCAGACTTTGGTTGATAACTGGATTGTTGTTACATCTGGTGTACCTTTTTTTTGGAATCTGTCACATTGCGAAGTTTTTGTAACCTTTACCCAACTTGTCCATGTCATTGGATGGCTTTTGACGTTCGCTGGAGTTTTTGTTCTGGATTTTCCTGATTTTATTGGCACGAAGCAGGTAAATGCTAGATTTAATGCGTTAGCTGTGGACTTAACGGGTTATTTACAATGAATTGATGCATGAAGTTATACTTGGATTCACTGCTGTATGTCAATTGGGAAAATGCTCCTAGCACTGTATGTAAGCTCTCAACACAACTTTTATAAATTACATTTTGTTTCAGTAATGCGGTGATAAGCCAGGCGTCCTTTGATTGCTGCAGTCAGTGCTTCAATGCACAAGCATTAAGTTTGTTTCCTACTGGTCTGTTGCTAAGTTTTTTTTTGTTCAATTTTCAGTCATAGACCAAAATGTTTTTGAAATGATTGAAAAATATTAAGTCATTTTGGTCAGAACGTCTGAAATTTAGGTTAATGAACACTTACGGCAAGTTTTGATTCATTTGTGAGACACATGACCGAAATATCTCAGCAAAAAAACAACAAATCTGTTGAATTTATGCAACTGTAGAGCATCCAGGAAAAGATTGTTTCTATGCAAAAATTTGGTTGTTTTTTGTTGTATCCAATCCAAGCATAATAGTTTGTTGGTGTAACAAGCTGCAGAGTTGAAATATAACCAGATTGTGCATTGTGAAAATGAACTCAGCATCAATTACAGAGCAAGGTGAGGTGTTCGCTGTTGCTTGACGGATCTATCAATTTGTATACGTGTGTTGAGAACACACGTCATGCGTTGTTTTAGATCCATCATGACGGATTTAGCACCAACGTATGCCCAGGCAAAGGAAATTCAACAACAGATCACCTTGTACCATTGGCAAGCATCTGCAACAGAAATAACAAATGCTGCCCACCAGGGCTGTAGCCAGCTGATATTTTAAGGGGGGTACAAGATGATTGTTATTTGTTGTTGCACCAAACAACTAATTCAGGCAGGAATTTGAAAATTTTGTGGGGAGGCAATTGCCCGGTTGCCCACCCCCTGGATGTGGGCCTGCTGCTCACGACAACTGGACCGAAGTTATCGTGGTTCACCTTAGCATACTACAAAAAATAGTAGTCTGCTGCCCATAGCTTAAGCAAGCATGTAGTGACGCTGCAGGTAACTTAACACACTTGTACTACAATAAGTGCAGTGCAATAAAATTATTATGTGTAGAAGAAACGTATAGAAAAACATAATCTAGTACAGGGGTTCCCAACCTGGGATACATGTAACCCTAGGGGTACATTTGCCTATCTGAAAGGGTACCTTTGAGGTTAGCAATAGAAGGAAAATATTTCCAAATACTCTAAAATAAAAAGTTCTATTAAAATTCGGTGGATTTTTGTTGTTTCACTCAGTTCTTTGTCATAAGAAATTTTAGGGGCACATGCTCATCTGTCGAAATGCTAAAGGGCTGCATGGTCAGAAAAATGTTGGGAATCCCTGATCTAGAACATCATTAAAATAGCCAACAATACGGCTAGCACCCTGAAATCAATAAGATCCTGGTTCTTTCAGAAGCAATTTGTGCTGCATGAAATAAGAGGCAAGGCAGCGTGCAAAAGCAATTGATCGATACCGTATTGAACATCAAAATCAGGTATAGGAAGCCCTACCGCAGTCATGGTTCACTTCAATGGCCCAGGAACTCTTTGGTAAGTTATAAGCCAGGGGTCGGCAACCTACAACCCGCGGGCCGGATCCGGCCCACCAAGCAAAATCATCCGGCCCACAGCCCCTTTACTAAATTGTAATAATTGTATGGCCCGCTTAGTCGTGTTACATTTTACGAATCTGCCTCCTTGCAACTTCTTGTATTGAATACTTACGAGGAACTACTTAAATGAGAAACCGCATTGTACTGTAAATATACTGTATGTCGTATTTTGTGGTTTCGTTATAAACTGTGAAAATCAGGAGTGAATCTCATTAAAATTCCATAAATTCCCAAGATTTACCGACATCTTAAACAGCGAAAAGAACGGAATTGTTGGTGGAAAATTAGTATGGCCCGGCAAAGCTTGCAGAGTTAGTTTTTGGCCCTCGGCCCAGGAAAGGTTGCCGACCCCTGTTGTAAGCGTTCGCGGGCCGCACGTGCCCAACTGCCCTCATTTTGAGAAAAAACGCCTCAAAGAGTCGAGTCTATGCCCAACTTCCCACTGAATTTACCCGTCTTACGCAGTTTTCGCTCGTATGTTTGCATTTTTATATGTTGCATACGACAGGCATTTTCAGAAAACTTTCCTTGACCGACGGTTTAGACGTCGCAGGCTTTTTATGCGCGCCAGGAAATCTTTGCGGACCATGTTTACCCATCACTGATCAAAATAGTAGTGATGTGCTTCATGGGTACCTGTGGTACTGTTCACTTCACGTGTCAAGCGACTTGGTTCAAAAATTGTTGTCCGTCAGCGTTTAAATTGTATTCAAGATTGCATTATGTTTACCGTAGGTCTTCCGATATTTGTGATATTATGCCTCAAGTGCTAAAAGACGCCTTTGGTTTTATTTAGTCCAGACTACTATACGCAGTACAGTAGAAGCTCAGTTATTTAGTCTGAACTAGCCAAGACCTCAATAGCAATTTATACTGTATCATAAATTCGCCTAGGTGCGAAGCTGTTATACGAAGCAAAATCGTTGAGGGGGCTGATAAAGTGCGGATACATTGAAACCTTATTGATTGAACTCATCGCTCGAGACAAAGCCATGATGAATGCATCAATGTGTGAAAACTTCCTGCAGTGCATGTAGGCAACCTGCACTGGATACCGCACCTGATGCACTGTTCGAAACTGTTTGGACCTCGTTTAAAATGTACACTTATTCCACGTAACTTATTTGCAGATATGGAATATCTCCGACCCTCCGGGTTGTACACGTGCGGAAAAATCTGCCTCAGCAAGACAGTTTCTTGACAACATGAGGCATCCGCTTTGTTCTGGCTTTCTCTCTGTGCTGTGGTGCGTTCCCTGCATGACCGCCGATCGCTTCTTACTCGCATCAGGTAATGCGTTGCTTTCTTGATCGGAGAAACATATTCACATATGAATTTTTATACAATCGGTTCCGAGAAATTGTTTCTCGCAGGTGTATACCCGGATCGTATGGTATAAGGCAGCTTGATATTGACCAACACCAGTGAAACTTCCATGACATTTTTGTAAAATAAAATCTCCCATCGTTAGTGGCGTAGCCAGCACAAAATGTGGGAGGGGCCAGATATTTTTACTTTCAGCGAGTGACAAGTATTTGGTTTGGGACACTGCCTCTCGAAGCATAAAGCGACAAGATATGCCTAGTAAGCAAATTATAAAATTGGGGGGCATGGCCACGCTGGCTACGCTTACGCCGATCGTGGATGGGCATAAGTGGGTGTGATACCCACTAAAGGCCCCAGCAAGAAGACTGCATTACAATAAATCAGGGGTTCCCAACCTGTGGTACGCGTACCACCTAAGTCTTCCAAGTGGTATGCGAGTAACTTCTGTTTTTTCACAAAAACCTGTTTTAACAGCTTTCTAGTTTATGTATTTGGCTTTGTTTCTAAATAAATTAATTTTCCTGCAGCCTGTTATTCTTATTGTATCGCAACATTATGACTTTCGATGCGCTGTTAGCAAATTTATGCTATGCATCGACAAATTGGTGGAAAGTAAACAAAAATAAAATTATCATTAAATTTAGTTGTGGTCTTTCATTGTTGTTTTAATGTATGTTATTCTTCTGAATAAACGAAGATTCGATGAAATTAGTTGTACTGGAAAAGGGATATCTAGAAACTACTAGATATCCCTGTTCTGGAAGAAGTGGTGCGCGCTGACAATACGGGGTGCCAGAGTGGTACGAGATCGTAGAAAGGTTGCGAACCCCTGCAATAAATGTTCTTGAATTTGGTTGTTTGGAACTAGCTATCTGTTAAAACCAGTGCAGTGGTTATGCATTGTTGCACTTACGCACTGTCAATTTTGTTAGGCGACACCGCTAACTTTGCATCAGTGTCGGCAGTCTCGTACGATCTGGATGAGGTGTTGGCGCGAAACTTTAAATCTCTATCAAACTTAATATGCGCGCGTAGTTCGCCCTTCTTTGTCGGGGATGCCAAATGTATCCAGATGTTTAGTGGGAGGTGTTTCCCCTTCGTGAAAATTTAAGAGATTTTCAAAGTTCTTCAGCAGCTAGTTTGCATGGTTAAAAATTACTTTAGTTCAACTAAAACGTTGTTTGCTGTATGTTATTCCAGGATGGTGTGTTTGCTACAAACCATTGGGCAGTTTATTGGTATTGTCACAATAGTATCAACACGGTTTTTTAAGGTGTTTTAGGGACCCGATTCGGGTCCCTAGAATCAGAGAAAATTATCATCAGGTCCCTAGAATCAGAAAATCGGGTCCCTAGAATCAGAGAAATCGGGTCCCGACAGGTCCATACCGGGTACCTAACATTTTCCTTTAAAAAAACAGGTATCAACGTTTAGATTCCTTGAGACGTGCTAAATTTTTGAACTGTGGTTGGAGATGTTTCAAAACTGCCCAAATTTTGCTACAGGGATTTTTTGACGAGCTTTACATAAGAGTGGTTGTATATGCCCCTGTAGGTTGATCCTGGCTACTAAAAATGTATCAATTTTCTGTACGGATTGTGGTTGGGACGTAAGCGGATGACTTCTTTCGACTGTTTGCTAGATGTTGTAAATGGGTGCTTGTTATTTCTCAACAATCAACGGTTGCCTTCGGCTCAACAGGGATGACCTTATACCTTATGTACGGATCAAAACTGAACCATCAAGACTACTGCTACCTTAAGAAGATGCGCAGCCGAAAACAGTCAACTTTGCACAGCCTTTCTGCCATGGATTAAGTGTTTGGCTGCATGCATATATCGTTAAGCTTTTTAAGTCTTCTTTTTACTTCGCAAAATCGTGTAGTTTGTGATATTTTCTACCTTTCTTGTAGTTCGTGTTGTAACAAATTTCACTAACTTGGCTAATTCATCTGTTGTTTTTACCTTTCGTTTGATACTCCTTTGTATGTGGCGGCTATTTATCAGAAAATGCATGCCAACTTGCACAAAGACATCCGAAGCGAGTTTTTTTTCGCAACTTCAGCTGTCTTTGGTGATTAGCAAGTTGATCTGTAGTGTTTCGTTCCTGTTTTGAGATTTTTAGTTAATGTCAACTGATCATGTTGTCGGATGGATTGTATCTTACTAATAGCGTTGATCGTAGACTTAGCCAAACTTAATATTACGGTGAGCGAGAAACTGCTGCTGGTAACTAGCCTCGCAAACTTTAACTGAGAACTCTGTAAACTGCAATGATTACATTTGCGTTTTACTGCTAAGCTCGACGAAGTATTCACATCCTAATATAAAGTTTAGCCCAGCATAGTGTGACCACTGCCTGAGGCAGTTTTCTGGCGAAACGTTTGGGGGAAGTAACTTGTGTATCGAAAAACATCCAACAATCTGTAATTGTTTAAAATCTTTTGGAAGGAGGGCCCCTGCAGGCTCGACGTCACTGCACGCTGTCAAGCCATCATTACATTTGTTCAGTTGCTTTGTTACAGAGCTGACAATCGCCTTTGAGTAAGCACTAACTGAATAGTCGTTTTACTTCAGTAACGCTCTGCGTGATTAATCATGTTGCCGCTTTGTTTCTTTGTAGCTATTTGCGTTTCGCTGCGTTAGCTGTAGCAACGTCAAACTATGTTTGTTGTAGTCGTATTTAAACAAAAACGAAGTAATAATATGTAAACGCTATCAACCCTTTTGCACTTGCAACCTTCATCAATCTTACATTTGCGTACAACTTCACTGCCAGGGTAAAGATATCGAAGTAGTTGTCTTCGAAGTTTGTTGCAAGTGAAGTTATGGGCACTCTGACTTCGTTCCCATCAGCTCGAACCATACGCATCAACGTTGTTGACGGCAACGCCGCCCCCTGTTAGTAATCATGTTCGCAGTATTTTTGCCACCCGCCGATTTAATAACCGTTGGCTTTTTGTCTTGCTTTTGCGAGTTTTCCATTATGAAATGTTGTGCAAACGACGCGTCGTCAAATGGTGTCGTCCGTTTTGTGTATGGGATTCCGCGTATTCAGACTTCTCTTTCCTACGAACTACCACCCGACATATGGGAACAACACAAGACCAAGTCATCATGAACAATATAACGCCACACCTAAGCAAGCATTTCTTATTCCCAGAAATGCGTTTCTTGACTCTTATTTCCGTGTGGTTTGTCGAATTGTAGCTCAACAGTGAACTAGCTGACGGAAGCATCATCGTTTTGCTGTTTTCCAATAATAAACTGAGTCTGAAAATGCTGGATATATCTGCGTGAGGCATGTTTTTCGAAAATGTGGAGATGGTCTGTCCCAGTTGTCTGTAGAACGAATACGATTTGTTGCTAGTTTACATGAGAAATTGCCAAATCCTTACCATGCTGCTATTGTCAATCTCCGCATAGTAGGTTTCCAGTCTTACTTCCCATTAGTGACGGTGATGAGACCGTAATCGCCTTCTCAAACTTCGTGTCGTGTCTTCATCGTTTGAGCAGTTTATTCAATCCACTGCTTGGCCGCACTAGATCTCGGTGCATGTGTTGAGCAGTCATTCGATTGTCTCGTCATCCAGAACAGTGTTGCCAACTGGTGGTATACATATGTACCAAATTGAAGTATTTTCAAAGTGCTTGGAATATAAATTTGATTTGGTATGTTTTTGTCGGAGGGTTTGGTTGGGACTTGAATATGAACACATAAGTGATGTTGCTTAACATGGGAGTAAGCGTGCACTTAGGGTAAGCGAGGCTGGAAGAGAGCTGAGTTTTGAAAAAAGCTGAACGTAACTCCAGGTATGCGCTTTTAGTCAGCCAATGGCATCCAAAGGTCAGAAAGCTGCTTATGAGAGTGGCAGAAGATTACTTAATAGAAAAGGACTGCTTGAGTTGGCATGGCTTGCAAAGCCAGATTCTACCAGTGCTGTGTTATAACCCTTCTACAAAATGTGCAAAAAAAAATGCAAATCGCAAAGCAGATATTATGCGTGCAGCAGGTAATAATGCACGGTGGACCACAAAAAACTGACCTTCTGGTGTTGGAACGTTGACTTTTCCAGTGGTTAATAAATCTTGTCACTACTGAAGTTAAGAAGGTAAAAGTTGAGCTTGCAACTTCTCTATGGTGCCACTGCTCAACAGCTACTGTTAATCATTAAAGACTCAAAAGGTGTTAAAAAAAACATGGAAAATGCAGCAGTAAATTTCAAGTCATTTGTTACAGATAAATTACAGTAGAATTTGCCTAATTCATCACCTCAAGGGGATTAGAAAAAAGTGACGATTTACGCGAAGTGACGAATTATGCAAACAGGCGAAAACTATCATAGAAGCTTGTATACTTTATCATAGCAACTCGTATACATAGTGTTCTTAGTTGCAGTAAAATACAAGTTTATGGCGTTATGCGGTGGAATACAACAATTCCTCTATCTGGGCTCCTCCATTTCATCTTGCACCTTTTAAATCTAAATGGCAAAGACTTTCCGCTTTCTCTCAATGGGGTGTCGGGTCGCGCTTCGCACCTCGTGTACAAATTCGATTAACAATTTGTGAGGTGCAACAATTCTCAGATAAAGAACTCTGAATTTGCTTAAATTCCCACACGTACCAGCTGCTTAAACATCAAAAGCGAAACTGCAAATGACGTACAGCCGAACAAAACGTTTCTCAGGGAAAGAAAGAGGTGACGAAATGAGCAAATTCACGAATTAAACCAACGGCGCACAACCTGCGGCCTTCGGTAATGAAATTAGCGGCCGTCCATATGTAATTTAATATATAAGATTCGGCGGCCGTCCTGGCGTATATTGAAGCAAAACAAACGCTAGGGAAGAAAATCAGTCGACACGATGGGTAACAATCTGGATGGTGATGTCACAAAGATTTATAGAATGAATACACAATTTATGTTTGAATGTGTTCTGTGTTGGTGGGCAGTGGCACTTGGCAGCAGAGATGCCACCTTTGATGTTATAACATCAGATTTGATGTTTTCAGAAGTTTTTTTGATGTTTGATGTTTACGCAACAAGTTTGATGTTGAAAACGATTTTCATTTTGTAAGCAATAGTTTTCTTATTTTTTACCATTTTTCGAAGATAGTTTGCAAGTTTACTTACCGTCTTAATTAACTAAGGTCGTCATTTGATCGTGTTAGTTACTGTAGTGTTTTCCGTTCGTAATAGGAAAGCTTCTTTTGCGGGAAGCAGTGGTGATTATAACAGTTGTAGGCTACGTATTTGCAAGATTGAGCGGAGACGTAACCTACCACAAAACAGAGGTTCAAGCCTATTTTGAGGGCATTGCGTGTTAGCTTAACTCACTTAGACAAAGCCACTGTGAAGAGAATCATGTTTGCTAGGGGCAGAAAAATAAATTGTTAAGTTTCTTTGTGCAGCTTTTGTTAATGTTAGGATGCAAAAGTATCCTGTATTTGTACTAGAAAGAAGTAGAAAAAAACAGTTGACAAGATTTGATGCAACGCATCGACGAAATTCGAGCTAAAATCTTGAGAAGTGACGAGGAGGTGAGGGAAGAAATGCATCTAGAAATGCAATTTGCATAACAATGCTTGCATAGAGTAGGTTATGTCGAACTCAAGACCACAAAATCTTCAATGAATTTAGAAATGATCACTTTAGTCTCAACTCACAGCATGCGCCATTCTTGATGATAAGTATGGAAAGTCAACTGTACCATAAAATTGTAGCTTACTACTGTAGTAACAAAATAAGCACGTTTGCCTTAGTGACATATAGCAGTGGGTCTAATTAATACAGTATAACAGTCCCAAGGTTAGCTAGTGATCATCAAAGACGCTGTTTTCCAAGCATTGGGACCGTTTGCACTGATGGTAGTGCTTGTCCATGCATGTCACTTGTTCTGCATTTCCTTCCAGTTATGCTTTCAGTTTGGCACCTATTCTGTTGACAATGCAATATGACCACAGTAAAGTAAACGCACCCTAAACTACATTCTCGTCACCTCTAATTTGGAAAAAATGGAGGTGGTCTGCACTCTCTAACCTTCGACTAAGTGCAGGCTACCTCAACCCATTGTTTTGTTAGCGCAAGTTGACAAGAACGTTGGCCGCCTCAACTTTGTTTGCAATATGTTAAGGCCATTCTTACTGTCAACATGAAATGTTCTCATTTTAGATTGAATGCTGCCGAGCTTAGTTTATTTACGTGGATCAAATCCAGTTTTGTATTTTTTTAACCTTATGAAATAGAGATTTCAAGTCCGATAGACAAAATGTTTTTGGTGCAGATGCAGACCTCTGACTGACGCATTACAAAAATTCCAGGTTTTAGTTCCTTCAAGGTAGTTGCAGTTTCTAAGATGAAAATAGCATGGGCCTTCTTGCTGGCCTTTAAGTTTAGCAAGTCGTGGCTTGAAGACATTAACTAATAAGCTGGCTGATAAGATCTGATGACAAATCGAAATATCAGTGGCGATGTATACGAATGCAGTAGGCTACATCGTAACTCGTTCAAAGCTCCCAAAAGGAGTGATTGTTTATGACACAAAGAAATCAAATCACGCACCAAAGCCATGCGCTCTTCAAATACTCGATGAAATTGATGCAGTTTAAAGGTTCTGATGATAAGAGGTTGAATTATGCTCATAAGTAGCTTCTGCAGAGCTGAAGTTGAATAGGCTTGTTGCTGAACATGATCTAACATTTTCAGTTGCAAATTAATTAATTGATCTTGTGGAGTCCACCAGTGTACTCAGGGGCGGAGCCAGACATTTTCATTTGGGGAGGCCACTGGAGGGTCCAGTTTTGCAACAAGGGGAGCTGTCAATGGTCTGTGTAGGACTTTTAGAAAGAGACCTGAAAAATTTTGGGGGGTCACTGGGGGGACAGGCAAAATTTTGGGGGGGAAGTCGGCACCCCCTTAGCTCCGCCCCTGAGTGTACTTCTACGCTTATAAAAGGGTTTGAGGTCGAACGATTTTTCAGCTCTGTGAAATGTGAATGCTGCTTCCAAAAGAATGCAGCAAATCGGAAATTAACAGCTCGAAGGGGCAATTATTAGCCAAACAGATGGTTTCATGAAGCGGTGGTGGATGTGTAGACCTACCATACGTCCCGGTAAACGTCTGTCCCGGACCGGTGTCCCGTCCCGGAATTTCACTTCAGTGAAATTTTCAAAATGAAGTCCAGCTTGATGATGCATTGTTATGAAATAATTCCGCTCAATGACCATTTGCAAAATTGGGGGCTTATTGTTACGTCATTTTTCGATTATCTTCAATGGAACTACAACTGCTGCAGTTAGAAGTCATTTTGTATGCTTTCAGACGGCAGGATAACTTTCAGTTAGTTTTGAGTCATTTTTTGTTAGAAGTGCAATGCTTTATATGTGTTCTCCTTCTCAGACAATCTCAAAACAAATAAATAAGGTATAAAATTTGCCAAGCTCAGGCCTTCGGCCGCTCGTCAGGTTATTTTATTAATGGTTTTGAATTTGTCCCGGTTTATACCTTAAAATTATGGTAAGTCTATGGATGTGCAATATAGGAACCATATCAGAAAGCAAGTTTTCATGACAGTATTCCGTCTTTTTGATGTTGATGCTTCACATTTGATGTTGAAGCTTGAAAAAATTGATGTTGAAACGATTGAGCCCAGTGGCATCACTGTTTGGCAGTGGGCTATCTTGTAAATATAACTCGAACTCACTGGCGGCCGTATCTCATAAATAAAAAGTAATGCGGCCGGCAATAGCAAAAAGGCTGTACACCCCTGAATTAAACGAACAGAAATGTACACAAAAGATAGGAATTCTGCCGGGACCGACGAAAAAGTAACGAATCAAGCGAATTGACGAATTAGAGTTCTACTGTAGTATATTTTTAGACTAGGCTAGATTAAGAGTTGGCAACCCTGATCCAGAACCGTCACCACCACGCACTCCTTAGGGAGGTCGATGGATTGGACAGTGTTCAACTCTGAAAGATTTCCAGTTCTTTTTCTGTTATGACCTCTGAAATATTTTCTTTCTTGAATCCAATTGTTCTATTCCATTGATTGATGTTGGGAATATATTTGCAAAGGGCCCCAACAACAGTGAAGGACAAGATGGTCAGTGGTCTGTTCTTCTGTGCCATATTCACAAACCGCAGAAGTGGCCACACGCCATTTGTTTGAGCAGGAGTTTAAATGTCCTACACCGGTGCGGAGGTTGTTAAGCCGGACCCAGCCAGGCCTTCTGAAACATTAGCCAAGATTTTAGTTCTTGCTAGACCTTTTTATGCTGACAACGAATAAGCTAAACTGCTAGAGCAGTGGTTCCCAACCGGGGAGGAATTCCTTCCCAGGGAGGAATTTCATGTGTTCAGGGGAGGAATTTCCACTTCATAATTAAACTACCTGTTAATTGTAAGTGTTGAACTTCTTTTTAAAGTGGACATTTGCTCTTTCAATTTGTTATGTCACTTTATATTTGTAAATTATTCAGTGGACTATCACACGTTTTTGTTGACAAACTTTAGTGCCATTATTTGACAACAAATGAAAGCTCTAGGTTTTCTGTAGTCTTTCGAGGAATCAGCCGATTGGGATTTGCTTTCATCTTTTTGCGATGATTTAAACTTGCGCGTATCTGTATTCAA